>Ga0182738_1004844_pt1 | contig 14643 bp, 6 predicted proteins | sample eDN5th30CBELigMG_FD_128876 | JGI IMG/M metagenome (GOLD analysis project Ga0182738, IMG submission 128876) | Enriched Miracle-Growth compost microbial communities from Emeryville, California, USA - eDNA 5th pass 30_C BE-Lig MG (version 2)... ... | reverse complement strand
GCTGTCCGATATTTCTTTAATTTCTGTTTGGGCAATTAATTTTATTGTAGCACCATGTTGTTCATCATTATTTAGTTTCAAGGGTTCTCAAATAGAGGTGATATCATGGTAGATTGGCTTGGCAAGAACTTTCAAACATTTCTGGTTGATCGAACAAATACTAATTAATTCTCGAATAGAAAGGAAAAAATTAACTGAATCTATTAAAGCTTGGGTTTTAGTTTAGGCTCTTAAACTTTGAGGAAGAGCATTCTTTTATGAACAATTCAGTCCTCTTTTTCATTTTAGTGAGGTTTACTCTAGCTTCCGCTTCAATTTTTGACAATGAGAATGAATATTTTCAATTAAAAAAACTGGTTAGAATTTTCAATCTTCTTTAGTTTTTCGAAAAGAACATTCTTTGATGTTCAAGAAACCGGAGGACAGATCAATTGTCCAAACCATCTTCTCTCGAATTCAAGGCTCAAAGTACTTTTTTATCTTGCTTACTAATAAAAGCTCGTGATAAAAATTTCGAAAATTCTAAAGAAAAAATAGCACCATCTCATTCGTGCGTTTTCCCGAGATTCAAAATGTTCTGGAGAAGATTAAGACCTGAATGAAATGGAATAAAGAGAAGGTTAAAACATAGGTGAGGCTCGAAACAACCTCTGAGAGTATGTTTTCTTGAGGGATTGGGATTATGGGCAAATCAAAATATTTAAAAAAAGCTTTTTAAGGAAAAATTACGTGGCCAATTTTGAAAGAGTGACTCGAAAGTAAACCAAATCATTATCACGTCGCGAAGGCAGAGGCAAGCTGATATAAATGAGGAGGAGTTGATGAAGTCGAGCCTCTGTTTTCCAGAAAAAATTATTTTATACTCAATAAAAATCGACTGTTAGAGGGACACTTTTCAACAAAAATTAATTGTCACTTCAAAACTCCTTGAGTAAAGAGCTTTCAATTAGCCAAAAACAATCTGCCCGTTTGAAGTCACTGTGCAAGCTTAAAAGGAACATTCGTTGATAGTATCATAGTTGAAATTGATCTAATAGCAAGCAGGAATTTTTTTTTTAACTCAATTTTAATTCCTGGGAAACTTGTGTTGTTTCATTTCCCAATTTCCCATGCGGTAATTTTTCCTTTTTCCTACTTAAACTCCCATCCTGGCTCGGTGCTTCACCCTTTTTTAATTTTTTTCTCTTTTTTCAATGACCCTTTACTCTCCTCGACGGGAAAAAATTTAATGATGCTTGACAGTAATCATCGCTTCCCTCCGTTGGTATGAGCTGGTTTGTACGTCTCGAGTAGCCACAGGTCAGATTTCATGTAACTCGTCCAAAAATAGTTTGGTTTAATATGGAGTTCATCGTTAGTTCACATGGAGCAGATGCGGTCTCTCTAGCTTCAAAACTACAAAGCCACGTAATGTTTTCCTGTCACAAAAGGGAGATGGGACAGGAGAAGAAGTTGAAAAAAGGGCTTGGGTGAAGTTTGAGGTCACTCTCACCCCAAGAAATGACGTAAATGGGAAAAAGAGTCGAAAAAGAACATTATCTTGGAGTCTGGCTAAGATTTAAACGAATCCGATTTGAATTAAAACTCATTTGGGCTTTTTATTTTTTTCGAAATTTCTACATAATTAAACTTACACAGTGATTTTTTAAAACGAAAACAAGATAATTACTCAACATATTTTAGCCCAAGAAAAATAAAATGACAAAATTTTGGAAGTGTGAGACTGGCCTCAAGGTAAACTTCATAGAAATGCCAAGAAAAACTGGATCGAAGAAAGGTTCAAAGGCTGAAAAAAAATTTCGCGGGTTCAGATTGTCCTTGAAAAATAAAAAAAGAAATCATGACGAATAGGAGCTATTATGATTAATTAAAAATTTTATTTTATCGTTTTGTTCAATAAAAAATAGAAATTCAAAATTAGTTTATCATCTTTTTTTCGATTTTCTTTTTTTGACCCGAGAGCCAAACTGGAAAAATGAGTTCAAAACTATGTAGAATTGAATAAAAATTTTTATGTAATATCAGAAAAAGTCAGCCAGATATTGCCTGAGAATCTGTCCTTTCTCAATAAGAAAATAGGGCAAATGCTGTTGGATTTCAGCCTGATAGCAAAGGACAAAGTTTTTCGAAGTGTGCGCTTTCTATCGATTAGAAGGCCAGAGAAACTTACTAGATGAAAAATTAAAACTGTAAAATTTGGATCGGGTGATGATTCACCATAGAAGTTTCGAAAAAGAAAAAGAATTTCGAAGCATAGAAAAGTTCGTTGAAATCGAGTTCTCTTGATTGAATTGGTGATCCCTTGAAAGCTTTGATGAAAATCTGTTCCACTCGTTATTCAAATTTTTAAATTAATCATTCTCAAAGGATAATTTACTATGTCAAAAGTTTGATAGAAACCTAAATTAAAAATTTTAAGCTTTTCCGGATTGTCCTCAAAATAGTTTCAGTTTTGAGCCAAATTTCGCCTTCGGACGAACAATTCTTTAGCCCGATTTATATTTAAATTTAATAATCTTTTTGTAAATATTTACGATCATTCGATGAAATCTCTTTTTCCTGTCCAAACTTCCAACCACTATGCCGACTCCCTCCCTTCCCTTCTAAACAAGGTATCCTCTTCCCAATTGACCCTTTTAACCCCTCTCTAGAGAAAATGGAAGCCCAGTAGTCTTGAACTTGCTGTCCTTCAAATGCATTTCGAAAAGGACAAATTTCCCTCTAACGAAGACAAATACCAACTCCTCGCCAAATTAAAAGAAACTGTCGGGGCAGAGCTTACCATCACTCAACTCAACGACTGGTTCGAGGTAACACATCCCCTTCTTTTCTTCCCCTAACCCTCTTTGATAGTCCGAAAGAGACAACGCCTTAAAGCGTGTGAAGACTGAAGCTGCCAATAATTCTTATATTAAATTTGGCGCAGAAGACCTGAAAATCCTCAAGGCAAACTTTGAAAAGAACAATTACCCAAGAGTGGAAGAGATGAAGACAATGGCTGACCAATTTGGAGTCAATCTTTCAAAGATTGAAAATTGGTACAAGCATCACAGAAGATCTTTGGCTAAAAAAGGAGAGTTAGACATCAAGGTTTGTGAAGAAGTTTTTCCAATAATTAAGCCTTTTTTAGACCAAAAAATACTTTAATAAATATGAGATTGATTATCTGATGAACGCCTTTAGAAAGAATTCAAGGCCCAGCCAAGAAGAGGTCTTGGTCATGTAAAAACTCTTGGTTTTGTTAAAAAATATTAATTTTTCATCTTAGAGCCAAACAAATAAACTGCACCGAAGTCCAAATTAAGAATTGGTACTCAAATAAAAGAAAGAAGTTTAGACTTCTTCACAAGGCTCAAAAGTAATTTCCCCTTTTTCTTTCAAAAAGACTTACAAATCTCCTTAGGGCTCAAGCTTTAAATAGCAACACTCACGTCTTATCAGCTCAATCAAGCAATCCCAGCGAGACGAATTCCTCTGGATCCACTGCATGCTTTGAGGCCAACCTCCTTGTCCCAAATAACTGGAACAGTTCAGAAACTGACTTGTCTCCTCAAGAAGCAGGTCAATTATCCTTCTTTAACCATTCAGAGTCTTCAAATGGCGGTTTTTCTCCAGATAATATGGAGGTTGCTGCTCAACAAGCTATTCTGAAATCTTCTCTCTTGAGAGAATCTCAACAACAACATATCATTGATTTTGGCCAGTTTATCTCTCCTGTGAAGACAACTCAGGAGTTTTTCTCAAATCCGGTTCAATTTAATGAATTAAAAGGTGCTCCTGCAACAATAAATTCTTTAAATCAACAACAACAGTTTATCCCATTAAATTCGCCTGTTGAAGCTTTGAGAAATCTCTTGTTGAATCAAAGAAACGCCCAAATCAACTATCCACTTTTCCAACAAATTCCTCTCATGGGTCAGAATATCTCTATTCAACACCAAACTGGAACTAATTTCCAACTCCAATCTAATGTCCCTCAACTCCGCTTAGCGACTCCTACGATAGATTTTCAAAATCTCAATTATTTGAACGCACCAAAAACTGATATTCAAACCTTGCTTATCAACAACATTTTAGCTAAAAACCAATTAATTCAAGCTCAGTCCATGATGCAATAAGGTGAATTCACCGTTTATTATGATGCTTGAGAGTGGAGAAAAGAAACATAATTTACACCATTCTACATTGTTTATCCTTTTCCATTTCTCAAAGGCAGCAAAATTCCATTTTACCTTGTAATTTTATAATTGACATGATTCTCATCACCATAAAAAATATTTTATTCTTTATTATTGTGTTTCATAATCATCTATCTATCTTATAGGTAAAACAAAAAATTTTACATCTTTGTTGTCATTTAAATTAAACAAATCATTTCCTTCAAAAGCCCCTCTCTCTCTTTGAAAATATAATGAACCTTAAATTCACTTTTCTCCAAGGTCTTCATCAGATCTTAAATTTCTATTTCTTTTATAAGTCATTCTTTATTCCAGAAAAAATTCTTTTCCATGATTGAAATCTCTCGGAAAAAGGTTTTTTCTCACAAGGAAAAACAAAAAGACGTGAGAAAGAGATAGGCCTTTGAGGAAGAAATAGCGACAAACATGCGCAAAATAAGGCATTAAAGGGTCAATTTTAGTTGCTTAAAGAAGCTCACTTTTTTCTCTGCCGGGTTTTCTCTGTCAGATTGTTCGATTTTCTTTAGAATTAAACTTCATGAAAATAATTTGTTATTAAATTTTTTCGAAAATTCTCATAGGCAACCTCTCGCTTTCTCGATAAAAAATCGGTATTTTTCCATTTTCAAGACCCTTTTGATGTTTCTCAAATGGACCTTATGCAAAAAAGTTAAAGAAAAGCCTTTGAGAGAGTTCCTTATTGAAAGAAAGCATGTGGTTTTTGCGTTGGAAGCCGCCGAGCTTATGCACTTAAAATTAGTTGAATTAAATTTTAATGCTTTGCTTCTATAATTTAAACTCTTGACGAGTTATTGTTCATTGAAAATTTTTTTTCTAGTTTAATCCTGGAAAAAATGTTTTCCCTCGAATTTATTCTCGAAAAACTGTAGTTGAACGACTTTGAAATGGAACTGGATAGTTTTTTCGAAAAGTAAAGAGACAACCAAAAAAAAGATTTTTTTGAAATTCTTGTTCTCAAGAGAAATAAACCAAAGGATTAACGATGATGATGGTGATAAGTGTAAATTTAGCTTCCCTGGAGCCTGAATTTGAAAAATTAGAGGATTGTTAACGAAGAAATGAGGGATAAAATTAAAATGTTCGATTTGATGGTTCGGATAAGATTCGAAAAAAAAAGAAAAAAGAAATGGAAAAAAGAGAATTTGAGATGATGGATTTGCTAGAGCCTTAATTTGACGAATTAAAACTCGGTGAATTCCTATTAAATAAGCTAAAAACAATTTCAGCCTTTAAAATTTAACCAAAAAATATTTTTGACTCTGATTTTTCGCCATTCTGAGCGAACCCCTCAAATTTTGATAGGAACCGCCTTTTAAATTAATCTTGACACCTTAAACTTCCTAGAATCTGCCTTGGATTAGGATGAGCCTCCAAATACATCAAATAATCATAACTTTAGCCTTTTTTCATTTACTCTTCATACATTTGACAACTTAAATTTATTTTTTCTTTCCGAAAAAAAAGTTCTAATAAATCACTCAAATGACAACCTCTTCCATCATCAACCAACAACATCACTCTCCTGACACGTCTCTACCCTTAGATTACCCTTTAATTCACCATAAAACCAAAGTAAGCCCTCTGTGGTTGATGGCTCCCTCAATCTCTTTGTTAGAGTCAGCCAAAAACGGGTCCTCTTGAAACTGCCGTCCTCAAGCTTCACTTCGAAAAGAACAAGTTTCCCTCTGAAGAGGAAAAAGAACTGATTGTGAAGAAACTGCATGATTCCCTCGGGACTCGGATGGCTATTCAGCAGCTTGACAACTGGTTTGAGGTAATTTTGTCCTTTTAAAAATTTTTGTTTTTTAATCATCTCAGAATGAAAGAAGCTCTTCATCAAGGAGCTCTCAGGGGCAAATCTCAAAGAAAGCATACAGAAAGTTTGCAGAAGAAGATGTAAAATTACTCCAAGCAAATTTTGAGAAGGTATATTTTATAAAGAGAAATTTCTTTATATGAAAAAAGAATAATTATCCGAGTGTGGAAGAAATGAAGATGATGGCTGAACAGTTTGGAGTGGAGCTAATCAAGATAGAAAACTGGTATAAACACCATAGGAGATCGCTGGCTAAACGAGGAGAGTTTGATATTAAGGTTTGATTTTCCGGTTGTTTCAATTCGTAATTATTTTAAGTCGAAAAAACATTTTAAAAGTAATGAATTAAATTATCTCATGGAAATTTTCCACAAGCAATCTAAACCCACCCACGAACAAATTCAAATTATGTAACTGAAAACCATTCCATCATCCTCTAACCCGTCCTAGCGCTCAAAACATCAACTGTACTCCCTACCAAATCAAGAATTGGTTTTCCAATAAACGAAAGAAGCTCAAATTCCTTACTAAAAACCAAACGTAAAATCTCCCTATAAACTCACTCTCAAACCTCTCTAGTCCTTCAACAGAAGCCTCCCAAACAATTTTACAAGCTCAAATCCCCACTGATGGATCTTATAATCCAAGTCCAAATTTCTCCTCTTCTCTTTTAAAACCTTCTCCTGACCCTTGTCCAACTTCTTTCCTTTCTCTTGGCTCACAGTCGCCAGATTCCAATGACCAGTCAAAACTTCCTCTGGTCTCTGTAAATTTCCCAGGAGCCTACTATAAAGAAACTCAAAATCTAAGAGCTTCTCTTGCCAGTTTTTCCCCTAGCTTAATCCCTTCTCAAGATTTTCTTCAAGAAATTTCTAGACTTCAAAGCTTACAGGCAGGAATCTGCCCTTCAAATTTCTTTGATTCTTTCCGACCCCTCCCTTCTTTTCCTTTACACTCACCAAGAAACTTCAATTCTCAACAACCTTTTACTTACTCTTCTCCCTCTGCTGCTATCCAGGAGTTTCCCTCCAAAACCCTTGGCAAGCCACAAATTGAGCTCTTGCAATCAGAAGCAATAAAAGCTTTAAATAACGCTTTAAGCAAGAACACCTCACAGAGCTTTACGAATATTACAAGGTTCGCTCACAATAATAATCGACCTTTTCCAGAATGATCTTGAGTTTTTCGAGAGTCTTCGAAATGAAAAGACCTTCTAAAATCCAATTAATTATTATACATTCCCTTTCAGTTTAATTATAATCGAACGTCTGAAATTGGAAGGGACCAGAGTGAGCTAAGTCGTTCTGAGAGTCCCACTCAACAACTTCTTTTGATTGTGTCTCTGCATACTTAAACTCCCACTTATCTTTTCAAATTTTGATTAATAAGTTCAGATGTGAAAGAAATTTGTTTATATAAAGAAATTTCTCATTTGAATTGGATATTTCCTTGATTCTTAAATAATCTCAATGGGGAAGTCTTCATTTTTGCATCAAATTGTTATAAAAACCCCTTCTACTGAATAAAGAGTCCTCTGTGAAATAAGTAGGCAAAAAGAGAAGCATTTTTGAATAAAATTCGTCGTACAAAAACATTTTTGCCCTCTTAATTTGCCATCCAACGTAATTATTTAATTCACATTCTCAAACTATCCGCGTTGACGGAAACTAAGCTTAAAATAACCCAGCCGAGTTTTTTCATAAGAAAGGGAAGATTTCTAGGCTTATATTTAGAATAAATCACAACATTTATTTAATCTGAATTTTTCGAGGCAGAATAGATAAGTTGAAATAGAAAGTGCGAGAAACAGTAAACAGTAAACAAGAAACTAAGAATCTTTGAGAATAGCTTTGTTAATGTAAATGCAAAAAAGTGCTTGTCTTCTGCGACAAGATTGGGGGAAACATCAAAGGGACTTGAGACTTGAGGGCGTCAGATTTTTTTTGAAGAAGGAGAAGTTTAGTGCTATGAATGGATTCAAGGTTCTTTCAAACAATAGAGAATGGGCAAAGGCGTCTCTTTTGAATTGCTTGATCCTAAAGAAACATTTTATTGAAAAATCCTCTCGCGAAAGAATTTTCTTACCATGTATTCCTCACAACAAAAGAAACCACAATAGTTTTCACAGTTGGTTCTTTGCAAAACTTGGATTTTTCAATGCCTTGCTCTTGAAACCAGTCAGTTTACTTGAGGAAGGCTAAATGAGAGCTTACAGATGTGAGAAAAATAATTTTAATAAAGGCTTTTTGTGGCTAAAGCAGTACAAAAGAAACTCTCTTACTTTATTTACTTGGGAAATTTGTAAGTTTAAAGCTGAAAAAGATGATTGAATGAGATTTATAGTGGGGATATCATAGGAAATGAAAAGTTTTATGGGAAAGACGGAACTTTCGAGCCTGTTTTCGAAGACAGTTAGATGTGTGGTTAATTAGACTTTTATTAATTTTATAGAATTATGAGGGAAAGAAAAAACTTTGCGCTAAAATTATTGAAGTAAGTTTTGCAATCCCTTGAAAAACTAAAAACTTTAACATGGAGGGAAGATCAACTGAAAAAATACTGAAAACTAAAAATAAAAGCCAAGTGTTTTGACAGAGCAAGTCAAATGAAAGAGATCTAAAGGAAACAATTTGTTCTGTTTCTTTTGGATGTCTTGTGAACTTGGGTAAATCACTCAGAAAACACATGAAATCCAATTTTTTGGTAATCACATAAAGTTAAACTTAAAGATGTTGTCAAAAACTTTTTGTTGGGGAGTTTGGAGAGGAAAAATTCGTAATGAAATCAACTTTTTGAAAATTTATTTTCATTGTTTTTTTTCTAATAAAAAAAAATTCAATAATTTTTTTTTTCTCTAAATTTACAAGTAAAAAGAAAAAATAATTCTCTGCTTTCAATAGTTTTGGGAATGATGATTAAAAAAAATCAGAAAACCATTTCAGCAAACGTCTTTTTGGAAAATTTTGAATTTAGTTTGTTTCTTCTAGGATTCATGTTTCGGTATTTCTTTTTAATATTGAATTTTTCGAAAATTAAGATTTTTTATCCAGAGAAATCTAGAAAGGAAACTCTCATTTTTTATCTTTTTCTGTGAAAAAGGTATCAAAATATTAATAATAATAAACAGTTTTTATTTACAATTCCAGAGTGTGAGAAAATTCTCAAAAACAAATGGAATACAATATTAACAGAATTTTTATCAAGATATAGAAGAGATAATAAGACAGCATTTCACTACTAAACAATTAATTTTAATTATAAGGTTCCCCTCGCACTGTTGGATTTCCAGTTTGAGAAAAGATGGCTCTATTTCTCCAATCAACGAATTTTAAATTATTTAATGAATGATTCTGAACCAGAAATCTATTTTGGAGGGCTATCTGAGAAGAAAGTCGATTCTGCAATTCTTGAAGGTTTGAAAGACACAACCCTATATTATTTTTGAGTTGAAGGCCCAGAATACCGGATTGGTATGCTGTATTTTTGGGACCAGAGAAAATATTAACAAGAGGTTGACTGAAAGATTTATTCGAGTTTAAATCACGAGCTTGGCCTAAGTGACAGTATTGTCGAATGTCTTGAGGAGTGTAGGCTAAATTTAGAGCAGGATAATTTAGAGTCTTGAGAGACGGCCAGTTTTTTCTAGGATCAGAAATGTGAGAAACTGGTTGCGATGAAGGCACTATGAATTGTTCATGAGGGGATATTGCCAAGGAGGCCATGGAAAAGCTGGAGGAAGGAGCGTCTGTAGCGTATTCAGGGCTTTTGGTAGAGGATCTCGGGGAGTCAGATGAAGAAAAAAATTCTCTATTTTCATGAGGATTGATTTCATTTCTAATGTTTAATTAGAAAAGAGTTTCTATGAAATAAAGTTACCCTTCGTTTTTATTAAGGTTTCTAACTCGTTTGCGTTTATTTGAATACCAATTTTTTATTTGATTTTCTGTGCAATTTAACTGTTGAGCTCTATGAGAAATTTAGAGGATCTTCTTCGAAAAAAGGGCGTACACAATAGATATTTGTTGTGGAGTTGGATGAGGTGTCTTTAGGAATACATTCATCAGAATTTTAAGGTCATTGGGCTGAAAATATTTTTTTGTCTAAAACGATAAATATTTAGAAATTAAGAGGGCTACTTTTATGGAAAATTGTCCTTTTTTGGCTAAGGATCTTCGATGATGCTTGAACCAATTTTCGATTTTTGGTAGATTAACTCCAAGCTTTTCAGCCATTTCTTGCATCTCCTCAATATTGGGATAGTTTTTCTAATTAAATTAGTCAAGTTTTTCTTTATAAGAGAACCATCTCGAAGCTTTCCTCAAGAATTTTCACCTCTTCTGTTGTGAGTTTTATATATGAATTGGTCGAAAAGTTGTTGTCCGTCTTTAAGCGTTTTGAAGTTTTGCTCATCTCTTCCTATTTGAATACCAGTTAATATAAGTTTTTGCTAGCAAAATACCTCAAACCATTCTTGTAGTTCATTAGCAGAAACGCTTGTGTTGAAGGTATCTTGTAGTTTCTTTGATAATTGTTGTCGGTTTTCTTGAGATGGGAGTTGGTCCTTTGGGAATTGAGATTCTAACATAATCTTTTCAAGATATGTGGGCTTCCATTTCTTAGGCATCTGTGAATATAAAACAGATTTCTCAGGATGTTACCTTGCTACTGTTGGGGATCTTCGCAATTTGAAGTTGGTGATTCGAAGAAAACATTAAGGACAGAAGTTTATGAAAAGATTATAAAATTTGTGTGTTTGAAATCAAATAAATCAAAAATAAAGCAAGAAGTTAATATTGATCATTGGATAATATTTTTTCGTCTCAGAAGAATAATTACTCTGACACGATTAAATTAGCTTTTGTGAGCAAGAAAGTTTTATCGAAAAATTGTTTTTTATTTGTTGATTTAATCTTTTAATTTCACTTTCGAAATTCCATCGTCAAATAAGTTAATCTATTCAAAAAGTCGAAAGACCGACAATTTCACCGAAAGGTTTTAATCATTCGACAGTTTATTTTTATTCCATACACCTCAACTTGAAACACTTGACCTTCTTTTTTGTTGAGAGTGTCTCCATGATGTATGCAGCCTGTCAACCTTGATCAATTCTCACAGACTTGGCAAGTTTCGTCACCATTATCCTCAAAATTATTTCAATCCTAGCTACAAAAGATCTTCACTTGCGAAAGAGAGTGCCTCATTTCGAGATCAGATTGATCTTTGAGGGATCAGCAACTTTCCCTTTGAGGTTTCTTCTGCAGTTGTTAAAAAATTATTTTGTCACTCATCATAATAAAAATTTAATGAGCAATGATCAGATAGTCTTCAAATTAGTTTTACTTTAAAATTTTTAATTGAAATCTGCTTGTTTAATAATTTTCCGTTTTAGACCTCTAGATTCATCTTTTGTCCTTCAAGTTCATCGAAAAGAGTTTTCTAGAATTCTTTATTTTTCCCTTTTGAAAAACGCATGCTTATGGTGATAGAACTCTCTGTTGAGATTTTTCCAAACCAGTCTTTTTATGAGAGAAGTCAATTTCAAATATCGAAGTGAATCGAAGTTGCTGAACTTTTCTATGGCTCCAAGAAGACTCGAAAAGAAACAAACTTCTCAGAATTAAGTCTTGGCATTTATCTTCATCCAGATTGCCAGACTTGATGGCAGTTGAAAAGTCAGGTATATTGGTGATCGCAAAAAGTTCTGTCTTCTTTTCTAGAAGGGGCAAAGGACTGAAGATCAGCTTTTCAATTTTGACTTTAATCAATAAAACACAAAGAATATGCTTAAATTGTTATCATTTCTTGGCCATTCATTCATGACAAACATTTTTTGAGAGTCCAGAAGAACATTTGAGCAGTCCCTCTAAAATCTCTTCTTTCTTCAATCCTCTTCAAAGTAAACAATAAGAAAGAGTTTTTGCATGTAAAAAGGCGGGATCATTTCTGAAACTTATCAACTTTTTATTTACAAAGAAAATTTCGTGATTCGTAGTCATTCTGATTTCCCTCCATTTTTAGAGGATGAATTTTTGTTATTATCTAAGTAAGCATTGATCAGAGACTGGAAAGTGACGAAGTTCGAGTCTAGAAAGTCTTGGAGGATGGGAGTGAAGTTGAGGATCAAGAAGGCTTAATTTTAAACATTTTAAAATTATTTGTAATTTTGCTTTGAAATTCTCAGTATCCTTGGAAGAATTTTAAAAATGATCTTTTCAATTTCACAACAAGGAAAAGAATGTCGCCAAAAAATTGCCTCAAGACGATTATTCTCTTGACAAGGATTTATAAATTATCCATTCGAAACAATTTTTAAGAGGGGGATTTATTTATTGCTAGAATTCTTTTAATTACTCTTCATAAGATCTCATTCAAGGCAAAAATATTCCTCAAAAATTCTCTTGCGTGATGAAATTGACTTTTCGAAGAGGTCTCCACATGGGAAGAAAATCCTCTTTTTTCATCACATCACAGAGAAAAAAAATTATTCACAACTTAAACATCTTTTGATGGCAAAATAATCTCGAGATATTCTTATATTATATTTTCAATATCCACGCAGTCAATTCATTGATAAAGGTTTCCTTTAACTCCAAAGCATGTTGTTGCTCAAGTCTAGCACCAAATTGAGTCACTCAGGTTGTTGCAGTCTTACATCCTAATTTCGCAGCTTCTTCTTCGACATAACTCAAACCATTACGAATTCCATAAAGTACAGCCCCAGCAAAAAGATCTCCAGCACCCTTCACTTCATCTGCTAATGCAGCGATTCCTCCATTTCCACTATAAATCAGAGCACCTCTTGGTGATTCTCTTGAGAATCTCTGCAGCTTCTTTCACTTCACTAGCCTTGGCACAAGCAAAAGTTTCAGCTTCATTACAGAAAAGGAGATCAACTCCAGAATCATTCTTCAAAAAGCTGAGCCACACTCATATCAGAAAACCTGATGGAGGTCAAGACATTATTCTCTTCAGCAATTTTGTTGGCTTCAATACAAGTTATTTTTGCACAAGATACCCTTCAATCCAAAGAAACCTTGAGTTTTTACCGCTAAGAAAGGATTTAAAGTTTGACAACCATGCGATGTGATAATACGAATTCATTATCCAATCGTGTCACCTTTTAAATTATTCGAATGGAGATTAGTTTCTCCATCAAATCTTTGGAGTCAAATTCTTCGTATTTATCATTGGAGACCCTGCAAGAGTAACAGCAATCACAATGTTAGTCGCAGAGCCTCTACAGGTTTTCTTGTATTTGCCCTATGAAGAATTCTGAGAAGATGAGCTTGGCAAGCTTCATCCACAAGAGTTGTGAGACCTTGAGCAATTTTGGGCTCCCTGACGAGTTCTTCTTCAACGTCATATATGATATCAACTCAAGTATTATCAATGCTGAGAACTTAAAATTTCTTCTCCATTTATAAAAGTTGAATTGGGAGATTATTGTTTAAAACTTAAAAAAAAAATTCGGGTTATTTTTGTATTTTCAGAGGAGAATTCTTATAAAAGGGAGATATTCTTCTGTTACTGAACTGACAAGAGACATACTTCCTCACATTATATATCAAGACATGATGCTGATAGGATACAATAAACAAAATTTCAGAGTTGGTACTAAAATTTGTTCTTGGGTTCAATTCCCATGATACATTTCTCAAGCTTTTCTCTGATCAAGGGCTTCGATAAATGTCCAACCATTCCTGCATTCAAGCATTTCCTGACATCCTCTTCTCTATCGTGTGCTGTTAAGGCAATTATTGGTGTCTCCTCGATTTCGCCCTTTTCCATCATCCGCCGAAGCCTCGCCGTAGTTTCATATCCATCCATGACTGGCATTTGGATGTCCATAAATATCAGCTTCAACCCTTGTTCCTTGGCATGTAGATCCTTTGTTTTTTGAAGAGCCCCTTTACCTCCACCAGGTGTTTCTACAATATATCCTAAGTTTCTCAGGAAATTCGCTGCTACCATCAGATTAAAAGGATTGTCGTCCACAACAAGAACCAAATCTTTATGCAAAGAATTCTCAGATCCAAGTCGTTGCAAAATCTGTGAGTCAGATGCTTTGGAAGCCTGAGAAGAAAAGGCAAATTCAATAAAATCTTTTGAGTGATGATTCATCGTCATTTCTTCATCTTCTTGTTCTGAAGGAAAATCATGATAAATTTGAGGACTTTTCCGAGAAATGACTAACTTGCGATTAATTTCCAAAGTATGCATAAATAGTTTTGCTTCAAGACGATCATCTTCCTCGATTCTCTCTTCACAATCTCCAAGAGTCTCTTCTGATGATTGAAGACTTGTAAATCTATTGAAATTCTCAACTATTCGAAGCCAAATCTAAAACTTTAAGGTCCTTCTTCTCATCTTGTGGTTCAGATTTTGCGGCGGCTTTCGGAAGGTTGAACCAGAATTTACTCCCAACTCCAGATTTGCTTTCAAATTAGACTCTTTCCTTTGGATTGAAAGCCTTTATTAATGTGTTGCAGATCGTCAGGCCGACCCCTGCTCTTTTTCTATTCACCCATTCTGTCTCTTCTAACTCTCCATATATTTGAAATAATTTTTCTTTTGATCTTCCTTGATTCCGACGCCAGTATCTATCACTGATATTTTTATATTTTCACT
>Ga0182738_1004842_pt1 | contig 14645 bp, 11 predicted proteins | sample eDN5th30CBELigMG_FD_128876 | JGI IMG/M metagenome (GOLD analysis project Ga0182738, IMG submission 128876) | Enriched Miracle-Growth compost microbial communities from Emeryville, California, USA - eDNA 5th pass 30_C BE-Lig MG (version 2)... ... | reverse complement strand
TCTGAGCCAGAAATGCCTCCCGATGGCGTAACAGAAATGGCCTTGCGGCCAAAAGCAGCTCGGGCTCACACTCAATCACAAGCGTCAGATCGAACAGATCTCTTGCCGTGACCCGATCACCACGGTGGTACATCTTCTTGGCAATGATTTCAGCGGCCGTCTCCACCTTCACCAAGCGACCGCCGATATTCCAGGTTTCCCAGGCATCGTCCAGCAGATTGGGGGCCGCTACAAAATCGACCTCCCCCTCCTCGAACTGCAGTTTTACGAAAGCACCAGGCTGCTCGGTGTAGTCCTGCGTCAGATCCGCCGCCGCGTCGCTCAGCCGAGGAGTGACAAAACCGAGGTACTGCGGATCAGGTACGAAGATGTCTATGTCCTTGCTCAGCCGATGGCGGTAACGGAACATCAGCACGGTCCCACCGCCCAAGGTCCAGAACGGATCCGCAATTCCGCCGTACCGGCTGATCTCGTCGATCAACATTAGCGCCCGTGGGAACAGCTTCTCCCAGGGGCCGTGAGGTAACGTCCCAGACTTCATGCCCACAGCGCCCGGCGGTGCACGGACAAGGATCCGGCCAGCTTCGCCACGTTGCGCCAGACCTGCCTGGGTGGCAAATGCGCACGCGAGGCTGCCTCCTCCACAGCCATCACGACGATGGAGACGGGCGCCTCGTCGAGCAAATGGGTCAAGTGCGGGGCAAATGGAGCAGGCACATCGCCACTTGCCAGAACCTGCTCGAGTTCCTCGGGCGCCAGTTCACGCGCATAGCTGACGCTCGCCGTCTTGGCCGCCATCCACAAACCGCGCTTCTTGCGCCGCGCCTCCGTATCCAGCTTCGGGCTGCCCAATCCCAGGACCGCCATTACCTGGCCGACGCGGTTGACCCCCAGATCGCTCAGCCTGCCGTTTTCCAGACCCACCAGGGTCTGACGAGACAAACCGCTCAGGTGCGCCAACTGCGCCTGGGACAGGCCCAGCTCAGTGCGCCGGGCCCGCACGGCATGGCCGATGTCGACGAGGTTCATGGTAGATCGCAGCCAAGTTGCAATGTCTAAAATATCAGACAAATAATACCCCCTCACAGCTTGCAAGGCTAGTCTGTCGTTTCCCCACCTACGGACATTGACAGAGGCACTGAAGGGCGCCTCCCTTCGATTCATTGCCAAATTCATTTCGAATCTGTAGCAAAATATTTGCACAGTTTGCCGGCCGACGGTTTTTAGGGAACTGCTACTAGACGGAGGAGAGATGGGACGAAGAAGCGGGTTTGAGGGGTTCCTGCGCGCCACGGCGCGGGCGGTGGCGGCCGCGGAGCGTGAGCGCCAAAGGGGTATCCGTGCGCAGTTGACGCAGGCACGGCAGATCGAGCGTCATCAGCGGATGGCATTGGCACAGCGGAATCGCGACGAACGTACCGCGCAAAAGCTTGCCAAGGCACAGTACCTAGCTGATCGACAAGGCGAAGTCGATGACCTTAACGCCGAACTTCAGGACCGATTGGAAGAACTGCAAGGCATCCTGACACATACCCTGTCTCTGGATGACCGGATCGACTTCAATGCATTGCGGCCGACAGCAGATTTCGAAGCATTCAAGCCACCGCCGGAGTTCGCACCTGGCCGCCCCCCACGTGCGCCCCAAATACCTCCACCGGCTGGCCTGCGCAAATTGATTCCAGGAGCAGCCAAGAAGCATGCCTCCGCATTGGCCAAAGCTGCCAGCGACCATCAGGCGGAAATCGCACGCTTCAATCAAGTTGAGGCCGATAAGCGTGAGCAACTTGCCAAGCTGAAAGCGGAATACGATCAGCGCAAGGAGCTATTCGACATGGAAATCCAACGCCGCAATGCTGAAGTCGATGAGTTTCAAGCGGCTTACATCGCCAAAGAGCCGGATGCCATTGTGGCCTACAACGAGATGGTGCTGGCGCGATCAGAGTACCCTACGGAAGGTTTTCCGCAGAAATTCCGTATCGCCTACAACCCTGATTCGTCGGAGTTGATCGTGGAGTACGACCTGCCAGAAGTGCAGATAATCCCCAAGGAGGCAGAATACCGCTACGTCAAGACGAAGGACGTCATAGAGTCCAAGGCGAGGAAGCCGGCCGAGATCAAGCATCTCTACCAAGACATCGTCGCCTCGATCACGCTGCGCACCTTGCACGAGTTGTTCGAAGCCGATCAGGCCGATGCGCTCTCGCTGGCCACTTTCAATGGCGTGGTGGATACGCACGACCCGGCCAGCGGGCGCGAAGTGCGTGTACCGGTCGTATCGGTGCGAGCGCCGAAGATGGAGTTCCTAGGCCTGCGGCTGGAAAAGGTCGACAAGGTGGCCTGCCTGCGAAATCTCGGCGCCCAGGTGTCCAAACGCCCGGACGAACTACAAGCGGTCAAGCCGATCGTTGAATTCGACATGGTCGACAAACGCTTCATCGAGCAGGGAGATGCCCTGTCAGGGCTGGAAACGCGTCCGAACCTAATGGACCTAACACCTGCCGACTTCGAGGTGCTCGTCTCCAATCTCTTCAGCAGGATGGGACTCGACACCAAGCTAACGCGTAGTTCAAAAGACGGTGGCGTGGATGCAGTCGCCTTCGATACGCGTCCGGTGCTCGGAGGCAAAGTGGTGATTCAGGCCAAACGTTACCGCGACACGGTAGGAGTGAGTGCCGTGCGGGATCTGTACGGGACCATGCTCAATGAAGGAGCCAATAAGGGAATCCTGGTTTGCACCAGCGGTTATGGTTCCGATGCGTATAACTTTTCCAAGGACAAGCCGATTGAACTGATTGATGGCGGCGGTCTGCTATATCTCCTGCGAGAGCATGCGGGGATTGCAGCACGGATTGCCGTTTGATCACTCCCACTCAATCGTCGCCGGCGGCTTACTACTCACGTCATAAACCACCCGATTAATCCCCCTAACCTCATTAATAATCCGCGACGAAACCTTCCCCAACAACGGATACGGCAGCGGCGCCCAATCCGCCGTCATGAAGTCCGACGTCTGCACCGCCCGCAACGCGACGACGTAGTCGTACGTCCGCCCATCCCCCATCACCCCCACCGACTTCACCGGCAGGAACACCGCGAACGCCTGCGAGGTCAGGTCGTACCAGGTCTTGCCGCTGACCGGCTCGACCGTGCTACGCAGTTCCTCGATAAAAATGGCATCCGCGCGGCGCAGGAGGTCGGCGTATTCGCGCTTGACTTCGCCCAGGATGCGCACGCCCATGCCGGGGCCGGGGAAAGGATGGCGGTAGACCATCTGCGGCGGCAGGCCCAAGGCCACGCCGAGCTTGCGCACTTCGTCCTTGAACAGTTCGCGCAGGGGCTCCAGCAGCTTGAGCTTGAGGGTTTCGGGCAGGCCGCCGACGTTGTGGTGCGATTTGATGGCGACGGCCTTGCCGGTCTTGGCGCCGGCCGATTCGATGACGTCGGGGTAGATGGTGCCCTGGGCCAGCCATTTGGCGTTGGCGAGCTTGGCGGCTTCTTCCTGGAAGATTTCCACGAATTCGCGGCCGATGATCTTGCGCTTGGCTTCGGGGTCGGCGACGCCGGCGAGCTTGCCCAGGAAGCGTTCGCTGGCGTCGATGTGGATGATGCGTATGCCCATGGCGCCGGCGTAGGTCTCCATGACCTGCCGGGCTTCGTTCAGGCGCAGCAGGCCGTGGTCGACGAAGACGCAGGTGAGGCGCTCGCCGATGGCCTTGTGGATCAGGGCGGCGGCCACGGAGGAGTCGACGCCGCCGGACAGGGCCAGCAGGACTTCCTCGTCGCCGACCTGCTCGCGGATGCGGGCGACGGCTTCCTCGACGTAGTCGGGCATGTTCCAGTCGCCGGCGCAGCCGCAGATGTCGTGCACGAAGCGCGAGAGCAGCGCTTGGCCTTGCAGGGTGTGGGTGACTTCGGGGTGGAACTGCACGCCGTAGAAGCGGCGCTCTTCGTCGGCCATGCCGGCGATGGGGCAGGATTCGGTGGAAGCCATCAGCTTGAAGCCGGGCGGCAGCGCGGTGACTTTGTCGCCGTGGCTCATCCAGACCTTGAGCATGCCGTGGCCGTCGGTGGTGCGGAAGTCTTCGATGCCTTCCAGGAGCCGGGTGTGGCCGTGGGCGCGGACTTCGGCGTAGCCGAATTCGCGGTGGTCGGAGTAGCTGACCTTGCCGCCGAGCTGCTGGGCCATGGACTGCATGCCGTAGCAGATGCCGAGCACGGGCAGGCCCAGCTCGAAGACGACGTGGGGCACGCGCAGCGAGGCCTCGTCGTAGGCCGAGGCGTGGCTGCCGGACAGGATGATGCCCTTCAGGCCCTTGTCGATCTCGCCGCGGATGAAGTCCGGGCTGGCGTCGCCGGGGTGGATTTCGCAGTAGATGCCGGCCTCGCGCACGCGGCGGGCGATGAGCTGGGTGACTTGCGAACCGTAGTCCAGGATGAGGATGCGCTGGTGCATGGATGGCTTACCGATGGCCAATTGCCGTTTATTGAAGAAGCCCCGCAAAAAACGCGACATGTGCTCTTGCGAGGCCCCAGCCAGGGCACAGCGGATCCGGCTTTGCCGGTCCGCCAGTGCCGCCCCCTTGACGGGGCGCGCGAAGCGCGTAGGGGGTGGGCCCTACTCAGCGCGGTAATTGGGGGCTTCCTTCGTGATCTGCACGTCGTGCACGTGCGATTCCCGGAAGCCCGCCGACGTGATCTGCACGAACTGGGTCTTGGTGCGCATCTCGTCGATGGTGCGGCAGCCGCAGTAGCCCATGGAGGCGCGTATGCCGCCGACCAGCTGGTAGATGATGGCGATGACGCTGCCCTTGTAGGCGACGCGGCCTTCGATGCCTTCGGGGACCAGCTTGTCGGCGTTGTTGGCCGGGTCCTGGAAGTAGCGGTCGGCCGAGCCTTCGGTCATGGCGCCCAGGCTGCCCATGCCGCGGTAGGACTTGTAGGAGCGCCCCTGGTAGAGCACGACTTCGCCGGGGGACTCCTCGGTGCCGGCGAACATGCCGCCCATCATGCAGGTGAAGGCGCCGGCCGACAGGGCCTTGGCGACGTCGCCGGAATAGCGGATGCCGCCGTCGGCGATGAGCGGCACGCCGGTGCCTTCCAGCGCCTTGGCCACTTCCGAGATGGCGGTGATCTGGGGCACGCCCACGCCGGCCACCACGCGGGTGGTGCAGATCGAGCCCGGGCCGATGCCGACCTTGACGGCGTCGGCGCCCACGTCCAGCAGCGCGCGCGCGGCGTCGCCGGTGGCGATGTTGCCGCCGATGACCTCGACCTTGGGGTAGTTCTCCTTGACCCAGCGCACGCGCTCGATGACGCCGGCGGAGTGGCCGTGGGCGGTGTCGACCACGATCACGTCCACGCCGGCGGCGACCAGCTTGGCCACGCGCTCTTCGGTGCCCTCGCCCACGCCGACGGCGGCGCCCACGCGCAGCTGGCCCTGGCTGTCCTTGCAGGCGTTGGGGTGCTCGGTGTTCTTGACGATGTCCTTGACGGTGGCCAGGCCGCGCAGCTCGAAGGCGTCGTTGACGATCAGCACGCGCTCCAGGCGGTGCTTGTGCATCAGGCGCTGGGCCTCGTCCAGGGTGGCGCCTTCGGGCATGGTGACCAGGCGCTCGCGCGGGGTCATCACGTTGGCCAGCGGCTGGGCGAGGTTTTCCTCGAAGCGCAGGTCGCGGTTGGTGACGATGCCCACGACCTTGCCGCCCTGCACGACCGGCAGGCCGGAGATGCCGTGCTTGCGCTGCAGGGCGACGGCGTCGCCGACCTTCATGTCGGGGGTGACGGTGACCGGGTCGATGACGATGCCGAACTCGTGGCGCTTGACGCGGGCCACTTCGGAAGCCTGGGCGTCGGCCGACATGTTCTTGTGGATGATGCCGATCCCGCCTTCCTGGGCCATGGCGATGGCCAGGCGCGCCTCGGTGACGGTGTCCATGGCGGCGGACACGAGCGGGATGTTGAGGGTGATGTTGCGGGTAAGGCGGGTAAGGAGAGAAGTGTCGCGCGGCAACACATCCGAATACGCAGGCACCAGCAACACGTCGTCGAAGGTGAGCGCTTTCTGCATGAGACGCATGGGGGACTCCGGGCGCAAAGCGGAATTATACGCGCATCGGCGGCGGAACTCGGTGTTTACCCTGCCCTGCGGAGTACCCGCTGGGATGCCCCGCCGGGCCGGTCCGGCCGGCAGCCGGCCCGCTGCCCGCCTGGCCCCACCGCCGACCCGGTCCGGCCGCCCGCGCAGCCGGACTGGCCCTGTACCCCTACGCCGGCAGGTCGGCGATCACCTGGGCGACCGCCGCGGTCAGCTTCTTGCCGTAGGGCACGTGCAGGAATTCGTTGGGGCCGTGGGCGTTGGACTTGGGCCCCAGCACCCCGCAGACCATGAACTGGGCCTGCGGGAAGCCTTCCTGCAGCATGCTCATGAGCGGGATGGTGCCGCCCTGGCCGATGTAGCCGCAGGGCGCGCCGTAATACTGCCGCGAGGCGGCTTCCAGGGACTTGGCCAGCCAGGGGGAGGTCTCCGGGGCGTCCCAGCCGGTGGCCACGCCGTCGCTGACCTGGAAGAGGACGCGGGCGTTGTAGGGCGCGTCGGCTTCCAGCAGCTCCTTCAGCTCCTGGGCGGCGGCCGCGGCGTCGACGGGCGGCGGCAGGCGCAGCGACAGCTTGAAGGCGGTGCGCGGGCGCAGGACGTTGCCGGCGCTGGACAGGGGCGGCAGGCCCTCGGCGCCGGTCACCGACAGGGTCGGGCGCCAGGTGCGGTTGAGCAGGGCTTCTTCCGGGTCGGTGGTCATGGGCAGGACGAAGCCGCCGTCGGCCCCGCAGCTCCAGGGCAGGCGGCGCCAGACTTCCTCGCCCAGGATGCGGGCGGTCTCGCGCACCTGCTCGGCGCGCTCGGCCGGCACTTCGCAGTGGAAGCTTTGCGGCAGCAGGCGGCCGGTGGCGCTGTCCTCCAGCCGGTCGAGCAGGTGGCGCAGGATGCGGAAGCTGGACGGCACCACGCCGCTGGAGTCGCCCGAGTGCACGCCTTCGTCCAGCACCTGCACTTCCAGCGTGCCGCCGACCATGCCGCGCAGCGACGTGGTCATCCACAGCTGGTCGTAGTTGCCGGCGCCCGAATCCAGGCAGACCACCAGCGCCACGCGGCCCAGGCGGTCGCGCAGCGCGTCCACGTAGGGCAGCAGGTCGTAGCTGCCGGATTCCTCGCAGGTTTCGATCAGGCCCACGCAGCGCGGGCGCGGCACGCCCTGGCGGTCCAGCGCCATCAGGGCGGTCAGCGATGCGTAGACGGCGTAGCCGTCGTCGGCGCCGCCGCGGCCGTACAGCCGGCCGTCCTCGTACTTGGGGGTCCAGGGGCCCAGGTCGTGGCGCCAGCCGGAGAATTCCGGCTGCTTGTCCAGGTGGCCGTACATCAGCACGGTGTCGCCGCCGTCGGCGCGCGTGGCCGGGGCGTCGAAGAAGATCACCGGCGTGCGCCCGGGCAGGCGGACGATTTCCAGCGTCAGGCCGCGCAGCTTGCGCGATTCCACCCAGGCGGCGGCGTCGCGCACCACGCGCTCGATGTAGGCGTTCTTTTCCCAGTCGGGGTCGAACGCCGGGCTCTTGGCGGGGATGGCGATGTAGTCGGTCAGGGCCGGGACGATCTCGCCGTCCCAGGTCTCGTCCACGTAGGCCTGCAGGGCCTGGGGGTCCAGGGCGGGCGGCAGGGCGTCGTCGGGGATGCGGGCGTTCATGGCGGGGCTCCGGGCAAAGGGCAGGACTTGATTTTATGCCTGCGACGCCTGTTCCAGCGGCCCGGTGCCGCTGCCGGCGGGCAGGACAGGCCCCGCCCTGCCCGCCAGCCCCCTACCGCCCGGCCCCTTGCTCCTGCCGCCATTGCGCGAAGGAAGGCCCGCCCGGCGCCATGCGCATGGCCGGCGCCAGGTGTCGCCAGGGCAGCTCCCGCGGGTCCATGGACATGGCCCCCGGCGAGGCACAGAACAGGATGTCGCGCGCCACGGCGACGAAGTCGGCCCGGAAGTGCAGCGTGCTCTTGACCACCAGCACGCGCGACTGCGACGGCTCGATGCCGACGAAGCGGAACATGGCCTGGTCGGCCAGCTGCGCCTTGTGGCTGCTGGCCACGATGCGCACCCCGCCGATGCGCAGGCAGGCGCTGGGGCCCAGGTCCATGCGGAAGCCCCCGTAATAGGGGCCGGATGCGTCGAAGCGCCCGTCGGACAGGCGCTCTACCAGGAAGTCGGCCTCCAGCGGCGCATCCCCCGCGGCGCCGGAACGCCCGCCCAGCTTCAGGCGCACCGTGGCGCCCTCGCCCGCCGCGTGCGCGGCCGCGGCGGATTCGGGATCGACGATCAGGCCGATGGCGGCGTCGCGGGCCTGGTGGCGGATCAGCGCGCGCAGGATGCCGGTGGTGTCCGACTGGGCGCCGGCGCCGGGGTTGTCCTGGGTGTCGGCGATCACCACCGGGCCGCCGCCGGCGTCGGCGGTGCGCATGGCCTGCGCCACGGCCTCGTCGGCGTCCAGCAGGCGGCCGGCGAAGCGCGGCTCGGCCTCGCGCACCGCGGCGGCCAGGGCGTCGGCCGCGCGGTCGGCGGCCTCCTGGCTGCGCGCGTGGCACCACACGACCGGCCCGCACTCCGGGAAATCGGCCGCCGGAAAGCCCATGGTGAAGGACAGGCTCAGCACCTCCGGGTCCGCCTCCAGCTCGCGCAGGCGGGCGTACAGGCCGCGCGCCGGCTCCAGCTCGGTGCACTGCCAGCAGATCGGGATCAGGAAGGGGATGCGGCGCACGGCCACGGCCGGGCGCGCGGGCGCCGCCGCCAGCATGCCGGCCAGCAGCGCCCAGGCGCGCCGCCCGGTGTCGGCCATGTCGACGTGGGGATAGGTGCGGTAGGCCACGTGCAGGTCCGCGCCGGCGAAACAGGCGGCCGTCATGTTGGCGTGCAGGTCGTAGCTGGCGACCAGGGGCAAGTCCGGGCCGATCAGCTCGCGCACGCGGCGGATCAGCTCGCCCTCGCCGTCGTCGACGTGCTCGGCCACCATGGCGCCGTGCAGGTCCAGGTAGACCGCGTCGGCCGGCAGCGCGGCGCGGATGCCGGCCAGGATTTCGCCGCAGATCTGCTCGTAGGCATCGCGCGTGACGTGGGCCGAGGGGCTGGCCGCGCACCACAGCACCGGCACCAGCTCGTGGCCCTGCGCGCCCGCGGCGTCGGCGAAGCCCCAGGCGGGGATGTTGGTGCCGGCGATGGCCTCGCGCACGGCGGCGCCGCGCGACAGGCCGGGCCAGCCGCCGCCCAGCTCGAAGGCGCGCAGGTCGGCCCGCGCGGGCGCGAAGGTGTTGGTTTCGTGCTGGAAACCGGCAAAGACGATACGCATGATGGGCAGTCCCAGGCGTCGGCGCGGGCTACTGCGCGAACGACGGCGCGTCGCGCAGCAGCTTGCGCACGAAGGCCGCCCACATGAAGCGCTTCTGCTCCGGGCGGTCGTGGAAGAGTTGGGCGCCCTCCTCGCAGGCCTGCTCGGGGATGCGCAGGATGGGTTCGCCCTTGGCCATGACCTGGGCCTGGATGCGGCAGGCCTTCTCCAGGTAGTACATGTAGAAGAAGGCCTCGGCCACGGTGGCGCCGCAGGTCAGCAGGCCGTGCGATTCCATGATGAGCGCGCGGTGCGGGCCGATGGCCTGGACCAGGCGGCGCTTCTCGCTGTCGGGGAAATGGATGGTGTCGTAGGAATAGCGGCCGATGCGCTTGTAGAAGTGCAGCGACATCTGGTTGAGCGGCAGCAGCCCCTCCGGCATGGCCGCCACCGTCATGCCGGCCAGCGAATGGGTGTGGATGACGCAGTGCGCGTCGGGCGAGCCGGTGTGCACGGCGGCGTGGATGTCGAAGCCGGCCGGGTTGACCGGCCAGGGCGAGCCGCAGACCTTGCGGCCCTCGCTGTCGATCTTGACCAGCGACGAGGCGGTGACTTCCTCGAACATCATCCCGTAGGGGTTGATCAGGAAGGTGGGCACCTCGCCCGGCACGCGCAGCGACATGTGGGTGAAGATGGCGTCGTCCATGTTCATCATGGCGATCAGCCGGTAGGCCGCGGCCAGCTCCACCCGCAGTTGCCATTCCTGGTCGCTGCAGCGGCCGGGGTCGGGGCTCCTGAACTCGGGCAGGCTTTCGGCCATGCGGTTGGATTTCTCTTCGACGTCCGCGCCTGCGGCCGCCGGGGTGGCGATGGAATCTATCGGGGTGGACACGGTGTTTCCTTCAGGCTTACTTCAACAGCCCCGGCAGCGCGAGCGACAGCGCCGGGACATAGGTGATGACGAGCAGCGCGACCAGCGCCGCGCCGATGAAAGGCAGGACCTCCCTGACGGCGCTTTCGAACGGCACGCCCGCGACCCGGCTGGTGACGAACAGGCACAGGCCGACGGGCGGCGTGATGGCGCCTATCATCAGGTTCACGTTCATGATGACGCCGAAGTGCACGGGGTCGATGCCGTACTGGTGCACGATGGGCATGAGGATGGGCACGAGCAGCACCATGGCCGCGAAGTTGTCGATCACCATGCCCAGCAGCAGCAGGAAGATGTTGATGATGAGCAGCAGCAGATGCGGGTCGGTCGTGATGCCCAGCATGATGCGCGCGGCCGCGTCCGGTATCTGCTCGGCCACCATGATCCAGGCGAGCAGGCTGGCCGCGCCTATCATGAGCAGGATCTCGCCCATGCCGCGCGCCACGTCCCAGGAGGCGTGCATCAGCTCGCCCGGGCGCAGCCGGCGCATCAGCAGGGCCACGAAGACCGCGTAGGCCAGCGCCACCGCGGCGCCCTCGATGGGCGTGAAGACCCCGCCGCGTATGCCGCCGACGATGATGACCGGCAGCACCAGCACCGGCACGGCGCGCCGCACGGCCGGGCCCAGCCGCGCGGCCGGGGCGGCGTCGTAGGCCGGGATGCGGCCCCGGCGCGACAGCCACTGCACCATGGCCATCTGGCACAGCACGATCAATATGCCGGGCAGGATGCCGGCCATGAAGAGGTCGATGACCGAGACCTCGGACAGCACCGAGAACAGGATGAAGGTCACGCTGGGCGGGATGATGGGCGCGACGATGGAGCCCGCCGCGGTGATGGCCGCCACGAAGGCCGGCCGGTAGCCCTGCTCCTTCATCTTGGGCGTCATCAGCGTGGTCAGCGCCGAGGCGTCGGCCAGCGCCGACCCGGAGATGCCGGCCATGAGCATGTTGGTGCCCAGGTTGGCCATGGCCAGGCCGGCGCGCATGCGCCGCAGCGCCACGTGCGCCAGGTCGAGCAGGCGCATGGTCAGGCCGGAGACGTTCATCACCTCGCCGGCCAGCATGAACATGGGCACCGCCAGCAGCAGGAAGGAATCCATGTTGTTGAACATGCGCTGCACGATCAGCGTGGGCGGAAAGCCCTGGATGGCGATGTAGCTCGCCGAGGACAGGCCGATCACCGCCCAGATGGGGGCGCCGGCCACCAGCAGGAACAGGCCCGTGCCGATCAGCACCATCAGGGCTTCATTCATCCCGGCCCCCGATCAGGTCGGCGATGCGCAGCACTGCGCCGGCCAGCGCGACGAGCCCCGCCAGCGGGAAGACCGCGTACACCCAGGCCAGCGGGATCTCGGCCGCCGACGAGCGCGGCGAATAGGCGCTGAAGAAGGACACCTGCGCGCCGTACCACACCAGGATGGCGGCGAAGACCAGGGTGGAAAGCGCGGCCGCCAGCCGCGCCGCCAACCGCAGCGCGCGATGGCGGCTGTCCTTGAACAGCGAGAAGGAAATGTAGCGGTCCTGGCGCGCCAGCGTGCTGGCGCCCAGCAGGCCGGCCCAGATCATCAGGAAGGAGGACACCTCCTCGCCCCAGGCGAGCGAACTGTTGAGCACGTAGCGGCTGAACACCTGGACGACCAGGATGACGGCGACCGCCAGCGTGGCCACGGCCACGGCTGCGCGAAAGCCCTTGAAGAGTAGCGTCATGGCGGGTTCCCGTCCGGCTGCGTCAGGGTTGGCGGGCGGCGTCGACCGCGGCCTGCCATTGCCCGAGCAGGTCTTCGCCCACGCGCGATCGCACCTCGGCCAGCACCGGCGGCTGCGACAGGCGCGCCAGCTCCGCCTTGGCCCGGGCGTCCACGGGCACGATCGCCACGCCCTGGGCGGGCAGGTCCACCGTCTCGGCCTGCTTGACGTCCTGGTCGACCAGCTCGCGCTCGCGCGGGGTCAGGTCCTTGAGGGTGCGCATCACCAGGGCGCGCAGGTCCTCGGGCAGGCGGTCGAAGAAGGCCTTGGAGCCCAGCACCAGGATGGGGTCGTAGATGTGCTCGGTCAGCGCCAGGTACTTGAGCTGCTCGTGCACCGGCGTCTGCGAGAAGATGTAGCTGGGGTTCTCCACCCCGTCTATCACCCCCTGCTGCAGGGCCGTGTAGACCTGGGCCCAGCCGATGGGAGTGGGGTTCGAGCCCAGGCTCTTCCAGGCCGTGATGTGCAGCGGCGCCTCCATGGTGCGCAGCTTCAGCCCGGACATCTGCGCCGCCGTGGTGGCCGGCGACCTGGCCGTGCCGAGGTTGCGCATGCCCTGCTCCCACACCGCCAGGCCCACCAGGCCGGCCTTGGGCAGGTTGGCGAACAGCATCTGCTCGCCCTTGCCGTCGATGGTGCGCCGGGCGTGCGCCGAGTCGGCGAACTGGAAGGGAATGTCCAGCAGGGCGAAGGTGTTGTCGAAGGCGGCGGCGATGCCGTTGGGCGTGAGCGTGATCTCTATGGTCCCCGACTGCAGCCCTTCCACGCCCTCGCGCTGGCCGGCCAGCTGGCTGGAATGGAAGATGCGCACCTCGATGCGCCCGCCGGATTCGGCCTCGACCTTCTGCTTGAAGGCCTCCATCGCCTTGTGGCCGGGATGCTTGACGGTGACGGCGTGCGACACCTTGATGACGTAGTCGGCGGCCATGGCCGCGGGCGCCAGGCCCGCCGCCGCGCCACAGACCAGGGCGGCCCGCGCCAGCACCCTGACTGCCGAAATGAAGCTCTGCATGTTTTCCCCTTGGGTCAGCGTTGGAAAAACCGGTCTTTCGGCCATTGCGCCGAACTTGATGCCGGTCAAATAACGATTAACTGTTGAATGTTAACATTCAAACATTAACAGATATCGCGTAGAATCAGTGCCTAGCGATATCCCTAATGCCAGCCATGTCCCCGTCCCCTGTCCGCACCGAGCCGCCCGCCCTGCCCGCCATCAGCCGGGACAGCCTGCAGAGCCGCGCCAAGGACGCCATCGTCCAGGCCATCCTCAACGGCCTGTTCATGCCCGGCGAGCGGGTCATAGAAACCAAGATCGCCGAAGGCCTGATGCTCAGCCGCAGCACGGTGCGCGCGGCCATCCAGGCCCTGATCCAGGAAGGCCTGCTGGTGCAGGTGCAGTACCGCGGCACCATCGTCATGCCGCTGACCGCCGCCGGCGCCGGGGAGCTGGAAACCATGCGCGAGGCGCTGGAAGGCCTGGCGGTGCGCCGCGCCGTCGAGTTCGCCACCAGCGACGAGATCGAGGAGCTGCAGCGCCGCTACGAGGCCGCCTACGCCGCGGCGGGCAACAAGGACATCGGCCTGTCCTACCGGCTGGACCTGGCCATCCACCAGCAGTTGGTGGCGATGGCCCACCACGAGCTGCTGGCCTTCCACTTCAAGCTGATCGAGCCCAAGATGCTGCTCTACATGGCCCACGCCGGCGGGCCCTTCCTGTCGCAGGCGTCGTTCGAGCGCCAGCACCGGGACATCGTACTGGGCATCGCCCGGCGCGACCCGGAGCTCGCCGCGCGCGGCCTGAACGTGCACTTCGCCGAGGCCGCCGGCTTCCTGGTGACGCTGTTCGCCGACAAGGAGGCGCAGGCGCACGCCGGGCCGGCCGGCTGAGGGAGCCCGTTTTTCCGTTTCCCGTGCCGGCCGGCCGCCGGCCAACCCACGCATCCCCTGCCCATGCCCGACCCCTCCGCCCGCCATCCCGCCCTGACCGCCGCGCTGCGCGCGCGCACGCCGCTGCTGTGGACCAATCCTTCCTACGATCCCGGCGCCTGCGCCGTGGAGCCCGGCCTGGACCCGGCGCAGGCGCGCGCCCGGCTGGACCGCTGCGCGGGGCTGATGGCCGCTGTGTTTCCCGAGCTGCAGGCCACGCAGGGGCGCGTGGCCTCGCCGCTGACGCCCGTGCCCGGCCTGCGGCAGGCGATGGCGCAGGCCGCGGGGGGAAGCCTGCCCGGCGGGTCGAATGGCGGGTCCGGTGAATCGAATGCCTTGCCTGGCGGGGCGCAAGGCCTGGGCGCCTGGCTGCTCAAGCGCGACGACGCCCTGCCGGTAGCCGGCTCCATCAAGGCGCGCGGCGGCTTCCACGAAGTGCTCGCCCTGGCCGAGACCCTGGCGCTGCAGGCCGGCCTGATCGAGCCGGACGGCGACCGCCTGGCGCTGCGCTCGCCGCGGGCGCGCGCGCTCTTCGCCACGCATACCGTGGCAGTGGGCAGCACCGGCAACCTGGGCCTGAGCATCGGCCTGATCGCCGCGGCCCTGGGCTTCCGGGCCGTGGTGCACATGTCGCTGGACGCCAAGGAATGGAAGAAAGCGCGGCTGCGCAAGGCCGGCATCGAAGT
>Ga0182738_1004840_pt1 | contig 14654 bp, 11 predicted proteins | sample eDN5th30CBELigMG_FD_128876 | JGI IMG/M metagenome (GOLD analysis project Ga0182738, IMG submission 128876) | Enriched Miracle-Growth compost microbial communities from Emeryville, California, USA - eDNA 5th pass 30_C BE-Lig MG (version 2)... ... | reverse complement strand
TCAATTATTTTATTTTTTCATGGAAAAAATGTCATCAATAAATTTTGAGATTAGCTCAGTACATATATAGGATTTAATGCATTACTTGAATTTTTTTCAAAGCAAAATAATCGCCCAGATTTTGGTCATCTCTTTCTTCTCAGGGAAAAAAATTTTCCAGGATGGGCAAATTCAAGATGATGTTTCTTCTTCCTTCGAAAAACTTTGAAAAAGAATTTGGAGATTGAAAGGAAACCAATATGTTTATTTTTTGCGAATCTGATTAACCTACTGTTTTTCTCATTTTTAGAAAATAATTTTTACAATTTCTATGAAAAACAGACACCTTCAAATTAAATTGTCAGGAAAACTTTAGAAGAGTTCAAAGTGATGAACTTTTTTCAAAGCCATGAGAATGAAGATGCGTTCTTCCAAAACTTGTTCCAACTTCTTTCTGAGAGAAAAATACAATCTCTCAATGTGAAAAATGCAGCCATTTTTCATCTTCAAAAAAACCTGGTTTTTACCCAAAATCCTCAGTTGAATTGAACACTTCCTTAGTATTCTCAAAATTTTTGTCTAATTTTCCAACATCTCTTCTTTTTTTTTTGGAAAATTTGAAAATATTTAAGAGGAAGATTAAAAAAAGTAACTTTTCGATTAATCAATTTTCAAGCAATTCAAAAAAGTCAATCTCTTCTCTGAGCAAGGTCTCCAGCAAAAGTGAAAGATCTTCAAGTTGAATTTGTGATTTTGATTGTTCTCCGTTCTTTTCGACAAGAGTCTTCAGAAAATCAGAATTTCGACTTTTTCGAATCCTTTAAAATTTTTTGAGAGCAGATAATATTCCTCTCTCAAGGGCGAATTTTCACAGGATTTTGCTAAACTTTACTTCTTCTTTCCGTGACAATTTTCTCCATCCTAATAATGTGTCTAAAAGCCTGAAAATCATGCCATATTTCAGAACATTGTTCTCATAAAATTTTGGGCTGCATTGAGTTTAAAATCTTTTTTTGCTGATCAAAATAGAAAAATAACTGTTTTGAAAAGGAAAATCATATCGATCGAATGAAAGACAAGGAGAGAGGGTTTATTTCAGATTGGCAAGGTGGGATAAGTTTATTTTTATGAAAGCTCCTCTTTTTAGACCTTTAATCAGGAGCAAGATGGAGAAGATTTACTTTGAGCTAAAGTCAAGAATCGAAGGAGAATATTTTATCACAAAAAGAACCTAAATTTAGGATTAAGCCTGCCGGGAAAATTTAATCCATTGATTGAATCCTTTGTACGTGGGCAAAAATAAAATTCAAACTTCAGTTGATTCTAAAGTTTCACAATCAAATCGGACGTGTGAGTTTTAGATGTGGCTTCTTCTGAACTTTTGCTATTCCAAAAGAGACCTCAAAGACAAATTGAAGCTTGTTAGCAGCGACAAATGACGATCTGAAAGTGAGGATTTTTTTGTTAAGAGAAAATAAAAAGTTCTTTGGATCACAACAACGTATTTAAATTTTTCAACAGGTTATTCTTTGTAATCTTTAAATTAATTATTTACTTTGGTTTGATGTTGGGAAAATCTTTGATAGCTTTCTGCGTTACTGCTCTCTGCCTCTTTAATTTATCAAATGCTGACACACGTCTTCCTCCAATGATTACCGTGACTGGAAAGGGGGAGGTGAAACAAGCCCCAGAACAAGTCGTTGTCACCTTAGGCGTTGAACTCCGAGAAAAGGTTCTGGATGACTTGGTCGACAAAACTGACAAGGCCTCTGCAGACATTATTTATTACCTGCTCAACAAGGATATTTCTGCTGGTGATATCCAGACCTCTTATTTCAGCATCTATCCTTATTACACAAGCTCAGGGAGCGAGTATGGAAGCACAGAGGTCGATTTCTATACCTCCACTAAAACCGTCACCTTTACCCTAAGAAACATCAGCAACTATGACAACGTGATGGATGGATTATACGAAAGAGGAATCAATCGCGTCAACGACATTACCTTTAAAGTTGAGGATGTTCAAGAGCAAAGACTTCAAGCCAGAAAATATGCAGTCGGCAATGCGACTGAATCCGCCAAATTATTTGCTGGAGAGCTTGGCGTCAAGTTGACTGGCGTTTACATGATCAATGATCAAACTTATGATGATGGCGCTGCCCCCGTTCCTATGGCAGCATTAAAATTTGCTCGTGAAGCCGCTGATAGCGCTGGCTCTTCAGGTCCCTCTATTGCAGGAGGCGAAATTACCATTTCAGCCTCTGTTAGTGTTAGTTTCTTTATCAATTAACGATTAGAATTGATATATTTCATCTATATGGATGTTTATCATTAATAAATTGAATGAAATATTATCGTATATTCTTGATAAAATCTCTCAAAATCCTACGTTTCTTTGCTTAAGTCTTGAAAAAAAACCAGAATCCACAATCTTTTCTTCCTATATTTTGAATTTAACCGGTAAATCTGAAAAATGGAACTGATTCGTTTTTCCAAAATCAAGAAGTCGGAGAAAAACTTAATTTTAGCACCAATTAATCCAAAATTCACACGTCAAACCCTGTAAATCATGGTTAAGCAAGAAAAATTTCTGTTGAAGACTGAATGAAGAAGTTGTCCTCCAAATGATGATATTTGAATGTTTTAGTTGAAAGAGACAAGATTTTAAATTTGAACGTGGGGCTTTTTTGTCAAGCGAGGGAAATCCTAGTTTAAAACCAAAGTTTAAATTTAAATTCTTGAGCTTTTAGATTTTTCACACGAACTGTTAAAGTTTAAATTTTTAGTTGTCTTGTGTTTGTACGTGTGATTTGGTTATCACCTTGTAGCCAAATTTCTTTCAAATTTCAGATGCAACATGAAATCCTTTTAAAGTTTTGAAAACCCCCTCTCGAGGGTCAGCCAAAAGATTATATTTTTAGACATTTCAGCCTGAGCTGAGACTGGAGGGGATCATTTGAAAAATTAAGTTTGGCTATTTATACTGATGCCGGCATAATCTTTTATAATTTGATCTTTAATCTTGTTATTAAAAATTCGCCTTCATTCTGACGCGAATGCAGAAAAGAACAGCTCTATTGATTTTATTTGCTCTTGTTTTCCAAGCATGGGCGCAGGTGACTCCAATCGAAGATGACAGTCGCACTCCTCTTGTGAGTGTCAATGGGAAAGGAAGAGTGAGAGTTCGACCTGATTTCGTTGAAATTACCGTTGGAATCGACCAAAGAGGCAAAACTGTGAAGCAACTCCAAGATGATGTGGACGCCAAGTCAGCCAGCATTATCTCTTATCTCAAAAGAAATGGCGTTAAAGACCGCGATGTTCAGACTTCGCAAGTGAATCTGAGTCCTTATTATTCGTACACTGGATCTGAGTACGGAAGTACTCAAGTTGATTTCTACACTGCAACCAAGTCTGTCACTTTTGTCTTGAGGGATATTTCACGATATGAAAAAGTTCTTTCAGGACTTTATAAGCTTGGAGTTAACACTGTGAGTGGTATAAATTTCAAAGTTGACGATGCACAAGCTCAAAAACAAGAAGCCAAGAGAAGAGCTGTGGCTCAAGCCCGAAAGATTGCTGAAGCGCTCACTGAAGGTCTCAACGTTACTGTGGGAAAGGTTTATTCATTGGATGACCAAACATACGACACTCAAGTCTTCCCTATCGTCTACGCCCCATTAGAGTTCCGGAGAAGCGGCTCTGACACCACAATCGCAGGCGGAGAAGTTGAAGTCACAGCCACTGTTGCGGTTTCCTTCCAACTCATGAATGAACAACAAGATTTATGAGAGGGATCTCGAGTTGTGACAAAAAGGATAAATTAAAAGTCATCAAGTTATTGTATGCTATGATAAATATTTGTTTGTTTTTATTTGCGTCATTTTATACTTTTAACGGTATCGATCGTCCAAAGTATTTTTAAAATGGTAAAATTACCCGGAAAAAATCGTCAAAATTGTTGGAAATTTAATGAATATTCTGAGATCGAATCCTGAAAAAGATATTGAGAGGAATTTCTCAACTTTTTTTGATCTGATAAAAATCGGGAGAAAGTTGATTCAATCCAATTGAAATCTATCGTCTGTCCTTGGGAAAAATTTTCCAGAATTGCTTGGTTTCAGTAAAAATGATGAAAAGATTTTTGTTGGACTATTTATTTTCCAGTTCTCAAATTGAGTTTCCAACATATTTCATTCCCAAAATCTTAAAATTCATGTTTAATCAGAGAAAAAATGTCAGAAAGTCAGCGAAGTAAATGTGTTCAAAGATATGTGGTCGATAAATACTATCACCAAGATGATTTTTTCAACATCTTTTCACCATTGATTTTCTTTGGTGAATAATTTATTTTAATAGCAAGCTTTTACAGAGAGGTGAGGGTTGGATAAATAGGGTTTGCATTAATACATGAATCAAATCAAGTCTCTGCTCATTTTCAGTCGCCTTCAATAAGTTCGTCTCTTTTGAGAATTTTGAATGAGAGGGAAAATCCTTGCTTTTTCTTCTCATTCTGGAAAATTAATTTTGGGAAAAAAATTCGGAAAAATTGAGATTTTTTGAGCTTTCGAATTTTTGATTGGCTAATTTCCAAAATCTCAAATTCCTTTGGTCAGTCGAAAAAGTTGTGCTTGAATTTTGATTTGAGATCTGTATTTATATTTTCAAAACCCTTCGAGAATTTTTTTTTTCTGAAACATTTCCAAAAGTTATGGAGAATTTTTCTTTATTATTTGGCAGAGTTTCTTAGAATTTTGTCGTGTCTTCATTTCGTATCTGAGAAAATCAGACAAAAAAGAAATTGTAAAAGGGAGAGGAAGAAATTCTTTCCTCCAGGAAAATCTTCCAATTTTGGCGAAATACAAAAAGAGTTTAGGGTCTCTGAATTTCAACTTCCAAAGCAGAAAATTGTCGATGTATTGAATGAAATATTGATATTTAGATTGTGAAAAAATAAATTGGTCCTTGGAATGATTTTCAACAAGGATTTTTTTAGGTCATTTGAGTTTTTCCATCACATGCCAGAAAGCCTGCACCATCCTCCAATTCAGAAATCATAAGAATCTTTTTTTGACAATTAATTAAGAAAAATGTAATTTTTTCTCTTTTAAACAACAAAAAATTACGACATTAAATCTGACTTACCTTGTATTTGTTCAGTCATTTGTTCTCGAAAAACTTCCTTTTGAGTACCTTCTATTTCCCAAAGGACTAATTTTAGGATACTGTGCACATTGCTTTTTACAAGTTCTATCAAGATAGAGTTTTTGAAAGGCTTCGTGTCATTGAGACACTTTCTACACCTTTGAGAAACTTGGGATTTATAAACTCTGAATAACTGTGAAAATTATTTGAATTCCAAAAATATATAAGAGGACTAATTCAAAGAGTTCCACAAAATCAAGAGATTTTATTTGTTTTTTGAATAGAAATTGAAAAAGAGCTTCTTTGCTCTAGTTTATTTTTTTTTTTAAATTTGATTTTTTGGAGAATCAATCAATCAAGACTTGAAGACCTTTTTCATTGAGAAAAAAACCAAAAGAGAATCGAAGAAAATTCCTCAAATTTTTTCGACAAAACATCAGCAACAAAAATCTTTCAAGTTCAAAATGTATCGAAAAAACCATTTTGAAAATGAAATTTGTTAAGCAAAATATCAGTGTTAGAAAAAATTGGCCTTTTTGCGGTCAGTGGCAGTTTTTGACCAAACATGGCCGCTTTTGATCGCGTAGAGAAACTTTCCTTAAAAGGGAAAAATCTGTTTTTAATTCTATAAAAATCTGTCCCCAAAAATTTCCTTCAAAAAATTTTTTTCCACAAAAGTCTCCTCCATGCGTTTTATTTCTCTCATCCTTATGTATTCTCAGCAAAGTCGAATGATTGTCAAAATAAACCTCGTAGTCTTTTTCTCAAACCCTCAAAATTCGCAAAAACGTTCTTTTTTAACAAGTATTTTTCCTTTAGTCTCTTGAAACAATTCTTAATTATTATGAAGAAACACTAGAATGGAAAAATTGAGGGAATATGGCCGCAAAATTTCACAGACATCCGGTCAGCAAAATGCCTTATTTTGTGGCCACCTTTTCCCAACACTGCAAAATATGCTCTTAAAAAGAAAGGGGACCTCTAGATGTTGAGATTTCAATAAAATTTTCTTTTTTCGTTTCTTTGAAACTCTTTTGAAAAAGTCTATTTTCATACAAAAAAATCGGATTGTCTCTTATTGAGCTTGAGCTGGATGAAATTCTTATAGCATAATTTGAGAGATTTCAAGATGAAAAACCAGAAAACCGAGGGAAAAAATGCTTTTGAAACAACTTTCATCCTAAAAATTTGGTTCAAATCAGAAGGGACAATTTTCCCAATATTTTGAGATGGGAAGGTCTTGAAAAATAGTTTAAATTTATTTTGAGAAAGTGTTTGAATTTCCAGCAAAGTTCCTTGAAACCCTCAAAGAGTTGTTTTCAGGAAAGTTGTAGAACCTTTTTTTCAGGTAATCTGAAGATAATTTTGAGTTTTTCTTCTTTTTGGAGGTTCAAATTAGTTTTTTGTTTTGTTTTGCTGGAAAATTCTCTTCTTATAAGCTAAATTAGAAGTTATAGCACAAAGATCCAAATTTTTAATTTCAGCTGCGGAATAAAATCTATAAATTTAATGATTTTCCAAGGGTTAAAAATAATATTCAGGCTTCAGTTTTGTGTTAAATGGTTAAAATAAAATTAGACGTGTGAGTTTTTGATGATCCAGGTGGTGTCAAACCAAAATTTTGCAAAGTTGAACCCCCCTCAATGAACTTTGTGTTCTTCTCCTTCATTGATATGATAGACTGATAGACCGGACTAAACCCATCTGACCACTCAGCTTCCACTAGATATGATTTCAAGGCTGGTTCAAACAAAGAACTCATTTAAAATTCTTCCAAGGGTTTTATAATCTCAAGAAGACGAAGAAATAGAAGCTGTTTGCTTATTGAACTATGAAATAGTTTGTGTCTGACTGAAAACGAGAGAACTCCAATCATTCCATCTGAGACCTGGCACTAAAACGCAAATTTATCTCAATAATATAAATCATTTCAACAAGCTGAATTTGTAATTTGTCAATTGATTTCCTGTATGCTGCAAAAACCATTAACCATTACTCTTTGTATTGCTGTCTTCTGCTTCCTGGGCATATCACGTGCTCAGCAAGCAACAATCCTTCCACCTCTAATTACAGTTACTGGAAGGGGAGAAGTGCTACAAGCTCCAGAGACAGCAGAAATCACGTTAGGCATTAGACTCCGTGAGAAAAGTCTCAGTGACCTTGTGGATAACACTGACAAAGTGTCTGCTGATATTATTGCTTCTTTGAGAGACAATGACATTGATGCAAGGGATATCCAGACGTCCTATTTCAGTATTTACCCTTACTACACAACCACAGGAACTGAATATGGCAGTACAAACATCGATTTCTACGTCTCGACAAAGACTGTAACCTTCACTCTAAGAAATATCAGCAACTATGATACTGTGATGAACGGGTTATATACCGCTGGAGCCAACCGTGTTGACCAAGTTAGATTTACAGTCGAGGAAATTTTCAACCAAAGACTCCAAGCCAGAAAATATGCTGTGGGAAATGCAACAGAAACTGCAAGACTCTTTGCTGAAGAGCTAAATGTTGAATTAACGGGCGTCTACTCAATCCTTGATCAAAGCTATGACGATGGTGATACTCCCCTTCCCTACAATGCTGCTTATTTTTATGAGGGTGCATTTGACAGTGCTAGTGGCTCAAGGTCCGGTCCTTCTATTTCAGGGGGGGAAATCAAGATTTCAGCCATGGTCCAAGTTAGCTTCTATATTCGATAAACCTATTGGTGTGTTGATGAGTTGATAGATTGATAGATAATATATTATGTATATATTAATTTTCATAATGATTTAATCGATAGAAATTGAAAGATATTTAGAAGTATTTCGTAAAATAAGAATATGACTGTCTGTGGTTTTAAGTGGTGGAAACAAAGGTCTCCATCAAACAATTTTGAAAGAAAGGAGCTTGGAGATCGCTCGGGCTCTGAAAGGTGGATTCTCACTGAGTTTAATTTTCCTCTTCGGTGCCAAAAATATATTGATGAATTAGAAGTTCGCTTTCATTCCTGTTTCTCAATTTTTCATTATCAAACCAAGATGTCTATTTTTCGAAGCTTATTTATAAAGGCATTTTTGGATTGAAATTTTCCATCTTTTTCAAACAAGGAAGAATCTGTTGTGAAAAAAAAATTTTAATTCACATTATGCAAGAAAACATCCCTGAAAATATTTCGGATGAAATCTATCCAAAGAAAAATTCTCTGTTGCATTGAAAGTTGAATAAAAACTAAACTCTTGATCCATATTTTATCCATCTAAACTTGACTTTTAAGGAGATGCAGATTTCGAAGGAACACAAGAAGGAAATATTGTAATCTAACCCCATGTAGAAATCTTCTGAAAAAAATCATCATGACTAGGGAAAATATGTCTGTCTAAACGAGAGAAAATCAATTGACATTTGGGTAATCCGTTTCAATTTTCCTGTCCAGAGAGAGGCGATAGAGGATTCAAATATGCGATTGAACCATGAGACTAGTTTTTAACAAGATTTAAAAATTGCAGACGTTGAGATTTCCTAACCCCCAGAGTCTCTCCCGAAAGAAATCCTTTCACCTTCTTCAAACAGCTTCATCTTCATGGAACTCGATCAAAGTCACGCTGAAAAATTTTCAGTTCGAAGAAAATTCACAGACAACTTAAAACAGGAATTCTCTTTTTCAGTAATTCGGTCTAAATTTGTAGATTTGATACTCGACTGATCAAAAACTAATTTAACAAAGAGAACAACATTTCTTTCAAATAAAATTAGAATTTTGGCCTAGATTAGTTCTATTTAAGGGATCATTTTTTCTATTTTATAATAATTATCAGAAGAATGAAAACAACTTTTTCTCTTATTTTGATATTGGCTTTGAGCTTGCCATGTTATCTCAAGGCTCAAGATCAGATTTCTCCGCCTCCTCTGGCTAGTGTCAGTGGATATGGGTTCGTCACCGTTCAACCTGATGAGGTTGAAGTTGAAATCACCATTATGCTTCGAGATCAGAATGTGGATACGCTCACTGATCTCATTAACAACAGATCCTCAGCTGTTATGACGATCCTTCACGATGCTAATGTCACAGATCAAGACATCGAGAGTTCAAAAGTTTCGATGTGGCCCTATTATAGTGGTTCCTCCTCTCCCTTTAGCAGTCCTCTGCCTGATTATTACCAGGGAAAGAAGTCTCTGACATTTACTCTGAAGAATGCTTCCAACTATGAGTCCCTTATGGCCAACCTCTCTGACGCTGGTATAAATAGCGTTGATAGTGTCGTCTTCCAACTCTCCAAAGATCTTCTCCAATCAAAGGAGCTTGAGGCTCAAAAGAACGCTGCAGCCAACCTAAAGGAAGTCCTTGACACTCTTGCTGAGGGTGTCGGGTTTGAGATCGGAAAAGCCTATACTGTTAATCAGTACACTTACGGAGGTGATCCTCAGGCTTACTATGGCTATTCGACTTCTCATGCTGTCGCTCAAGCTGGCGAAGTTGTAATCTCGTATGAAGGCGGAGGCTCATCACATTCAGCTTCTGAGCCTTCGTTCCTGCCAGAAGATTTCATAATTACTTCAGTCATTGAAGCACAGTATTACATTGGTTAGTTGCCTGAATACTCATTAAATAGTTTTACTGATACATTTCATATTTATATTGATTGATATTTATGATGATGAAATAAACATACAATAATCAATCTCTCTCTATCTTGATTTTTTTTAGTCTTTGGGAAAAATGATATCCAAGTTAAAAAGTTATTGAAAATAGATATGAGAAATGTCGTTTCCCAGAGAGCAGTTGCAGGGATCTATTCTATCAATGACCAACCATGTGAAACTGAAGTCTTCCCTGTTGTTGAATGCAAGAAGACATATTACCAGGTGGTGAGATTGAAATGACTGCAATTTTTCATTTTTCACCATTTATCTCACTAATTCTTTCAAAGAGAAAGATGCTTATTCATGAAAGAATCTTTGACAAAGCTTCTTTTTGAAACTATGAAGATGATTTCGAGAAGCAAGACAAGGAACAAATTTAAGAAATGGTCGACCCGTTAGATTTTTTTTACTGAACGTCTTTTAATTTTTAACAGTCGATTTAAAACTGGAGGGTTTAGGTTTTCTAACTCCCAAAGTCTCTCCCGAAAGAAATTCTTTAATTTTTTTCATTCCATCCTCTCTTCATGCAGTTCAGGAAAAATCAGGTTGGAAAATTCTCAGTTGTCAGAAACTTCCAAGGAAATTTTGGAAAATCAGGATGGTGGCTTAAAATATAAATTAATCCTAAAAGAAATTATTTACTTGCTTGAATAAAAATGAAAGTGAAATTTGTAAATTTGTTTTGCGGGGAGACCAGTTCGAAACCTGGCTCTTTTGGTTAGAGGATCCTGAATAAGAAGATTGCATCTGCATATTATTATGACCAGGCTGTAAACTTGAGAGAAACAGCAAAAGAGTCTGAGTTTTCAAGACAGCAACCCTCCCTCCTATTTTAAAAAACAATTTAATAAAGGGAGCAACATTTCTTTTGAACAAAATTATAGCTTTGGCCTGAATTCTATTATTTAAGCTAAAATTGTTTCTTTAATTTATAATAATTATTATCAGAATCAAATGAAAACAGTTGTTTATGTTGTTTTGATCTTGGCTGTGAGTTTGCCATATCATCTGAACGCTCAAGAATATGACTTGGGACCTGATCAGCAGCCACCAGCCCTAATTAGTGCCAGTGGCTACGGAGCCGCCAATGTTCAACCTGATGAGGTTCAAATTAGTATCACCATTCAGGAACGAGGCCAGAGCGTGGATACGCTCAATGAGCTCATCAACAACAGATCCTCAGCTGTTATGACGATCCTTCAAGATGCTAATGTCACAGATCAAGACATCGAGAGTTCGAACGTCCCAATTCAGCCCTATTATGGTGGTTCCTCCTCTTCCTTTGGCCCTGATTATTACCAGGGGAGGAAAGCTTTGACATTTACTCTGAAGAATGCTTCCGACTTTGATTTGATTATTACCAAGCTCTACGACGCCGGTATCAGTAGCGTTGATAGTGTCGTCTTTCAACTCTCCAACGATCTTCTCCAAGCAAAGAAGATGGAAGCCAGAAAGAACGCTGCAGCCAACTTAAACGCTTCCCTCAGCAATATTGTTGACAGTCTTGGGCTTGAGATCGGACATGTCTATACTGTTAATGAGTACACTTATGGAGGCGATCCTCAACCTTATTATGGCTATCAGAACACTCGCTATGCTGTCATTCAAGCTGGCGAGGTTGCGATTGTAGTTGAAGGAGAAGGAGCAGGTTCAGGATCAAGTGCTTCGTCTTCGATCGCGCCAGACAATTTCGTTATTACTTCAACTATTAATGCACAATATTACATTGTTTAAGACTTTATTGGATGTTTACTTCTTAGTGAGATCTTTATAATCATTATATTATCTTAAAGCAGTAAGTTTCTCCTTAAAGATTTGAAAAACATCAGGAAAACTAGATTTCTTGGTTATGGGTGGAAAATGACTTTCAGAAGAACCTGGAAAATCTATGATTCGGGAGAGGTTTTATTTCATTTCACTTCAAAAAGAGGAGATGGGTTTAAATTGGAAAAGCAAAAGTGACAGAATTTTATTCTGATGACCTGAGAGAACTTTATTCAAAACTTTGACTTTTTCGTTCAGGGTAAAGAAACACTGAGATGTGTCAAAATATTTTTCGAATAAAGTTGGTGAAAAAGAGAAAGACTGACTGCTAAGAATGACTTTTTGCAGAGCTTCCTAAGATGCCTATTTTGTCAGACTTTGTCTAATTGTTTTGCAAACTATTGTGGCCCTTTTCCTAACAAATAAACAACCAAAAAAGTTTAAAAAATTTATTAAAAAAAACTTTTGTCGAGATTTTTTTGAAAAGAATCAAATTCTTTTCATCATTTGAGAATTCCTCCTAAAATAATTCCGATGTTTACTCTTATGGTTTAAGATTGAGAGTTATTGAAATATGATGAAAAATACGGAGATTTCATAAGGAAAAAGGATATAGATTTTTTTTTGCATCATGCATAGTTTTTATTTACAACTTGTAAACAACATGGCCTTTTGAAACTATAAAATACTGTAAAAATTTCATACCATGAAAAGCATAAAAACTTACTTCAAATAATCTTGAAAGTAAATTTCTAAACAACAAAAATGCAAAATAATAGAAATTCAGAATTTTCCAAATCCACTTCTTTGCTTTTATCATAAGCAGTTTCGAACTTTATAAATAAGCAGAATTGAAAGTTGTCATTCTTTCCAAGGATATTTCTTTCTTTCAAAATATCGAATCACTCAACTTTCAAAGAAGGCATTAAAACGTAGTTTTGTCCAGGAGACCTGAATTTCTCATAAATTGACTTGAACAAAAAATTAAATTGCTGAGAAGAACAGCAGAATAAAATTTTTCTTCCTCACAAAAACAAAATAAGAATGCCTTCTGGTTAGCCTTAAACTTTTTCTATTGAGGCGTGTGCCTCAAACAATACTTTCTGTCCTCTTAATAGAGGGAGGAAAGAAAACAAAAAAAAGTCTTTTTTGTTATTTTGTCCAGGTCCATATCAAAAACAGTTTTTGAGTTTTCCCTGGAAGGAAAAATAAACTCTGATCCCTGAATTTAATTACCTGGGGTGATCTGGTTTGAGGAAGGCTTTGCCAGAGGAGATCCAGGGACAATAGCGGCTTTGAATGAGAGATAAACTCTCATTGGAAAAATTAAAAAAGTCAATTTATGACTTCTTGCTTCGAAGCAGCGAAATTCCAACAGATGATAGGAAAGAAAAGATTTTTTGAAAAGCAGATCTCCGAGAATGGGAACACTATATTTCAAAAATGTCATGTTTTTATAACAAGAGTGGCTGGTTTTAGTCGATCCCAAATAGAATACCTGATCTTTTCAGAAAAAAATAAGTTGAGAAGGTGAGATTAACCCATTGCACAGAGAAAAAGAATGATAGTTTTGAGCCTTATGATGATAAGAATGAATAGTTTTGTTTTCACAAGAATTGGGACGCAGAAAATTTTGGGAAGCTTTTTTTCAGACCCTCCAAAATATTTATTTGCCAAAAAAGTGTGAGCAGAGAAAAAAACCTGAAATTTTGAATGTCTTTTAGTCTCATTGCCAAAATGACCTGATTCCTTCTTTATTTTCGAAATTTTCAAGATAAAGCAATGCTTTTTTTCTGGATAAGAGAATATTGAGACAATGTTCGAAATATCTTTTCTTTGTTCAAAGAGTCATTCTTGGAGCTTGGCTTTGAGGAGCTTTTGACGGCAAAATTAAAACTTCAAAAAAATAATTTTGAAAACTTTGAAAGAGATGCAAGAAGATTGTTCATGGCATTTTCTTTAAAAAACTTTCTAAAGAGTTAAACTTGCTTTGCAGCAGGTTGGAAATTTGAAATCTCCCATTCCTTTTGGTGAAATGAAAGTACAAAATGATCATTGATAATTATGGAATTGGATTGTTTAAAAGAGTGAGATTGCAGATTCCAAGATAAGACAAGATTGTTTCCCTGACATTTCTTGAAGTTGTTTCACTCTGAAAAGTTTTTTCTGGATGGAAAGGTCAAAAAGGAGGAAAAAACACTTTATTTAATAATCAAGAAGAAGGGATGGAAAAAGTTCAAGATCTTAAATTTAAACTTGATGTGTTAAATAGTAAGGAATCTTTGTTGAAAAATACATCAAGGCAGTTTCTCTGATGAACAAGATCTTTTCTTTCAATCTTTCCCTCCCTACATGAAATAAAAACTAGATCCCCGGATTTTTCGAAACAAAACAAAAATTTTCTCTCGATCCTCATTAAGGTCCTCTTTCTTGAATTTAAATTTAGCTATCAGTAGGGAGATGATAGAAAATTCGATTAAGCTGAGGGTTTAAAGTTCAAATAAAGTATGAGGAATAAAAAGAGACACAGAGAAAGTGAAGATCAATGTTTGAAGGCTTTCATTGAAAAAATCAGGATCAAACATATTGCATGAAGATGGTTTCAAAAAAATTTATCCTCAAAAAAATTATTTGAATTGTTTAAACAAAAACGAAGCGAAATTTATAATTTTGCTTTGAGAACAACAATTTGAAATTCCTCCTCTTTGGTTCACATGATTTCTGTAGATAACAAGGCAAGTGATATTTAAGGCGTTTTTCAGGTTGCAAACTTGAGGAAGAGAAAGAAAATGGCCTGAGAGTTTTTCAAAAGGGAGGACCTCCATCCCCTTTATGCTTTTCAGCCAATGAGATAATTTTGAACAACATTAATTTCGAGCAAAATTAGAGTTTTGGCCTGGCTTCTCCTATTTAAGATGAAATTGTTGCTTTAATTTATAATAATTCTCAGAATCATGAAAGCAATTGTTTATATTGTTTTGATCTTGGCTGTGAGCTTGCCATGTTATCTAAAAGCTCAAAATCAGATCTCACCTGCTTTAATCACTGTCAGTGGCTATGGAGTCGTCGATGTGACACCCGATGAGATTCAAGTTGATATCACCATTGTGTTACGAGATAAGAGTGCAGAG
>Ga0182738_1004839_pt1 | contig 14656 bp, 13 predicted proteins | sample eDN5th30CBELigMG_FD_128876 | JGI IMG/M metagenome (GOLD analysis project Ga0182738, IMG submission 128876) | Enriched Miracle-Growth compost microbial communities from Emeryville, California, USA - eDNA 5th pass 30_C BE-Lig MG (version 2)... ... | reverse complement strand
TTCCTCCAGCCTTTAAATTAGTTTGAAAAAATACAATGAAAAACCATAGTATCCAGGAATGTTGAGATCTCCACTAAAGTAATCCTTGTGTCCAAGTTGATTTTCTTTTCATTGAGAAATGTTATGATTTCTTTTTGTCTATCTTGCTTGAAGACGTTAAAATTCTGCTGAGTGAATCGACCTTCGGCCATTTCAAATTTAACCAAATATAAAAAATCTCTCCTTGAAAATTTCAAGTGTATTTAATTTTCATAAAAACGAATACCTGTTTTCATATGAAAACACTCAGTATTAATTCTTTAAAGATTTTAAGGAAAAGATTTCCCAGATGTTTCAATGAGGAAAATGCTTTAAAAAAAATTCTCAAAACGTGAAAAACTCAGGAAAGTGTTCCTGGTATGAATTGGCTTTTCAGGGACAAAATCAAAGCAGGGGCCCTGAACCCCTTTCCTTTGTTCTTGACTGGTCAAGGATAAAGCAAATCATTTATAGATACCTATTTTCGGAAAAAAGTTTTTATTTTTCGAAAAAATCTTTTAAAAATTCCAATTGATAAAACTTCATGTCATTTTCGTCGTTTAGGTGACCATGAGAGTTACTTGGCCGGATTTTGAATTGATTGTTGCTTCAAAAATTAATAAATTATAACATATTTTAATGGAAATCTTCGGTTAAATGAAATGTGAGGTTGATTTGATGAAGAAATACTATTTCATCTCTTAGATGAAGGTTGGTTTAATATCTATTGTGAAACAAAATACATTTTTCTTTCACGATAGTAGGAGAGGTTAACGGGGGTACCCCCGTACCACATCACTTCTAATTCATTCATTATCTATCTCCTTCATAATGATATCATCCGAGACCAAGACCTAAACCTAAATCTTAGCTCTTAATTCTATTGCTATCATCCACAGTTACATGTTCTTTTATTCAGAGACTTTCTTCCTGCGATATCTTATTTCTTCTAATTGTATTGTTTACCTTTAACGTTCGGTATCAGACTGCCAACATTCGGCTTACAGATAAGTTGCTTATTTTATACTCAGTCTTTGCTTAGTTTTTAAGGTGGCTGTCAAGATAGTTAAGTTTCCATGAATCTGATTAAAAGATACAAAACTTACGAAGGCTGCAGTGGGTTAGGAGTTGATTCTCAACTAGGCAAGCTGAACATAATCTTAAGTCTTACTTCTGAAACTTTTTGGCGCTACAATTACCTCCTTTGGATACTCTTTAGTTTTCAAATTTTCATCATAGATTATTTCAAATTTCTGCCCAATTCAAGAAAGTTGGTTAAAATCTTATTATGAGAGTCTAATAATGGCCAGGAACTGCAGAAAATCTAAGATAACTGAACTATGATGGATAAATTCCTATAAATGCACGATAAAATCACGGAGAAAAGCTCTTGCAAATTCATACTTTCTTCCTAAAAAGAAAATGTAAGCCTCAATCCCATGGATACAGAAAGAAGGCAGACGCCCAATACCCGAAATAAAACTTTAAAGTCAAGTATCTTATTAAATACGCTTAATTTTTAAATGCGAATCTCGATGTAAATCATGAATTTTTATCACATTTTAGAGAAAATACTTTGATGTAAAAATCCATACCTTGTCTTAGATTTCCGGTATTCACAAGATTAGAACTCCCGAATAACATCTCTGCATTACGTTTAATATTACAGAAAGTACCAGGTTCAAGATATGGATTGTCAGTCCATATCAATTTTTGCCAAAGGATTGGATCAAATTTCGACGTTTGTTTCTTATAAAGATCGGCATAACTTTGAGTAATTTCCCAATCATCTTTACTATTAATCTCTAACACAAAGCAGTGATGGTTTCCTTCTCCAAAACCTTTTCCCGGCTCTCCAACTCCAAAACAAACAGGAACAATTAATTTTGTGTTCTCAGTAATTTTATCAGTGACAAACTTGATAAAATCTTCTAAATTTTTGTTTGAGCCTAAATAAATTGATGGCACTTCTTCCTTTCCAGAACATACATGGGTCCAGCTTCTTTGAGTCCAGTCCTCATCAATATTGTAGGAAATCATACACTCATTTGCAGTATCAGAACATTTTCGGCCCAAAGATTCATTAGATTGAAGTTTTAAGTCTTTTTGTAAGGGTAATATCATCTCATACAGTTCGATATTGAGCTTTTGGATATCAATAAAGTCTTGGCGATTAAATAGCAAATTTTTTTCTTCTAGAAACACATCTTCATCTTCATCATGAGCAGTTTTTACCTTCTCTCCTTGTTGGGTTCCCTTAGCTTCATTGGGCTCAATTCTTTGCTTGTAACCTTGATTGTCTTGCCCTTGTTTCGCATCTTGCTGAGCAACTAGTTTAGCTTTGAGTTCTAATAGATATCTGTATAAAGATATCCTTTTGCTCACTATTTTATTTAAGCTGTCTATGGTAAGAGCGTCGGTCATGTGAGGTGATGTTGTGTGGAGCTGATATCCTCTATATTTTGCACAATCTGTAATCATGATATTTAATTTACGTTGGCGAAAATTAATCTGATTATTTAACACGGAATTTCAAAAAGGGAAAATATAAATATTATATAGGAAAAAGAACTAAAATGAGGAAATTTGATCTTTAAAATTCATCTCAAGAGACTTTTTAGGAAATTTTGAATCGAAAAAATTTGTAGAAGATCGAGAAATGCTTTGGAAAAAGAACTCTTTGAGAACGGGTAATAAATTCTGAAAATCAGAGGAAAGAACGATGATATTCTCATTGGAGAATGAATGTGGTATGCGTTACTCTCTGTGAGAGGTCAAGACTTCAACTTTGTATTCAGAATAAAAATAATAAACTCCTAATACATTAGAGATCAGACTGAGCTGATGAATCAGTCCAAGAAAAAAATTTCATTTTTGACAATTCATCTTGGGCTTTCTGCTGAGACCTTTGATATTAGATTTAAACTAGAGCAAATATACGATGTATTTTTTATGGAAACTCGGAGGTTGTCTTAGGTATTTCTATTACAAAAACTATTCGACCATAAAAGCAGGGTTTTTCTTCGGGGTCACTTCTGGACAGCTAAATTAACTCATGTAAGGACGGCTGCTGCAAAAATGCATCATTTTATACTTTTAATAACTTTTTTTCACCATAGCCAGATAATCTTTATATTTTCTGAGAGGAAAGAAAAGCCTACAAAATAATAGATAATTAGATGAGGCTCATGAGGCTCATTATGAGCATATCTAGTTCCAAAAATATTCTCCTTAGAAGACTTGAGAAACTTATTTTCGAGCCTGAATCGTAAAAGTTCCAACCCACTTGGATTTTCTTTTTGATTCTCTATCCGGCTATATGTAGTTTTGTGGACCTTTCGTGCCCTTGTCTAAATCAAAAATGCGAACAAAGTATCAGAGTTCTTTGTTCCTTTGGCATTTTCCATCTTCAAGTCATCTAAAATTTAATAGAAATTGCACAAAATACATAGGCAGCTAGAGCTTATCCCACTTGGCCCCTATGAGACCGATGGCAATTGAGCTCATTGTCTCAGACGCTGACTGTGGTCAAAATCTCACAGAGAAATCCAGAGGATTTTTGGAGTTTTTGATATTTATAGGCCACCCCTTTATGAGTTAAAAAATGACAAAGTCTCTTTTTGAACATCTTTATGAATTAAGTTTACATCATGCATTATCGTGGTGTATCGTATAAAAACTTAGGAACTAACCTAAAACCGCATAATAATAGTACAATAACCACTCAGAGCTTTACAGAAGAAAACTTCATAATGGCTAAATTCTTATCTAGACACAAGTAGATGGAATTTCCTATTGACGAATATCTCGTTAGTTTTTTAGTAAATCGATTAATTAAGAGAGAAAAGCCATATTTAATTGCTGATTTTCTCATCACAAAATTCCTTGTTTAATTAAGGCTTTCAGGAGGTATTAATTTATTTATATTCAAGAGAATAAATTGATTTTTTTGAATGTTTGAATTCTCAGAAATACTTTCATGAGTTTCATTTATCCTTATTTATATTGAACTGATTACTAGGCGGCGCTTAAATTAAATTTTCTGATCCTGAAATCCAATTCACCACGAGTCATGCCAGTAGCTAGATCGAGCTTTATCGTTGAACGAATAACGTAGACACAAAAAATTAAAATTCATTTTTCAATTTTTTTCATTTTATCAATTTTAATTTTCTTTTTCTGTATGAAATATAAAGTATTATTTTTACACAATCGAACTTGACACACTCTACACCAATATCTTGTTTTGACGTTTTTCTTTTTATCTTCTTGCTGCATGTGATTCTCTTTGTAGTCATATTTTGGAGAGGCTTTACTCCTTCTCTTTATAGAATAAGTTCAAGCCCACAGATCACATGGAAGATTTCAGGAGTCAAAGTAGATCGGGATTTTCTTTTATGATCCACTTCTCTTTTTGGGCAAGAAACTTTGAGCCTTTCTCTCGAATCTTTGACGAGATTTCTTACTGTTTCTTGTTTATATTGCAATTGTGAGAATGGCTTCTTCTTATCGCTACTCCCTTTCCGAAAAACCTCTCGATAAAAAATATGACGACTTCCAATCGCACTCTCAAAAAAAAGAGGGAAAATATTGGCATACCATCTTGGTGATTTCAATGAGATATTGTAGGCAGAAACACTTTGATCAGATACTTCAGTTCCCAAGTTTTATGTTTTCTACTTTGTTACTTAGTGTTATTTAACCTCATACCTGCTTTCTAGTTTGTCCAACTCAGGAAATCTGCTGTCAAAGATGCTAAAAAAAAATAACCTTAAAATAGCTCTAAAGGTTGATCTTTCATCAAAGTTGTCAACAAAATTACTTGCAGTTAGTCCAGATGCGACAGGTACAATAGCTTGAAAGATCGCCATATTTTATATGAAAACGAAATCAAAAAAAGTGAATGAAAATGTTTGAGAGGAATTCACAATTGATAACTTTTAGATTAAGTCTGATCTTCAAAGCATCTTTTTCTTCTTTTTATGGTATTAATGAACTTTATACCATCTTACAAACTCTTGGCTTCATAATTTTGTGAGGTGCTGCTTTTCTTCTGTTTGACATCGACACTTCAAATCACTTATAAACGTTCTAATAGCACTAGCGCTAAGAGCACCTTCAAAGGAAATCTTATATGTTACTTTTAGTTCATCAAATTTTCCTTTCATTTGTGCTTTGGCTTGATCTTCCTCGACTTTGCAAATCAATTTATGTAATGACATTTTCTCTCATAAAAAAAAGAATGGACATTTAATTCAAGCTACTTAATTTGGTCAAACCTTTCATAAATAAATAGAATAAAATACATCCTCTTTATCTATGAGTATACAGGTAATTCACTAAATAAATTATACATCAAGAGTGTAAAGAATCCAACACTTAAACTATTGTAGACATTATAATTATAAATGCAAGATATAATTGAAGTTTCACAATTTTTATTCAGTTCCAGATGTTGGATTCGTGGAGAACACTTTCTATTTCTGTATGTAAATTTTGAATAGATATCACTCTTTAGAATTCACATACAATCTCCACTTTTTGGTACAGTGGACATTTTAATTTATTTCCTTTACATGTTTCCTGTAAACAACTCAAACGGACTGAATGACTTCATTCAAGATTGACTCTATTTTTAATTTCTTCATAACAAATATTACAGCCCATTATAATTTGATCCTTTTCAAGAGGGCAATAAAATATTTTTCCTGTGTAACATCTTTGTTAAGTTTTTAGAAATTCAAATAGTCTATATTTCCTTAATTACTTCACATCAACAGAACATAACTATAAACCACAGATATATTCATCTAGGCCACGACGTGCAGATTACAGTGATATCAAACATGAGACATAAAATGCGTAAGTGAAACTATGCAACGATTTTTTCCATGCATTTTTTTTATCAGGGGTAACCCATAACAACCCCTACTCACTATCTATTTCTTTCAAAAATCTGCTCCCTTTTATTAAAATTTTGGAATTTTCCATCATTTATACAGAGGCAATTATGACCAAATGAATTGGCCCTCAGTATTCAAGAAACTCTTGGTAGGGTCAGTTGTTTTCCAGAGTTCTCAGATCGTTCATTTTTGGATCATTGTCACTGAACCAAAGCCCAGGTTCAGTATCCCTGAATCAAAGAATTCAAGGATTCGAATAACAAAAAATTTTCAGTTTGTTCTCTTCGAAGAAGGAAACTAAACAATTTCCTTGTGAAAAAAAATCAACATAAATCAAGAAGAAAAAATAAATTTTTTAAATGGCTTTCTCAAGGACTGAAATCAAAGAATTTCCACGCCAGCTCTTTTGACATGCCTTATATAGCATTGCTTTCGTCATTTCAACATCAGTTTTTATTTTGAAGTTTAAAGAAATTTATTCAGTGAAAAACTTTTCGTCATAAATATTTTCCCGCCTAATTTTCTTCAACAATCATGAAATAATATGTGAGGATCCAATGAGGAAATATCTTCTCTGTCTTTAGGTTGTGGGGTAAGTTTGATAAACTCCTTTGCTCCCTCTTCTGAGAGCCCAGTTTCATCTCTTCAATTTTTCCCCCGTTTAAACTTCTTGTTCTTTCAAAATTTACTCTAAAAATCTTGCCTCAGTTTATCAATTGGAAAAACTCAAGAAATTCTTTTTTGTCCCGAGTATTAAAAGAAATAAAAACTAATTTTAACATAAGAGCGAAAAAGGCGGAGTTTAACTGGTTTTTCATGATCCAACTTTTATTATATTTTAGTAAATTATAATTTCGCGGGTTGAGATATGGACTTTGCAATCAACAATGACTCAAATAACAAGAACCCTTTTGACGGGGAGATGGGAGTCTTCAAAAAATTTCGCTTGGAAACAAAAAATACTTTGTTTGGGATCCTTTTCATCGCTTTAAAGGGACAAGAAACATCAATCTATACTTTTGCAATCCTGATTTGCATTCAACTTCTTCAACTGCTTATCTTTCCCTTTCACCCCTCAGTAAGGCTTTGATTCTCTCTCAATAATATTTTAGGTATATCAAACCTGGGACACATACAAGGAGTCAGATGACTCCGAAAAACATCCAGCTGAAGTTGTTCGAGCTTTTCACTCAATCTTCAATTATTTGAATATCACCAACTATATGGATGACACCAATTGGAATCTCTATATTGTCGTCCTTTACATCCTCCTTTTCGTCCTTGGCATATTTATGATGAACATTGCTTACATTGGATTCAACATTTCCAGAAAAAGATACTCCTTTGCTTGGGCAGTTCCCATCTTCAGATATTTTAGCATTTTATTCATTACGATCTTCTTTATTCCTTTCCTCAATTACTTTGTTTCGATCTCTGCATGTGTCAAGGATGAACGAGAGATGATGGTCCACTATATCTATACTGAGATTGAATGCTGGACCGGCGTCCATGTCATTCACGCAGCATTCGCTATTATTGGAAGTATAGTTTTTGTTATTATTACTGGAATCCTTTCATTGATGTATTATGAATACAAGGATTCTCCAAATGATTCAACAGCAAGGTTTGCACAATATTTTTTAAAAAGAAAATAACTTTTATAGAGTTGACTGCAATTCATACCTTTTGCTGCTTGTCTACAAAGTTATCATGATTGTGTGCCTCACTTTTATCACAGGAGACCAATACCAGGTTTTGTTGATCACAATCATGTTTGTTGGATCATTAATTATTTACTTCAAATTCACGTTCAAGACGGTCTACCATAATGAAATTATATCAAAACTGTGGTCGATGATCACAGCAATAAACCTTTGGACTACATCCATGCTCACCTTTGCAAAAATTATGCAAAATAGTACATTCAAAGGATCTATGGCAGCTTGGCTTATTGGCATTCCTTTTATCATTTTACTCACACTCTCAAGCAAAGATCATAGGCTTAATCTTCTTCTCCTGCCCGAGAATAAATTTCAGACTGGTGAACAAATAAGAGACCAAATCCGTTACATCCTCAAACTAATTGATTGGCAATCTTCAAACCGAAATGCCACTGTCCTCCTCGATGGTTACATTGAAATCCATAAGCAAAACTGCCAGAAGGACCAGTGCCCTCTCAAACAAAAAACTGTTAAAAATAACAGAATCACAAAAAATCTCATGAGTAAAATCTCTATTCCTTCTTTTAATCAACTTGATTAGGGCAAAATGAAGCCATCAATGAAAGATATGCTTTGTTAGCTCAACTCCTCTACAAAATGTACATGGATGGAGTCAAAAAATTCCCTCAAAACACATCTTTAAGAATTGCCTATGCATTCTTCCTTCTTGATAAAATGCAGAGTAAACAACAAGCTCTCCAAGAATTACTGCAAGCTGAACAAACCCAGCCAGATCTCCAAGAACAATTCATCATTTTCAGATACAAGAGAATCATTGAAGATGAAATAGTTGAGAGCATTACAGAAGGTAAAAACAGTTTGGATGTCGTGAACGAAACCACCTTTCAAAACACCTTCAGACAACTTCAAGCCAATATTGAAAAGGCTGCCTTGCTTCATTTAGAATTCTGGTCTCAATTAGCTGAAGACAATCCTGATCTGGCCAAATTAAATGATATAGGATCGAAAATTAACACTGCAATCCATCATGTCGATGAAACCTGGGGAAGAATCCAAAAAATTAATGAAAATAGTCAAAAGGCGTTGAGACTCTATGGAAAATTTCTTCTTGAAGTTATCAATGACAAAGAAGCTGGAGATAAAATTATTGAAAAGTAAAATCACTCCTTCTTTGAGAATAAACTAAACATTTACTCTAGGGTTCGGAGCCTCAGCAACTTGCGAACAAATCGAAAAAGTATACAAATGATAGGTATGGTAAATAGTGAAAACAACTGCGATGCAACTCCAACAGTTTGGGTCTCAGGAGAACAAGATAAATTTGGTGTAATCACTGGAATTAACCTTGCAGCAGCCAGTCTCTTTGGTTACAGCAAAACTGAACTCGTCAATCGAAAGGTGCAGATACTCATGCCCGAAGTTTATGGCAAACATCATGATTTACTTCTTGAGCATTACCTTAGTACTGGTGAAGGAAATTTAATTGGCAAGCATAGAGAACGTCTTGTCTTTGGAAAAAACAAGATGAATTATATCTTCCCAATCTATATCAGCATGCGAGCTATTCAATCTGTTATTCAAGGAATACAACTCATTGCGACTTTTAGAGTTGAAAAAACCTTCAAAAGTTCTGCTTTTGTCCTCACCCAACCAGATGGAACTATTGATTCTCTCTCCTCCTCCGCTATCAGCCTATTAAAAATTGATAATAAATTTCTGAGTCAAAGACGGCCAAATATTCAGGACTTTATACCAAATATTGTTCGAGACAGATTTCATATCTTCTCTTCACATAATAGTGCAGGAAGAAACTTAGCACTGCTCAATTATGTTTATCCGGCAAATTCAGAGTACCTTGTTCCCAACGAAGATCCTAAAGTCCAACTGAACTGCCAATTAACAGAAATCGTCTTCTCAAGGATGGAGGAAAGTGTCGGATTCCACTTTAGATTTGAGCGTCTTCAAGATAAATCTGCTTTAACCCAAACTGATAAAACAGCCAAAATCTCCAATTTCCAGTTCCGATTTGAGAGAACTGTTCCAACAGTTGTTGGAGAATATTTCGAGTCTTCGACTACAACTGATACCCAGGTTACACCTCGGCATTATGAGGATATTCTCGCTGGCACTCAAATTCAAGGCCAAAATTTTTCTGATAGTGAAGGAGTCCAGCAGAATTCAATGAATACTGTCAAAGAAAATGAAGAAGCGAATGACAAACCTCGAATCGACTATGGAGCCGGAATCAAAACTCTCAGGCTTTATGGAGGTAGGCCAGTAGAAATAGAAGACGACAAGTCAGAGGATAATGATGAAAGTGTCGAATCGCCTCAGGGCAAGGAGTCATCCCTTTCCACTCAAATTGGGAAAAATAAACAAGGCCAAGGTCAAGGTCAAGGTCCTGAGGATGGTCAAGATTCGCAAGAAGAGGGCTCATATGGGGATTTTAACACAACTTTCAAATCCAGGAAAGCTCTAGCTACCATGATCAACGACAAAACTCCTCCAACATCTATTATTAACCTTCGATGGACAATAAACATTCTTGTCTTGATTTTGCTTGCGGTTGGAATTCTGGATTACGTTCTTGCTATTCATAAATTTGATGAAATAAATCAGCACGTCGACTTACTTGATAAGTCAAATGAACGCTTTGCTGAAATGATGACTGGCTTGGCTCGTGTCCGTCTTCTCTCTTTAATCAGCTTAGGACTTGCTTCAGATATTTATGACACCAGCGAGATCCGCTCAGAGCTTCTCGAGGCTTTCAATAGTGCGAGAAGTCTCAAACAACAACTTGAACAACAAACAGCAACTCTTTCTACTGCGCATTTAGACTTACTCAACGATCCAACAATCTCCTTACTCTCAATGGATGGCACAATCACTCAAAAGGGTCTCTCTCAGGCTACTGAAGAAATTATTTCTAGAGCCATGAATCTTTACAGCACAGATATCGCAAATATCACAACAACCAATGATGATTATTTCTTTATCACCCATAATATGCTGAATAATTACTATCTTGGTTTAGAACTCGATGCCCAATACTATTCATTGGAACTCTCCAAAAACGTTGAAGGAAAAAGCGGTATATTCCTCATTTTTATGATGATTTCAATTGCAGCTCTTGGTTTCACTTTATTGATATCATTCCCCATCCTGTTCCAAGTCAACAAAAATAGGGAGGAAATCTTGAGTTTATTCTTAGACATTCCAGAAAAAACTGTGAAAAACCTATCCAATAAGTGCGAAATATTCATCTCGAATCTGCAAGTTGGCGATGGAGACGAAATTGCTTCAGAAATTGACGATGAAGATCTTGCCAGACATCGTCAAGATAAGGAATCTCAGGATCTCATTTCAAGAAGAAGAAAGAAGAAGTTCAAGAATTCAGGAAAGAGCCAAAGGACATTTTATGCCAGCTTTTTGGTCGTTGCTCTCCTTGTTGAAGCATACTTCATCTTCGTTTTTGTTTACAATACAGTACTTTTCAATCAGGTATCTGATCTCGTTCCTGAATTCAATGCAACATCTTCTGCAGAAAGATTCTACGCTTTTTCAAACAATGTGGAAAGACAGCTTTTCATCAACTATTCTTTCCCAATCCTAAACTCAGATGCCCAAACAGTGACTACGAATAATATCAAACTCATGTATGATTTGAATGCCAGAATTCTTGAAGTAAACTCTCCCCCTCTATCCCCCTTGTTAATCTCACTAGGATCATTCTATTAACAGAAAACTTCACTCGGCTGAGTATGTGACTTTATTCAATCAAATTATGAATTCAAACCCCTGTTCACTCATTACATCAACAGTGACAGATAACGCAGCTTGTATGAGCTTCGCAGATCAGACCGTTTATCAAGTATGATTCTCTAAATTTTCATCTGTCTTATAGATTAGGGAATGACTGGTGCTCTTTCTCGCCATTTTGAGAACCTGAGAACATTACTGAGTTGTTTCATTAAAATAGAAGGGGGATCCAGCTGTACTGCAGAAACGACACCTCAAGTTTCAGTAGATTCAGATCCTATCCAAAACAGGGTCTATAATCTCATGAGAACAACTCAATCCACCGAAATTCGTAAACACAATTTTATCAACACCCTCTAACAAAATTTTTAGAAAAAATGCAAAATGTCTACATAAAAAATTCGTTCAGACTCTTGATCTCCAATTTTAAGCAGAGCCTCAAAGACAAGCTCCAAAAAGCACTCACTCTCGACCTCATCATCTTGATTGTGTTTATTGTCTGTCTTCTTACAATCTATTTCGTGCTTTGGCAGGCTCTCGCTTATAAAATTGCTCTTGATGTTTGGAGAACGAAATCAATGCTAAATATGATTCCCTTGAGTGTTATTGCGAAAATCAAAAGTATCAGATTATTCCTCAAAAGATTCTGGAATGAAAGAAATCTTGCATAATTTTTTTGTAAACAATTTATTGTCATTTATTTTGTGCAATTTTTTTAAAAGAAAAATTTAATCACTTGAAAAGCTATTTTCCTTCTAAATGTTGTTTTATCGACTTTTATAAACTTCTTCACTTCATATCAATAAATCAATTAGCATTGGACACCAGAAAATTGAACAGCAATTAAAAGTATACCATAAGCTAATACAACACCATAAAATATATACTGGACGGTTGGGGAAAGTTTGGATTCTTTTTGATCTTCTGCAAATAAGGTTGCACTGGAAATCTTTGCAAGCATCGGCTCAGTGGTTTCACTTTGATTGATATTATGAGAATTGACAATGTTTTCATCAGTTGAGCTTTCTATGTGCCTTGATTTCTTATTCCACTTGGCAATTTCTTTGACATGAACAGCGATGGGAATGAGATAAGCAATGATGAATCCTCCGAGGGTTCCTGCAAGCTCAATCAGAATAATTGGCTTAATGTTAAAAATCTCAAAAGCGTAGAGGAGCAAAGAATAGCAGATGGCGAAACCGTAGAATGCTTTTTCAGAGGGGATACCATCTTGACCATAAATCATTGTAAACAACTAAAAAAGTTGAGAGGAATCAAAAAAGAATTCTCACTTGAGTCCTAGCCAAAAACGCAATCACAGGAAGGACGGACATGAGTTGTAAACAAAGCAAAATTTCAGAGATGATCAAAAACACAAAAGTAGGCTTGTCGCTGTTGTCAAAAATATCCATAATAGTCTAAGTCAGATTAACAAAGAAAGTAAAGACTTTTGATACATTTGCATTGCCAGGGTCGATTCTTGAATCACCTTCTCCAACTCCTCTCCAGAAAGTGCCGATCAATCCAACCATGCCTGCAAACATCAAAATACCGCTTCCGACCATCCAAGCAAAGGAAACATCTCTTGGATTTTTCTTTTGATTCTTGTTTGATTTCATCACAGGAGAGATGATATTGTGAATCAAGAAAGACAAAGAAAACACTCCTAAAGCTTGCAAGAAGCTCTTGACCCCACATTCAGTGAAAAATATCTTAGTATCACTTGTTTGTCCTTCACTAGAGAAAATGAGTTATTTGGGAAAGTTACAAGTTTTACAAGCCAAAAGAAAAGTTTCCTCTGATTATTGACTTGATTGCCAGGAAGGTAATGAAAAGGAAAAAGAAGGCAATACTGTAGATGCCTTTGCTTGATAACTTCAATACGAAACTGAGATCTCTCATATTAAAGAGCAGGAAAGACACCACAAACAAAATAGCTCCACTCCATTGATAAGAGAATCGGTCAAAAACAATCTTGTCCTTGGTAGGCATGGATGGCGAGTCAACTATTTGCAGGATAATTGAATACAAAATATTTCTAAATGTATTAGCTGAGGAACAAAAACTGATTTTTACGATGCAAGTAGGAAGTAAACAATGCCACCTAGCCAAAGAAATGCTTGTGAACTAATTGAGAAAATAGTTTGCCATGTTTTGCCTTAAATTTCAGAAAATTGAAAGACTTTTTCGATACCTAATACTCTTTCGATTGTTTGAGTGAATTCTTTCTCTTCGGATTTCAAGTTGAATGAGATGGTTCTTGCTGTCAAACAGGTGAAGAGTCCCATAACCGCAATAGCAACTAAAACATTGAAAGGAAAAATTGAGAAGATGAGTTTACTAAGGCAAGATCCATACCCTGATCTATAGAATTGCAGAGGTAACACGAGAACTGCGGAGCCAACCATCATATTTGCAAGACTTTATTTGCGCATTTAGATAGTGAGAGAAGAGATTATCAAACCTGAGGACGGTCTTCATTGATGACACCTTTCTTTGAGCAAAACTTTTTCTAACTTCTGCCATCATGCTTTGCTTTACAATCACACTCTTCTTTTTATCGAGCTTGATTCTTTCTATTCAAATAAGACTCTTCAAAACAAACTCAAAAACCGATGGCATTCTGCTCTTCAAGTTCTTCTCTTGGAAATTGTTCCATTTAATACTCAAATCTTTTTTGCTTGCTTTTTTAACAAATTTTAGATTAATTTTATTCCATGATCCTAAGCTTGATCTTGAGTGTAAAACAAAATTCAATTTTTTGCTCAAGACTACTATGTCATTTTTCTATATTGAAATGCTTTCATTTTAAAAAGATTTTCGCGGCTCTTTAGTTTCCTTTCTTGGCCTTGAAAACAGTCTCAACCTTTTTTATGACCCGCTTACTCTTCTTCTGAAATTTCAAAAAATTTTCATGATTTTTTCCACTCCTTGAGATAACATTTGAAGGCTGAAGGAATATTTTGTGGCTATTTCCTTGAATTAATTGTGACCTTTTACATTCTTGCCCGAGATATTTTTCTCTCACTCAGTTTCTTGGAGATGAACAAATTGGATTTCTTTGAAACTCTAAAAAGAAATTTTCATTTGATAAACATAAAAAGAGCCCTAAAGGGTTTTTCCAAGAAATAATCCAAATAAAACATTGAAATTCTTCATCAATCAAGCTTTCTGTTGTCTTCAATAATTTCTTTGAAAAAGTTTTTCTGAGAATGCGAAATTCATCGACCAGATATTTTCTGTAGACATTCATTTATCAACCCTAAATCTGTTATTCAAAATTCCTAAAAGTAC
>Ga0182738_1004838_pt1 | contig 14657 bp, 5 predicted proteins | sample eDN5th30CBELigMG_FD_128876 | JGI IMG/M metagenome (GOLD analysis project Ga0182738, IMG submission 128876) | Enriched Miracle-Growth compost microbial communities from Emeryville, California, USA - eDNA 5th pass 30_C BE-Lig MG (version 2)... ... | reverse complement strand
CGGTTGCGTCCTAACCTTTAGCAGGAAACCTGGGGCAGGCTTCATATCCTACGAGGGGGTTGAACGGCCCTGCGCTCACCAGATCGACGCCCCCGGAATGCCTTTTCCGATCCAGCCTTTCTTGGCCTGCGGGAACCGCGACCATGGCACAGTGCGCCGCCTGCGAAACATCGGGCAACTTGTCGTCCGGCAGCACCGAGTTGATGCGGCTGGCTGTCCAAGCGGCCGAGCAGGCGATTGTGCTGCTCAGCCCCGAGGGCACCATCCTCCACTGGAATGCGGCCGCTCAGCGCTGTTACGGCTACACGGCCGATGAAATGGTCGGGCAGGCAGTGTGGCGGTTGTGGGGCGAGGGTGAACGCTTCAGGCACGAAGCCGAGCGATTGCTCCGCTTGGCATTTTGGAGCGATCTGGTAACCCAAACGGCACACCATGTTCGCCGCGATGGCCGCGCGCTGGCCGTGGCGCTGCGTTGGACAGCGCTCAAACAGGCCGACGGCTCGTGCGCCGGCTTCAGCCTGGTGGTTGAAGAACAACCGCTGCCGGCCGTGGAGGAACAGTTCCAGCGGCTGATCGGCAGCGTGAGCGATTGTGCCATTTTCACGCTCGACCCCGAGGGCAACATCCAGCACTGGAACCATGGGGCCGAGGCGCTCTATGGCTATCGCGCGCCCGAAGTGATCGGCATGCCCTACGCCACCCTGTTCGACCCGCAGGCGGTCGCCCAGCAACTTCCGCAGCGCGAACTGGATGAGGCAGCCCGGCATGGTTCGGTGGTCATTGCCGATTGGCGGGTGCGTGGCGACGGCTTTCGTTTCTGGGCTCGCGGCATGCTGACCGCGCTGCGCAGCCCCGGGGGCAACCTGCGTGGTTTCGCCAAGGTTTGCCGAGACGACTCGCATGTGCGCTGGACCAGCGAACAGCTTCCCGAGCATCCGCCGCTGGCCGCTCTTTCCGACGCCGTGGCCGCGATCGTGGCGCAGGCGGACTGCGATCACGAAATACTGCACAGTTGCGCCCAGTTGCTGGTCAGACACCTCGATCTGGCCATGGTTCGCGTATGGATGCTCGATGAGCACAGCGACCTGCTCCAGTTGCAGGTCAGTGCCGGACGACCTATCCACGGCGACGATCCGCACGCCCGCATTCCAATCGGCAGCCAGGTCGTGGGCCGCGTGGCAGCCCAGCGCAAGCCCACCATTGCCGCCGGCCCGCAATTACAGGTCTGGCTCGATGAACTGCCCGCGGCTACCGGCGAGGGCCTGGAATCCTTCGCCGCTTGCCCGCTGCTGATTCATCAGCGCGTGGTCGGCGTGCTGGGCGTGTTTGCCCTGCAACCGCTGGGCAACGAGGTGCTCGATCATCTCACGATTGTGGCCGAGCAACTGGTGATTGGCCTGGAGCGCAACCGCACGCGGCGGCGGCTGAGCGAAAGCGAGGAACAGTTTCGGGCCATGGTCAGCGCGGCTCCCGTGGTGCTGTGGCTCACCAATGCGGCCGGCAACTGCGTCTTTATGAACGATCAATGGACTGCCCTGACTGGCCAGGCGTCCGAAGATGCCAGCGGCACGGGCTGGCTGCACTGTGTGCATCCCGACGACCGCGAGAACAGCCAGCGGACGTTTATCGGGGCCAATCGCAACGGCGAACCGTTCCAGTGCGAGTACCGCGTGTTCGACGCCGCCGGCCAGGTGCGCTGGGTGCTCGATACCGGCCAGCCGCGCTTCACGCCGCAGGGTGAGTTCGACGGTTACATTGGCTGCGTGCTCGACATTACCCACCGCCGCGAACTGGAAGACCAGGTCCGGCAGTCGCAAAAGATGGAAGCATTCGGGCAGTTGGCCGGCAGCGTCGCCCACGACTTCAACAACCTGCTGACCATTATCTCCGGGCACAGCGAAATTCTTTCGGAACTGATTGCGCCCGACGATCCGCTGCAGGAGTTCGTGTCAGAAATTGCCAAGGCGGGCGAGCGGGCAGCCTCGCTGACGCGGCAACTGCTGGCCTTCAGCCGGCAGAACCTGATGGCGCCGCGAGTGATCAACCTGAACGACGTGGTGAGCGAAACCGAGAAGTTGCTGCGGCGGCTGATCGGCGAAGACATCCTACTGCATATCCAGCTTCAATCCGACCTGCCGGCCATTCGGGCTGATGCCAGCCAATGCGACCAGGTGTTGATGAACCTGGCTGTAAACGCCCGCGACGCCATGCCCACCGGCGGCACGTTGGCGATCCGCACCGCCGGCATTGTGCTGGACCAACGCTATGCCGACCGCCACCCGGGCGTGAAACCTGGCGCGTATGTACGACTGTCGGTCAGCGATACAGGCTGCGGCATGACGCAGGATGTGAAGGCCCGGCTGTTCGAACCGTTCTTCACCACCAAGGCCACCGGCAAGGGGACCGGGCTGGGGCTGGCCGTGGTACATGGCATCGTGCGGCAAAGCGGCGGCCATATCGACGTATCGAGCGAGCCGGGCTACGGCACGATCTTCCATATCTACTTCCCGGCCGTGCAGGAAGCTGTGGGCAACAACGAGCCGGCACGGCCTTACCAGTTGCTCGCCGGCACCGAGTCGCTGTTGCTGGTGGAAGATGAGCCGGGCGTACGCAAGCTGGCCCTGCACGTGCTGGAGCAGCACGGCTACCAGGTGCTGGTCGCCAGCAATGGCCGCGAGGCGCTGGAAATCCTGGACATGCAGACGGCCCCAATCGATCTGCTGGTGACCGACGTAGTGATGCCGATCATGGGCGGCCCAGAGTTGGCCAAGACGCTGCGGGCCAAGTACCCCACACTCAAGGTGCTGTTCCTGAGCGGCTACACCGACGACGCCATCATGCGGCACGGCATCGTGCACAACGAAGTGGCGTTCCTGCACAAGCCGTTCACGCCGATGGACTTGGCCAAGCGTGTGCGATCCGTGCTCGACGCGGAACAGGGTCCGCTATGCAGCGAGGCCCTGTAGAGTCCGCTGTGCGGACCAGGAATTTACTTGGGTGCATATTCCTTCGATTGCGCTTCAGGCTCCATACATTTGATGCGCGGATACACCACATTCGCACGGCTCACAGAGCCGTGGCACGCGCCCGATACACCCTCACTTACGTTTCGGGGTAGGTTCCCTCACCCAGGCACGCGCGTCCTTACGGTGCGAACACAAACTCTGGCGTGTTCGTCAGCGTCCAGACCATGTCTTCTAGCCGTTCACGCCAGTCGGCCTTGAGCCGCGCGGTGGGCGGATCGCCAGCCCGAGCAAGCTCTTCAAGCTCTAGCTTGATCGTGGTGGCGTCGGCATGCAGGTGGTTGGTCCAGCTCACGGCGTGGCGAGGTTTCTGCGGAAGCATCACCTCCGCGTCAGGTACCACGCGGTCCTCGTACCCTTCGCGAAGCAGTTCATAGAACATGTTCCGCTCGGCCGAGGTCGGATACCGCGTAAGCACCTGCAGGAACACGCGGTCGATCAGTTGCTCCAGCGGTTGATCGGCCAGGGCCACTTCGACCATGGCGCCATTGTCCGATACGCGCGTCAGCCGGTGGCTCAGCACGCCGTTGGCCACCACCAGCGGTTGCAGCGGCATTGGCTCGGTTTCGCGAACCGTGATCGGATCCTGCCGGCTATCGCGCCAGCCGAACATCATCAGCATGTCGACCACGCTCTGGGCCACAGGCAACGCCAGGGCAGGCCGATCACGCTCGTTGGAAAGTGAAGTGAACTCCCACGACCGCCGCGGCACGCCAAAGTTCATAAAGGTGCTGGCCTGCCGCAGGTTGTCCGGGTCGAACGTCAGCACCTCGGTATCCATGGCTTTGCCGACGGCCACGTGCAGCGAGTCGACAATCTGCTCGGCTTCCAACCGCCGCCGCTCCGGCCCGGTGAACAGCGGCTGGTCAGGCTTGCGGACCTGCCTCTGGTATAAGTCGCTGGAGAGAATCAGCCGCGCTACGTGCTTCAGGTCGTAGCCCGACAGCACCAACTCGCGCGCCAAGTAATCGAGCAATTGAGGATGGGTCGGCTCGGCGTCGAACCAGTCGTCGACCGGTTCCACCAAGCCGCGGCCCAGGTACCGATGCCATAACCGGTTCACCATCACCTGCGCGAACCGTTCGTTGGCCGGCGCCGTCATCAGCGCGGCAAAGCGTGCCCGGCTATCAGCCGGATTGGTGACGAGTCCTTCGGCCAGTTGGTCCTGGACCAGTTCCACCAGTGGCCACTGGGGCTGAAGCGCCGAGCCCGGCTTGAGCGACACCTCGACCAGCGGCTTGCGGCCGCCTTCGGCCATCGGTACCGAACTGCTCGACGGGATCGACTGCGGCCCGCGATGGAGCATCGCGGCCATCTGGAAGGTGTCGCCCTGCTTGAACGGGTGATACGGTGCATCGTGGCACCGGGCACACTTGAGGTTCACGCCCAGGAAGGCCTTGGTCAGCACAAACGCCTTCTCGGCCATCGGGGCGTCGTTCTGCGAGGCCATGGCAAACCCGGCCGCGCCGCCGTAGTACATGCTGCCCTGCATCATCACCGCTTCGGTCAGGAACCGATCCATCGGCTTGTTGTCGACAAACGATTCGTGCAGCCAGTAGCGGAAGGGGCCGGTGTTGTTCAGCTTGGGCTTGAGCAGGCCCGGGTTCTCGGCCAGCACGTCCTGCCAGTAAGGCACCCAGTGATCGGCCCAGCGGGAATCCGACAACAACCGGTCGATGGCCAGAGCCCGCCGTTCATCGGGCGGATCGGCCAGGAAGGCTTCGATCTCTTGCGGCGAAGGAATCACGCCGATGGTGTCGAGCGTCGCCCGCCGCAAGAACGCCAGGTCGTCCACCAGAAGCTGCGGTTCGGCGCCGGTCTCCTTGAGCCGAGCGAGGATGAACCGATCGATCGGGTTGGCGGCACCGGCGACCTCGGGAATATCGATCGCCGGCAGACTGGCCACGTAGTTGCGGGCGATCTCGCGCCGTTGTTCCCAGTAATCGGCCGTTAGCTGTTGCTTCTCGGCGCGACGTTGGGCGTTGAGTTGTTCCAACCGCTGCCGCTCGCGCTGTGCAACGGCGGCCCAGTTAGCTTCGCTATGGACGATGCGGTCTTTGCTCACCGAGACATCGCCGGGAGCCAAGAAGGCGAACGAACCATCAGGCCCAGCCACGTTCAGCGACAACTCGCCGGTTTCCAGCCGCCGCGAACGGCCGCCAACCAGGGCTTCCAGCCGGAACTCGTGCGGCTGGCCGTCCAGTTCCACTTCCACCACCGACTCGCGATGCCCAAACGGCACCGGACGCATGCCGGGCGCCGGCGGCGGGGGAAGCTCAGGAACCGGGTTGTGACCGCCGGCCCCGCGCAGCGGGAAGCCGGTTTGCACGACGTTCTTGCCATCGATCAGCAGCCGGGCCGAACCCAGCGAGCGGAGCAATAGCTTGTGCTTGCCCTGCGGCAACTGCACGATGCCCGTCGCCCGCAGCAGTACGGCCGAGCTACGATCATCGGCAATGCCCTGGTCGTTGTATTTCTTGGGAAGGCCCACAAAGGCGAATACATCGCTGATGTGGTACTCGCTAGCCTGGCCGGCGGTGAAGTCCCAAGTATCGGCCATGCCTGGAATGCCCGACTCGACCAACTCGACCACCACTTCGCCAGGGCCGGGTGTGGCCAGCGGCTTGGCTTCAACAGTCCGGGCTGCGTACCGCTTGGCAAACCGTTCGGCCGGCACGGCGGTGCGGAACAGGGCCACCTCGTCGATCTGGCCATCGAAACTGTTGCTTTGGCCGCCGCCCATTGCCGAGCCGATCCATACTTCGTCGTCGTCTTGCACGGGTGCCAGGTCAGTAGCCCCGCCCATGTCCCACCGGCCCTTGCTCGGCTTTCCATCGAGGTAGCCGCAGATGGAATCCGGCTGACCGAAGGTGTAGGTCACGGCAATGTGGTGCCAGCCCGACTCCAGCGGAATCTCATTGTTGCTGGTCCAGCGGTGCCAGTCCTTCTTGCTGCGGAACAAGAAGTTGACGGCGGCGCCGTTGCCGTTGGCCACAAGCCGCAGCGCGTAGTTTTGATTGTTCCGGTTGAAGCCCGGCCGATAGGTGCGGCCCTTGCCGACGATGTAAACCTGCTGGCCGTTGGACATCGAGCGGGGGTTCACCCAGGCCTCGATGGTGATCGAATCGCCGTGGCCAAAGTCCAGCGGGCTATCAGCCCCCGGGTCGCTCACCCGGAGATAGGTATAGTTGCCGCTCAGTTGCACGGCATGGTTTTCAGACGTAAAGGCCGGATAGCCCTCGGGCCGCGGGCCTTCGACTACGCGCACCTCGCCGACCGCCACCGCCTTAAGCGGCTCGCCGCCAACCGAGGCGAACTCGGTCGCCACGTCGCCGGGCGTAAAACGCCAGTAGGCCACCGGCTGATCGTCGAGCACCACTTGGGGATAGCGGGCCGCCGGGTCCAGCGGCTTGGAGTCCGCGGGATCGTCCAACTTGAACGCCTCGCCCGGCACGCCGCCGGCGGTATCCGACGCGGCCTTGGCCTTGTTCTTGGCTGCGGGTTCGGCGGCGGCAAGCGGCGCTGCGCTGAACGCAATCCCGAGCGCGACGGCCAACGCAATCGGCCAAGAAGCAACCGCAACACAACGACGAGGGCGCACGTTCATCCGTGCCTCCGGGGCAGGGTGGCAGGCAAGCAGGCCGAGCGATACGATGGGTGCAGATGGCTGCACCACCGCCACCACGCGTACGAAACTGTGCACCGTGCGGCTCGCTCGGCCAATCATCAACGTTCCCCAATGTACCAATAGGGGGCGGGCAACTCAATAAAAGTCGCCCGCCCGCTCCGGCGGCCGTGTTGCCCCAACCATCGATCGCCGCTGCATTTGTAACGGTTGCCGGGGTGTGGAAGACTTTGGCCCCGCCCGCTGAAACCGGCTGCTTCTTCTGCTCTGTTTTTGCATGTTTTCGCCCGACCAGTACCAACTGCTCGATTTCGGCCAAGGGCGAAAGCTGGAACGGTTTGGCCCGCTAGTGCTCGACCGGCCTTCGCCCGCGGCGGCCGATGCCGCGCAGCGCAAGCCGCAACTGTGGCCTCAGGCCGACAGCTGGTACCACCGCCAAGGTTCCAGCCTGCAAGGGGTGTGGACGCCCGGCAATAATTGGCCGCCGCAATGGTCGGTCCGCTGGCGCAGTTTGACATTTGATTTGAAAGCCACGCCGTTTGGCCATTTGGGCCTGTTTCCGGAACAGGCCGAGAACTGGGACTGGCTGGTCCGGCTGATCGAAACCGGCCGCAAACAACAAAACCGTGCCGAGGACGACCCGGTGCGCGTGTTGAACCTGTTTGCTTATACCGGCGGGTCTACGTTAGCGGCCGCTGCTGCCGGCGCTCACGTGGCGCATGTGGATGCCGCACGCAACGTGGTGACTTGGGCACGGACGAACGCCGCACGATCGGGCCTGGCCGACGCCCCCGTTCGCTGGCTGGCCGAAGACGCGGCCCTTTTTGCCGCTCGCGAGTTGAAGCGTGGCCGGCGGTACGAAGTGATCGTGCTGGACCCGCCCAGCTATGGACATGGTCCCAAGGGACAGCCCTGGCAGCTTGAACAGCATCTGCCGGCGCTGCTGGCCGACTGTGCGGCGCTGCTGGCCGAACAACCGCTGGGCGTGTTGTTCACTTGCCACTCGCCGGGCTTCGATCACCATGCCATGCAGGCGGCGCTGGCGGCGGCCGGCTTCCCGCTGCACCAAGGTCGCACCAGCGGCGGCGAACTAACCCTGGCTACCGCCGAGGGCCACAAGCTGCACGCAGGCTGGGCCGTTCGCTGGTCGGCAGTCGATGTAGATTAAATGTCATGTGACGGAAGCGGCGAATCGGCAGCCGCGTAGCCATCGTCCGCAACAAGACGCACCAAACACCCGAACCTAGAAGGCCCGTCATGGCTGAGCTGAGCCACTTTGATGCTTCCGGTGCCAGCCGAATGGTCGACGTATCGGCCAAGGAAACCACCCGGCGTATCGCCCGAGCCAGCGGCCAGGTGATCATGCAGCCACAAACGCTGCAACTTATCCGCGATCGCGGGCATGCCAAGGGCGACGTGCTGGAAGTGGCACGCCTGGCCGGCATCATGGCCGCCAAGCGGACCGGCGATCTGATTCCGCTGTGCCATCCACTGCCGCTGGAGAGCGTGCAGATCAATTACACGTTCCCCAACGATACCACGGTGGCCATTGAAGCCACGGCGACCATCACGGCCAAGACGGGCGTCGAGATGGAGGCGTTAACCGCCGTGAGCGTGGCAGCCCTGACCATCTACGATATGTGCAAGGCCGTGGACAAGGGCATGGTCCTGACCGAGATCCGCCTGGAAGAGAAAACCGGCGGCAAGAGCGGCCACTACGTGCGCAAGTAGTCCGACGGCGCAATACAAAAAACGGCACGCCCGCTAGACAGGGGGCGTGCCGCAGTAGAGATCGCAAGAGTACAGCCGGGCAAGCTCGTTAGAACTCCAGCCGCTTCAAGCCCGGCTGCGGCAGCGGATAGCGGCCGTGTTCATCGGCTTGCAGCGGCGCGTCGGCATCCATGGTCAGGTCGGCGACCATCGGGGCGAACTCGTGCTCGCAATTGAGAATCTGATCGCGAGTCACCACGCGGCCTGTATGGGCAGCCATCCGGCCCATGGCCGTGACCAGGCTGGCTTCCACGCCCCGCTCGACTTCGTTGTACGGCTTGTCTTCGCGAATCGCGGTGATCAGGTCGTCCCACTCCAACTGGTACGGGTTGCGTTCCGGTTGCGGGTAGGCCCAGGCCACTTCGCTGTCGGCGAACTTCTGGCCCTTGAAGATGCGGCTCTTCGCCGGGGCATGGCCGGCCGTGCTGATGATGGCCGAACCCTTGCTGCCGTGGGCATAGCTGGCGAATTCGTTGTGGCAGCCGGGGATGGTGCGGCCTTCAAGGTACAACTTGCTGCCGTCGGCGAAGGTGAACTCGGTGGAGTAACTGTCGAAGTTCTGGTCGACGTAGTCGCCGCGGTAGTGACGGCCGCCGCTGCTCTTGGCTTCCACCGGCCAGGCGTTCTTCATCCAGCAGCACTCGTCGATGTTGTGGATCAAGAAATCGCTGTACGCGCCGCCGCTGGCCCAGAGAAACGCGTGGAACTCGCGAATCTGGTACAGCAGTTCGCTCATGTTGGGCGGGCATTTGCTGGCGAATGCGTGGCCGGTCGGACCAGCCATGCGGTACGCCCGCAACAGCACCAGGTCGCCAATCTGGCCATCCTGGATGCGGTCGAACAGTTCCTTCCGCGCGTCGCAGTGGCGGCACATCAGGCCAACGCCGACCTTGAGATTTTTCTTCTCGGCCTTCTTGCCCAGCTCAAACATGCGGCGGCTGCTGGGGCCGTCGACCGTGACCGGCTTCTCCATGAAGACGTTGAGGCCGCGCTCGATTGCGTAATCGAAGTGCACCCAGCGGAAGGCTGGCGGCGTGGCGAAGATGGCCACATCGCCCGGCTTCAAACAATCCATCGCCTTGCGGTAGGCATCAAAGCCGATGAACTGGCGATCCTTGGGCACCTCTACCTGCTTGTCATACCGCTTGGAAAGCTGCTGGAAGCTGCCCTCCAGGCGGTTCTCGAACACGTCGGCCATGGCCACGAGCTTGATCGGGCCGCTGGTAGTGCTCAGGGCGTTTGCCGCCGCACCGGTCCCTCGGCCGCCGCAGCCGATCAACGCCACCTGGATGGTGTTCTCTTCCGCCGCGTGTACCGCAGGCACGACCGCACCGGCCAACGCAGCCGCTGCCGCCACTTTGCCGGTCGACTTCAACAACTCGCGGCGCGACATGCCAGGAAGGTTGTTCTCGTGTGCCAAGGGTCCGTCTCCTGAATGGGATACTTAAGTGGCGTACGTGGCGACTTCTTCGCCGCTGCCCCGGCTAAGGTTTGAGTTTATCGCGCCGCCGGGGACGATTGCAAAGCGGCAGCCGCCCGGTGGGGGGCAGGCTGAGTTGGCCGCCCACCGTTCACACTGCCGGGCTGATCGTCCGCGATTAGTTGTTCTTGGCCGTATGCCAGCGCCGCAAGGCTGGCCCTTCATGCCGGCCGCCGGGGGCCAGCATGTGCACCTTAGACAGAGGGGTCGCTTGCGACGGTAGATCGCCCACGTGGGCGGCCGCCCAAACCAGTTCCACCTCGCGCATCACTTCGCTGAAGACGCGCAGCGGCACCGCTTCGCAGGCAATCGCCGCACCGCAGGGCGCGTGGAACGTGAGCGTCTCAAGCTCGACCTGTTCGCCATGAGCCGGGCCCAGGTTGATGGTCACCGAGACGCCGTCGGCAGGGAACGCTTTGTAGGGCCGGCCGTGCTCATCCAGCAGCCAGTCGCAGCGTGCCAGGGCAGCCAGCGCCGCGGCGATCCGCAGGCGCCGCCCGGCATACCGTGGCGAGATGCCGTGGGTAGCTTGCTCATCATCGGTGGGCACGTACCACTCGCGGAACAGTTGTTTGAATGGCTGTTTCCGCTCGGCCTGCTGGCACTCACGCTGCCAGTGCGCAAGATCACCGGTGGTGACAAAGTCGGTCGGATGAGCAATCCGCAGCCGCGTCTCCGGTTCCAGCGGCCATTCGCGCCCGGTGCAGTCGTGCAGCGCGGTTCCCCCTGCAACCGGATAGCCTCGGCAGCTTTCGCCGATCAACACCGACCGAGCCAGCCGCGGGCCGAGCGTCGCATGCGCGGCCCATTGTTGAAGCTGCTGAACCGTGAAGCTGTCGCCGCGGCACATGGCGGCTTCCAGCGAGGCCGCCAGGCCCGAAGTATCGCGCCGCAGGCGCATTGCCCGGGCACGCATGGTCACGACTTCCGGCACACTTTTCAGCGGCCGAGGGACGGTCTTGATCAACTGGCCCGACTGGCGAATATCAAATCGCGGATGGCCGTCGGGGTCGACAAACAGGCCCAGTGTGAGGTCGTCGTACAAGACGCGGGCACCGCTGTCCAACCAGTCGGCCACCAAACTGGCTTCCTGCGCAAGCCGCAACATCAGCGCGTCGGGAAAGCAGGCGGTGGCTGCCAGGTTGCGCAGGCCGATTGCCAAGGCTTCCGCCGCTTCACGCCGCGCGCCGGGGTCCAGGTGCTCCAGGTGCGTGCGGTAATGCTGCATCACGCGGTAGCGGGCAGCCAGTTCGTCCTGGGCTGAGCCTTCGCTCGAAAGCGGTAGCAAGCCCAACAGCCGCACGTTCTCTTGGATGTGCCGCTTCTCGACGCCTTCGATCAGTGCTTGCTTGGAAATGTGGCCGCCAAGCACGTCGAAGATGAACATGGCTCGCTGCACTTGAGCCGGCGACGCTCCCTGATGCGCGGCGGCCAGCAGCGCGTGCCACTGCTCAGGCGTCAGCGTTTGGATAACGCGGCGGAACCACGCGACATCGATGGCACCTTCAGCCCGATCGGCGGCGGCGATGCTCGTTCGCGCGCGGATGGCCCGCTCGCAGCACGACAACTGCGGCGGCGCGGCAAGCCCGGCCGCGACGTTTGTCCGCAGTGGATCGACCATTTCTTCGTCGCTGTGATACGGCGGGGTCGGAAGCTCCAGGCCCCAGATGTAGCGACGGTGAGCGAGCATCCAGTAGATGGCATCGGCCAAGCCGGTCCAACCGATCGCGGCAGCCGCGGCTTCCAACCATTGCGGTGCTACAAACGGCAGTTCGAGCAACCGCTGCGCGGCGAACTCGCCCTCGGCCACCGCTTGCCGCAACGCCTCGCCGCATTGCTGAGGCGTTTCGCCAGGAGCCGGATAGGTGCGGGCAACCAGCGGGAGCAATCGCGAGGGCAGATCGACCTCGCCTTCGCCGTGCGCGGCAAAGCCACTTTCACCCAGCGCCGTCAGCAACTGCCGCAAGTGCTTCACGCCGCGGAAAGCCAAAACCGAGGCAGCCGCCTGGTGGACGGCAGGCGTGCCGTCACCGGCCAGTTCGATCTGAAGCAACCGCTCGGTGCAACGGTCGACCAGGTCGGCAATTTCGGGCCGATCCAAGAAATTGGCCAATTCCGGGGCCGGTTCCGGCGCGGTCACTTGAACCAGCGAGCCAAAGTTAGTTTCCCACGGCGCGCTGTTCTCGGGCCGCGGTCCCAGCAGGTGATCGGCCACGTCGTGCAAGTTGGCCTGGCCGGCCAGGTATGCCCGGCTTAGCCACAACAGCGACGGCCGCATCCGCGGCACGCCGGCGGCCGGCTCATCCAGCCACCGCAGCAACCGCCAGTAGCGGCCAATCACCTCATGGCTCGGCGGCAGCAGCGGCAAGTCAGTCAGGTCCTCCAGAGCCGCGGCCCAGACGGAAACCAGTTCCAACTCGCGCCAGTCGGCCTGCTCGGGGCCAAGGCGATCGCTGTCGGCCGGAGCATCCAGCGGCGCAATCTGCCACAACCGGGCAGCCACCGTTTCCAGTCCATCGACCAGGAACTCCAACCCGCCCGCGGGCGGATGGATCATCAGCAACCACTCGATGACGGTTTGCACCACCTGGCCATGTTTGAGGACCAGCCGGTCCGCTTCCGGCAGCAGTTGCCTGATTAGTTCCTGCCGCTGCGGCGAGCCTTTGCTCCACGACCGGAACGAATCCAGTACCGCAGGCTCGATCAGCTTCAGATAGATGGCAGCCCGCAGCAGTTCTAATTGCGGCGCCTCGCCCCAGGAGCCGTGGTTGCTGGCGTGCCAGGTTTCCCACAGCGATTGCAGTGGAAGGCGGGCAAGCTGCGGCGCGGCCGGACGAGCAAAGTCGGGCACCGGGAAACGCCAGGCGATCTCGCCCAGCGGCACCCACTGCACGCCGTGGCCCCAGTCATCGCAGGCGATGCGTTCCTGCCGATGCTCGTGTACCAGGCTATCGAGCGATTCAAGCAACTGTTGGACCGCGGGCGTGGCCAGTTGCACCGGCCGCTGGGTTGGCGGCTCGCCCTTGCTGCGGCTGGCCACACGCATCAGCCCTAGTGCCGTGTCGAGCGTGACGGGCGCTTTGACCGAAGCCAGGATGGCGTCGATCGCTTCCTGCTCACGCGGCTGGTGACGGCGGCGGCCCGCCAGCCAAGTGCGGGTAACGGCAATGCACTCGCCGCGCCGACGGTCGGCCTGGGCCAACTGGCGCAGCAGGCAAAGCCCCAGGTAACGCTGATCGCGATTGCGGGCATGCAATAGCCGGATCGCGCTGGCGATGGCCTGCTCGTCGGTCAGCCGCAGCAGCAGTTCCGTCACCATCGGCTGCAGTTCCTCGGGCAGCCACTTGGCGATGCCTTCCAGCTTGACGGCGTCCTCAGGCGTGATGCCGGTGCGGGCCAGGGCTAACAGCGCGGCCTGGGCGACATCAGGCTCGGAATCAGCCGCCAGACGCAGCAACGTCCAGCGGGTTTCTTCGTCGATCTGCGGTTGCTCGGCCAGGCGCTCGACCACCACGCGGCGGTCACGACCGTCGAACGATTCCAGGTGCGGGATCAAATGCCGCGCCGAGCGCGAACCCAGCGCCGCCATCAACTCGCGGGCCACGGCATCGCGCCGGGCCACGCAACTCGTCCACGGCCAAACCAGCGGCTTGAGCGCGATCGGGCTGGTCGGCATCCGCAGCACCAACCGCTCCAGCGGTTCAAACATGGCCGCATCGGTGGCGTACGCCGGACCGGGACGGCCTTCCGGTAGCGCACCGTGCAGACTGCACAAGGCAACGCGCAGATCAACGTCGTCCAGACCCTGGCAGCGGGCAGCGTGCGCTTGCGGCAGCGGCAACCGGGCCAGGTGCCACACGGCGGCATAACGCGTTTCGACCTCGGGAGAGTTCAAAAGCGCGGCGGCATGCACGGCCGACTCCCCGGCATCACGGCAGGCGATCCGCCACAAGGCCAGGTACGCGCGGCGGGCCCGCTGATCGGGACTGCCGCCGGAAACCCGCAGCAAGTCGCCCACTTCACCCTGGTAGCGGAGCAGGGCGATCAGTTCCAGAACGGTATCGTGGGCTTCTTTGCTGCCGGGCGTTGCCCAGGCCAGCCCTAACCACTGGTCCAGCATCTGCACCACGGCCAGGTGGTGAACCAGTTGATGTTCGGTGATGGCTTCGAACATCCGGCACAGCGCATCGGGATGGGCGTAGCGCATCGCCGCCAGGATCGACTGCCGCAAGGGATCGGACTGCTGGTGCACGGCGAGCAGTTGCGCAACCACGTTCCAGCCTTGCTCGCGCGATGCGCCCAGCAAAGCCCGCACGGCATGGCCCGCCGTAGCGCTGGCAGCGTTGGAAGCGGCAGTGCGCGTAAGGATGTCGAACACTTCATCGCCCTCTGGCCCGCCAGCATCGATCACGGCGGCCAGCAAGAACCCGATAGGCTCATCGAGCGAGCGCTGCAACTGCGGGCTCCAGGTCGCCAGCCAGGCCGGCGAAAGCGTGTTGCCTTCAAAGGGCGCGGCCAAGCCAATGATGCGGGTCAGCCAGTGCCAGCGGTACGCTAATAACCACTGTTCGGTTTGCGAGGGCGGCGCGGCTTCAGGCGTGGCGGCCATGGGCACGCGGAAGGGAGCCTCGCACAGGGCGGCCGGAAGCGGCAACTGCTGCATCCATTGCCAGGCCAAGTCCACCGGTTGAGCCATGGAACGCAGCAGGGAGGTGAACAGTCGCCGGCGGCGCTCGCCGTCGAGGCGTTCCAACTCCTG
>Ga0182738_1004837_pt1 | contig 14662 bp, 7 predicted proteins | sample eDN5th30CBELigMG_FD_128876 | JGI IMG/M metagenome (GOLD analysis project Ga0182738, IMG submission 128876) | Enriched Miracle-Growth compost microbial communities from Emeryville, California, USA - eDNA 5th pass 30_C BE-Lig MG (version 2)... ... | reverse complement strand
TGAGCATTGAAGAGGACCATATTGTTAAGATTGATTTGAATAAGCTCAGTCATGATAATGAAGAAGAGAGGGTCAAAGTTGGACTTTCAGATTTTTTCAGTGGTAATGTGAGTACATCCAGTCATACCCAATCATTTTTAAAATCTTCTTCATTTTCTCCAAAGAATCATCCCTTAGGTCAAGGTCACCCCAATTCTATTATAATCGAATCACTTGAGCTTGAAAACAGCTCTGTTAATGACAGTTCACAAAAGCAAAGATATCCTCAGATTTTGCAAAACGATAGCCCGATCCAATATTTGGGGGACTTTCATCAGAGAGGTAGCTTATGTGCAACGTTTTTGGGATCAAGTCAGACTCCATCGAGACGCGGAACATTCCTTTTTAGTAGAGAAACAAATAAAGGAGGAGCGACGAACTTTCAGCAAGCAGTGGAAAGGTTCGAAACTAGTCCTAAGAGTTTGATGAATAATTCAAGTGTTGAGAAGCTTCCTCGAAGGAGAATCAGTAGAAATGAAAATATGAGTGTGAGTTTTTCACCTATGTCAAGAAAAGTAAATTTCTACAAATAAATCAACATTGCAATATTGCAATATTGCAATATTGGTTTTGTCAGCCAGAGAGATTTTTTTAAGTGAGTTGTCTATTTTTTGTATTTAATTTAAATAAAGTAACTTTAGAACGAAAAATGTGTCTTATGATAACTTTGAAATTTCTACTTTCATCTTGTTTTAATGTTGTTGTTATTGAAAATTTTTTATTTTGCAACTGGGCTTCAAAGATGAAATTTTGATTGAGACTTTTCTGAGAAAAAAATTGGAAAAAATTTAAGTTTAAGAAAAAAATCCTCTATGACTGAGCATTCTTTTTCTAAGCAGAAATCAAAAGTTCGCTTCAAAAAATGCAATTTTTACTTCTTATTTAAAGATAAATTAGCCTTTTATGAAATTAGTTTAAATGATATCGAGGCTGAGCTAGAAATTACTCCACAGACTGAAAGATATTTCTGATGTGCCTTTAGAAAGTCCGGTTCTCCAACTTAGGTCAATCGATTGGAGAATAAAGAAAAGAGAGAGAAGGGGCAAAAATGATAAAGCCTCAAACTACGAAGCAGGAACAAATTTTCAATGAATTGAACTCAGGAATCCTTTTGGAAGAGAACATGATGAGTTTCATATTCTAAGATGATAATTATTTGTTGATACAGTAAGATAAATTAAGTCTATCATCATAAGTAATTTTAATGAGTTCGTTCGACCCAGAAGCCGCTCTTTAAGTGAGGTCATAGGATTATCTTTATCCGACTTTAAAGAAGAAAAAAAAAGGAATCAGAAGAAATTAAAAAAAAAAAATCTATTGGATTTTTTAAATCCTCCAAGAGATATTTTTGGATTAAAAAAACAGATTTTAAAGATATTTTTTTTTTCAAAAAAGACTCAAAGTTTTTTTCATTCTGCCCTCCAAAGAAATTTTCACGTCTCTTGATCACTCATAGAGTTCGAATTAGAAAGAATCTCACATAAAATTTGAGGGAAAAAAAGTCATTGTGCTTTACAAAAACCTTTCGGAATTTCCAGAGTTGAGAATTCCTAATCTTGTATTTTAAACTTTTACAAAAAATTTTCAAGTTCCCTTTCACAGTCCGAAAGTGATTTTTTGTTGAGAATCAACACACTGAATTTTTATTTTTGAGAGCGCTTGATCTCTTGCTTTCAGAAATAACTCACCCAATCTCATAAAATCATACAAAAAGTTAAGATTCTCAATTTAGCAAGAAAACTCTTCAAATCTTGACGAGGAAAGGTTGAGATTTGTGGACTCTTCTGACCTCTAAATGACAATCTATGAATTGCAAGATTTTTGTTAAATTCACAAGAAGTTGATTTCACAGGTTTTAACCAAAATATTTCAAGAAAAAGAGGTTTGCCTCGAAGTTTTTGTTCCAAATCTGATTGGATTTTCTCTTGACCACAAAACGCACAATTTCCTTTTTTTTTAATTTCGCGTCAGCTTGATTGTTAAAGAAACAAGCAGTTTGAAAAGAGCAAATCTGACAGGAAAGTGTAAAGAAATCAGGGAGTATATTGGAGGGATTTTTATTCTTCAGAACAAACAAGCAGGGAAACGAAGAAAATCTCTTTGGTTTGGCGGCGAAATGAACTCGACTCCAAAAAGAAAAGCAATTATAAAATAAAATTTTTGCCCCAAGGAATTGCAAGAATTCCTTTCCAATGTGACAAGATATCAAAATACTTTTTCTGGATTCCTTCTTCTTCAATGAACGATGAAAGATCCACAATATTTTACTTGAAGCTTATTTGCTCTCATGACCATCATTAAAGATCGTAGATTTTTATACTGGTAATAAAAGTTATTGAAGAGAAATTCACATTGTTAAAATCATAATTGAGTCTCGCAAGTCCAATCAATCCTTGAGATTTTGTGTTTTATGACCCTAAGAGAAGAGGGGACACGTTGGAATAATAAGTCTGAATAAATTTTATTTTTATGCCGCCATTACAAAAACAATTGAGAAGAAACGGGAGCAAGTGTGTCAAAAAACTATGACCATGTATGGACTTTAACCCATCATATCCCCACGAGCCAAGGTCCCTATGAGGCCTGGCAAAGAAGAGATCAGAAAAGAGACGCAAAAGGCTCAAATAAAATCCTCAGTCTGTTTGCTTCATATTCCAACGATTTTAAAGGGTTTTCTGAAATGAGGCCTTTTTGTCAATTGCGAGATCTGTTCTTTCTTAACTCAAAGGTCTTGACAAGGAGAATATGCTTCGAAATAAATCTCTCGAAGACTTGTGCGAAAATTTATATATTTGCACATCATACTCAGTCACTTCGAATGATTTTAAATTAGCTTTTTTGAGTTGAAATACACATGAAAAGAACATAGAGCCTGGGAACTTATGCGACATCTGAACTTTAAAGGAGGTATTTTTCAGACTGAACCTCGTTTTTGTGACAAGTTTTCCCGCTTTTGAGAATTTTAATTATGATGAATAAAGCTCAGCATAAGAAGCGCCAAATTTTTAACATCTTCCAATCAAAAATTTTAATTCTTTAATGTAAAGATGGATCAAATAAATTTTTTCTAAGTGATTGAAAGTCTTCCCTTTACTAAAGAAATTGATTGAAGGTCTCCTCTTTTCATCGATTTTCACTAGTTGAGAGTTCGTCGGTTGAGTGAATTTGAGGTTGAAGGTCTATTTTTTGTGAATTGCAGGAAGTGAGTTTTTTCTAGTTTATGGTGCCATTGAGTTTTTGGTGAGTTTAATTCAAGAAAACTTATTTTATTAATTGGATCGATTCAAACCATAATTTTAAAGGAAAAACTTTAGCTCCAAAGTAAAAGAAAACTCAGAGTTCAAAACATTCAGTGAAGAGAAGTTTATGTCTTGGTGCTTTTTCCTTGAAAAGTATTATGTGTGAAACTTTGAAATTCGTTTCTCAAGACTTTTCTTTATTCCCTTATGAACTTTGGGAATGCCTTTTTTGAGGTTAAAGAGATGGTTTTAACTTGAAGCAGAGATTAAAAATTTCAAAAAATTAATGATATTAGGTATGAAGATTCATTTTGATTAATTGGTGCCAAAACCTGAATGGGAAAAAAGGGCAGTTTTGGGGTCTGCAAGAATAAACGAGAGATTTTGTGGTTGAATTTAGTTGATTATAGATTTGAAAAAGCTAAGTGAGCCCTTTAAGGAGTCATAATTTTTATTTTTAATTGAAGAAAGAGAGCAAATCAATTCTTTTGAGTTTGAAAGAAAAATTAAAATCACAGAAAAATAGGAAATTCATAAGCAAGCGAAAATTTGAAGTACAAAATTAAACGTAAGGAAAAAAGTTTTTTCGTGAATCAAACATTGAATTTTTCTTTAATTTTTACATTTTATTTACCGGTACTCATAGATAAATTCTTTTCCCACTCAAATTTTATAATCAAACCTTTGCTTTATGAATCACATTTTCATCATCATTCAACTTTTTTCAACTTTCTTTGTGATAAACAGCCTCACTTTCCTCAGTAAATCACTCTCTTTTATTGAGAACTAAACGTTCCCTTTAGCAAAATCCATTCTCGATTTAGAAAGCAACCTTGACTATTTCCAAACCGAAGCCTCATACTGGACCTCAACAAACACTTTATCAGCATCAGTGGCCACTTCTCAATGCGATGGAACATGGCTTTTAGGAGGCGACGGAGTCTTTGGCCCAATTACAACGTTCGCTAGGGATTACTCATCCCTTCCATCTCACACTCAAGTTTATTTTTCGATTTACGTCTGGTACATTGACTTGAACCAACAGACTGATCTCTTTGACATTTACATTGACAATTCCAAAATTCAAAGCATAAACAGCGATCATTACAGCAGTTTTAGCCCTCCTGCGGACCGTTGCGGAGGAAGCACAAAGGATTTTGCTGGGTCAAGAGTCGACGGAAAATTCTCACATAGCTCCTCAACTCTCAATTTCAAGCTTGTCTCCAGATCCAATTCAGCTTTTTCAATTGGATTCAGACAGCTGACCCTTTTATTTTCTACGCCCAGTTTCCCCTCAACTTCAGTATGCCAAATGCAAAGCTCTTCATATTGGACAGGGACTTCCTGCGATTGCGCCGAAGGCAAGTACGACCTCGGAGGTATTTTTGGATGCACATCCTGTAATGGAAGTTGCAGGACGTGCACAGGTGTTGGCTCAGGAGATTGTACCTCTTGTCCTGTGAGTTATTCATTCAGTGGAAGCACTTGTTTTGCTTGTGATTCATCCTGCTTACAATGCTCAGGAACTTCTGCAACACAGTGCTTGAGGTGTACCTCTGACAAGTTTCTCTATTGGAATGGGACTTGTCAGGGAGGTTGTGTGGCCCCTTTGGTGGCAAGCAGTGAAGGAGAATACCATAATTGTAGTCTTCCTTGCGGGTCGGATTTTTATTTTGAGAATTCTACTTGTAGTTCGAGATGTCCTGTTGGGAATAGTTTTACTCAGGTTTCGTATGGAGACCTGAAACTGTGTAATTTTAAATGCCCTGGCGGCTCGGATTACTTGTATTCAAACGGAAGCTGCATATCAAGTTGTCCTTATCCCTTTGTTGAAGTCATCCAAGGGGTCGAAAGATATTGTAGTTTTCCTTGTGAAGGTCGTGGAGAGTATCTTTATGAGAATGGAAGTTGTTATTCTGGCTGTGAATATCCATATGTTAAAATTACAGAAGGAGTAGCGAAATATTGTAACTTTACTTGTGAGAGTTCGGAGTATCTGTATGAAAATGGGAGTTGCTATGGAGCTTGTGAGTACCCATTTAAGGTTGTGACGGGGAATACGATTGAGAATTATTGCAATTTTCCTTGTGAAAGTGGAGCTTATTTGTATGAAAATGGGAGTTGCTATAGTGATTGCGATTTGTCGTTTGTGAAAATTACAGAAGGAGTCGCAAATTATTGTCACTTTTCTTGTGAAAGTGGATTATATTTGTATGAGAATGGAAGTTGTTATTCTGGCTGTGAATATCCATATGTTAAAATTACAGAAGGAGTAGCGAAATATTGTAATTTTCCTTGTTTAAGTTCTGAATATTTTTACCAAAATGGAAGCTGCTATTCTGATTGTGATTACCCATTTGTGAAGATTCTTCAAGGAGTAGAGAAATACTGCAATTTCAGTTGCCACAGCTCTGAGTACCTTTATGAAAATGGAAGCTGTTACTCAGATTGTCCTGTTCCACTCAAAACTTTAACTCAGGGATCAGAAAGCTATTGTAATTTCCTTTGTCTCAGCTCCAAATATCTTTATGAAAACGGTAGTTGTTACTCGACCTGTCCAAGTCCTTTAATAACATCACCCAAGGATCTGAAAATTATTGCAATTTTCCTTGCGAAGACTCTGAATATTATTTATTGGACATCGCAGAGTGTGTTTCCAGTTGTCCTTCACCTTCCTCTATCTCTTTGCAAGGAGTGGAACAGTACTGCAATTTGCCTTGTCCAACAGATGAGTATTACTATATTGACACTGGAAAATGCGTTTCCACTTGCAAGGTGCCGCTTGAGATCACAAAGTTAAATCGTGTTCAGGCCTGCAAATCTGTTCCCTCAGAATCTACCACATCATTTGGAAGTGCTGTACAATCAATTTTTACCGGCTCAGCTCTTGTTGGAGGTTTATTGAGACCAAACAACTTGAACTCTGCTTTTATGGTGGCCCTTGCAAAGCTATTAAAATATGTCCAATACCTTGATATAGATTTTCCTCAGGATATTAGAGACGGTCTGCGTCAAAACGCGTCAGCTGGAGGATTCAGTATCACACAGATGTTTAGCTATGAGATGCCCGAGAGCTTACAAAATCAGCTTCCTCAGCATTCTTTGCCTTATTATATTGAACAAAGCGGAGTTCATTCAAGCTATTTGGTGAACCATTGGCAAACAATGACGACTTATGCATTTTTATTGATGTTAGGATTCGCTTTTGCGATATTTGAGAAGATTGTCTTGAGGTGTGAATGGAAGGGGTTAAGCCTTGTCGTCACAAGACTGAGAGTTATATTAAAATGGAATTTTCTTCTTTTTGCATTTATCAACACGTATGATGACCTAACATTCTTTGCAATTTTGGAATTAAGGACACTTCATCTGAATTCCTTCATGTCAGTCTTGAGCTTTGTAGTCTGTTTGCTGATGAGCTCTATTGCTATTTTCGTGCTTTATAAAGGTTGGAAGGTCTGTAATGAATCCTTTAAAAGAAGAAATCAAGTTGTGCATATGGACTCTGCTGGAAATAGTCCAGCAATGATGTTTTATAAAAAATGGGAAGATTTTCAGGTTTTGTATGCTGGCTTGAAGGGAGATTCCAAGGTGAAACAATATTACCTAGTCGTCTATATAGCTAGAATTGTCTTTTACTATACGATTGCAGGTGTATTATACAAGTACCCTACGGTCCAAACCGTTCAATATCTCTTGTGGAGTATTGGAATGATGTATATTTTACTCAGAAAACGTCCTATTGTGGACTGTTTTGGCTATATCGTGAACCTCACCTATGAAACGTTAGTCTTGGTTGTTAATGTATGTCTTGTAGTGCTCGTTGGATTTTCCCAAACAAATCGTTTGAGTGAGAGCACGCGGTACACGTTGAGCAAAACAGTTTTGGTCTGTAATTCTCTGGTCTATTTCTGTTCGAGTCTCTTCTCTTGGATCTACATTCTTACGGGGATCATCTCAGCATACAAGACAAGCAAGAAGAAAGGTTTGAATGCAAAGACTGCTTGGCTAGCTGTACCAGTTTCTCCTTATTCGAATCCTGGAATGGACTTTGATGATTTGACTTACGAAGCAGAAGAGAACGCAGCAGATAAAGATTTGATAATAACTTTGTCGTATCCTAAAAGAGCCAGAATTTCCAGGAGATCCATGAATAAGATTGTCCCAATAGACTCGGTAACAGCAACAACTGAGGTGAGAAGTTCGATGAAGAGTATTTTGTCTATTCAATGGAGTTCTAAAAACGAGAGTGTGCAAAGAGATACGCCCATGAGTGAAATGTTTAGTAGGCGTGACTTTGAATTTGGACAACAAAATGATGATTCCAGAGGGTCATTTGCCAGAACGAAATTAGGATATCAATCAAATGATTCAGATGTGAATATGTTGAAGAGGCCTGATTCACGGTTAAGAGTCAAGCCAAATAAGGAGAAAACTCTTTCATTGAGCATTGATGAGTTGATGAGCAAGATAGATTTGAACGATGGGAATGATGAAGAGAGATTGAAATTTGGTCTTTCAGAATTTTTCAGCAATGAGAATATCAGTCGAATCAATTCTCCATTAAATTCCGCAAAGAACCAGCAGCCTGAACGGCTTATTAAAATTCAGGGCTTTGAAAATAATATTGTTGGAGAATCATCTGATGATAATAGCATCAGAAACATCCAAGAGAATCCTCCAAAGTCTCTTTTATTTCAGAATAACCTTCAATTACCTCGAAGAGAAAGAGGGAGCTTATATGCGACATTTTTGGGCTCTCAATTCAGCCCAATGGCCCGTCAAAAAAGACTATCTATGTTCAATAAGGAAACAACAAGTATTGTGAGAAATAGCTTTAAAGAAGAAATAGTAGATTGTTTGCAGAACGATGGTGTTTCTCTAAACTTTAATATGAGGAATGGAGATACTGTCAAGCCTCCAAAGCGAAAAAAGGTGCGAACTGAAGAAAATAATCTTTCATTATCAATTTTGCAAACTGGTTCGAATAATTAGAAGATGAACAAATTTTTTAGTCTGATAAAGTTGATTGGATTTTTTTTATGATGGAATTTTTTATAAAAACTGAACCTAAGAAATATGAAGTGTATGTTTATAGATATGTACCATGTTTTGTAGAGACACCTTTCCTCACTTTAACTGATTTTATTCATGAAAGAATAATTGACTTGGGTCATCATAAAATGATCCTTTCTCATTTTTTTTCGGCTCAGAATGACTTTTGTTGGACTTTTTCGGCACTTTCTTTTTGAGAGAAAAGGTTTTCCAATCATTTTCTTTGAATAAAAATCATTGGAAAGAAAATTCTTCAAATAATTCTTAAACATTTTTCGAATCATATTTTTGATTTCGAGCCTTCTTCGGCAAATCTTCATTAATCTTATGGATAGATACTCTTGATTATTACTTAAAAAAATATTTTATATAATTCTTTCAAGTCACATCCCCTTATGGGAAATACATTAAAGCAATACTAGTGGCATTACAGAAAGACTGTCCCATTATATACGTCTTGATAGAAGGAGATTGCCATCCTCCGAATCTTTGCAATGAAAAATCATTAAAATTGGGTTGATCGGATATCACCCAATACCACAAAGGCAAAGCATTCAACACATTCGAAGCAGAATACCTATTCCCAAAAACAAGCTGCCAAATCAAAGCATTTGAATGAACTCCAGTCTTTATTCCATATTGCTTACAAGCCTGAGCCACACTTTCCACATAACCTATTCTTTGAGCCAAAGGTCTCTTCCAATATCCAGCATTTGGCGCCACATTAAGCCAAACATAACCGCCAAAAGTCGCTGGAAGATTCTTAGCAATAGTGTAACAAACTTGAGTGGCGTCCCAAGAGTCGTTCAAATTAAGAATTCCATGATAGTTTGAGAAGCCTAAGGCCTTGGCATTATTATAGCTTTCAGTGAAATTTGGGTTAAAGCCGTATCTGGCATCCCAGACGTCGCTAACAAGAAGACTGATGGAATTTGAAGCATAACAGGAGAGGACGGTTTTTGAAGGGAGATTGAGAGGGATGACACCGTACTTGGCTGAAGCGTAAATGGAGATTAGTAAGAAAAGGAGGCAGGTTTTGAACATAAGGGGATTGGAATTGTATGGAGCAAGTTTGATACCAAATTAATCTGAATTAATTAATTTATTATTATAAATTTTTAGTGAGGTTGTGACTTTGAGATGAGTCTTGAGGATTTAATTTAAAACTTGTTTTGATTTGAGTTTTTAAGGACCAATTCAACATTAATGGAAGGATAATTGGGTTGAGAAATCGCTTTTCTGTTCATTAATTCCGAGGTTTATGAGAATGGGATGTAATAATGACCTCTTTTATCATCGAGATTCATTTTTGGTTGGACCTCCTTCAAAACAAGAGAATATTATTGAGGAATACTTTTTAATGATTTCCAGAATTGAAAATTTAGTTTTTGAATTTTCAGTATTACCCCTTTGAATGTGAAAAATGGAGAGTCTTTTGAGGCTGCTTTTATTTTCCTGACTGACTGACGAAACGAAAATAACAAATTTTCGAAAAAGAAGCCTCATCTCGTTTGCTTTTGAATGATCAAATTATCTTGGTTTTTGAAGGCAAAATCTTTTCACGAGTTCTTCAGTTGAGAGTATTGGTTGTCAGGGGATGTTTTAATCCAAGAATAAAATGGTAAATAGCCTTTATTTAGAGTTCAAAGAAGCTTCAACGCAACGCCTCCAAAAAAACTTCTCTGAAATATTTTCATGAGAAAAAAAAAAATAGCTATTTTGTTTAAAACAACCTTTTCATTTCTCAGCCTTTGATTTTTGAAAGTCAAACAAATATCATTCAAAATTCTTTCCCTCTCAAAGGAATAAGATTCTTTTTTTTTTTCATTTTTTTGTTCCTAAAGAGTTCTGGTGAAATGTTTTCTCTTGAAAGATTTAATTTCTTTTAAAGAGGAATATAATTTCTTGATATTAATGATTCTTATATAAATTAATTTATGGTATAAATTGATTTTTATTTTTAATCGAAATAGGTGTCGTCACGAAAAACAGTTCCACAATACCATCTTACGAAACCAGAAGACACTTTCATGGTTGAAGCAGTCCAATGACCAAAAGTATGAGACCTGTAATCATCAAAGTTGATTTGCAAATCCTGATGATAATATCATCAAGGAAGAGCTAAACCAGCTTTGGAGGTTGCACATTGACCTCTAAAGTGCCATCCCAGAAAAGTGTTTCAGAGGGGATCTTCCCATTCACAAAAATTGTGCAAGTCATATTTGATATATTTTTCTTTCCCCTACAAGACTTTCCGTCGTTTTTACAAAATTTTGAAGAGAAATCTTCCCTTTAAAATTGAAATCGACTCACGAAATTTTTTAATTAAAATAAAATTACTTGAGTCTCAAAATCTGTCTTCTGAAAGCGAATCTATTCTTTTCATTTTCAGGGTAAATTTATTTCTTTGAAAGAAAATTTATAAACTTGAGAAAAGAAATTCAATACATTTTCAGAAAGAATCAAATTCTTTAGAATAAATCATATACTAATGACTCATGATTATTTAACGTTTCATAAATATTTCATACTATTAATAAATCTTAAACTTCTCCATTGAATTAGTAATAGAGTTCGCCAACCAAACGGTTGCAGAGTATCCATTTCGCTCCATAAAAGTCTTTCATAGTAGGAACAGTCCACTTGCCAAAAGAAGCATACTGGAAATCATTAAAACTAGGTACGTGGTCATTATGAGTATAAATTAAGGGGAGAGCTTGAATAAGACTTGAGCTTGCGTATCGATCCTGGAAAGTCTCCTGCCACGACTGCCAGCTAGAGTAAATTCCGAGTTTTAAGCCATGTTGTTGGCAACTTTTGGTCACATTGTCCAAGTAGTCCATTCTTTCTCCAACAAGGCTGGTGAAATCATAGCCAGGATCGATCCAGACTGTTCCATTAAAGTCAGTAGGGAGCACATTGACAGTTTCTCTGCAGATTTCTTCAGGATCATAAACGTCGCCCAGACGGATAAAAGCATCATGGTTAGGGATGCCTGCACTTCTCGCAGCCTGGACAGTCTTGTTAAAGTAGTAATTGGGTCCCGTATTTTGATCCCAAGCATCGGTGATGACCAGAGAGAAGTTGTTCTTGGCAAAACACTGAAAGGTGGCAAGAGTATCAGTTTTGATCTGGTTGATAACTCCATACTCGGCTGAAGCCAAAGCAAAGAAGATGACAAGAAGGGTGAGTTTAAGCATAATAAGTGAGATTTTGGGATAATTTTATTGTTCTGAGAAATCAGTCTGGTATTAATTGGATAATTAGAGGTTGAATAAACTTTTAATATCTGAGCAAAGCTTTTATTTGAATTGTGGGCAGCCTTAATAATTTATTTAATTAATGTAATATCTTGTATATTTTGCTTTTTAAATTTTTATTTCTCCTCACCTTCAAATTTTTCTGATTTGCCCTCAAATGACTCTAAACATCGAAAGAGGGAGAGAGATTTCTCTGGAGGTATAGTGATCTTTTGACCATCCTTCTTGTTTTACGAACTTAAGAAGAATAGGATTATTGTGATGTTATGGGTTCATAGGAGAACATCAAAGAGAAATCCTAGTTCAAAAATCATCTTATCAGCATTTTCCTCAAGATTTGAAGCTTTAAAGTTTTGTCCTTTCAAATTGCTTGATTAAATTAATTAAATTTTGGCTCTTATTCTTTGCCAAAATGACTCACTTTTGTGGTTATAAACCAGTCTATATTCTTCACTTTTACTTGAGTAAGGACATGTTTGGTGCTAGTATCTCAAAAAGTTCTTGTCATGTGCACAAGAGGAAATAGCCAAATATCTGCGTCCATTCTAAGATTGAATTTTAATAGACCAAATTCGCCATCAAATATCCTGATCAATTTTAATTCTGGGCAAAACATGGCAAATAAGCATTTCCCTCGAAAAATAAAACAGTACTTCAGTTTTGATATTTCCCTCTCAATTTCATGAAAATTTGAGTCCTCAGACCATCTTTTCTGGATCCTGATGGAAAGGGTTGTTTTGAACGAAGGTTAAAGAAGATTAAGAAACCGAAATTCAATCCTCAAGAATAGGGTTCTTCAAGTTGACTTTTTTCATGAGATTGAATGAAACATGTTTAAATTTTTAAAGCAATTCACAGACATAAGAGTAAATCCTTTGATCTCCTCTTGAGAAAGTCTTTGCTAGTCTCGACCAAAAATTTTAACTTTTTTGCTCTGAGAATTTTTTATTTTGAGAAAAAAACTGATTAAAATTAAAAGGCTTGACATTTCTCTTAGTCATTTTTCCCGTTTCGAAAAAGTGCTTCTAACCACACTCTGCCTCGGACCCATAACCTGGTTCAAAGAGTTTTTGACAGAAACTCATCATGTTCAGAATAGATCGTTGGAGGTATTTGGAAGTTAGGGATGGCATTTTAATTAAGAGTAACACTGTGGGTGACTTTTAGGAGGGAGAGGATTTTTTTTTCCTTTTTATGATGCAATTTTTTTTTGAGGGGAGGGGGGTTTTTTCTAAAAGAGCTCCTCAGTATGGTGTTACTTCCGACCAGACAGCACTTTTTAGTCTTCCAAAAAAGTCATGAGCCACACCAGAAAATGAGAGGGGGTGAGTGATTTTTTCAAAATTTGAAAAGCAACTTGGTGACTTTTTTGGAGATCAAGGAGTTTTCTAATAAAAAAACCACCCATAGTGTTACTTTTAATTAAAAAACCATCCCTTATTTAGTTCAAAGAATAAAAGAAGAGATGAGAGGATTTCTCAAAATTTTCTAGATTTTCTGGATTTTCAAACTCTTCCTCAAAGAGAAATTGGAGTTGATGAGTTTTTATTTTTCCTTTGGAATTGATTGAGAGGAAAAAGTTTGAAATTTCCTGAAAAAAAAAAATTTTCTTAACTAAAAATTTATCCACCAAGAATTTTTATCTTGAGAAAAAAGAACTGAAATGCGAGTTGGAATTGAGTGGTTTTCTTTTGGGTTTCCACTCTCCTCTCTTAGAAGTCAAAATATTTTTGAGACAGAATATCAACAGAAAAACCAAACAATTTAAGAGTTTTTCTGAGAAATATTTGCAAATCACTCTTTTCTCTCCAAAGTTGATAAATATTTCTTGGGGACTATAGAGATGATGAATAAAAGTGACAGGATATTTTCTGAAGGCATGGTCTGATTTTTAAAAAATCTATCTCAAAAAAATTTCTTTAAATTATTTCTACAGACTAGACCTATTTTATCCTGTGTTTTTTGGAAAATACCAGAGATTTTGACATTTTTACAAAACATTCTTTTCCTTATTTTATTTAAGGGTGATTTGAAAATCTGCAACTGAAAAACCTGCTTACATCGTTACACGAAGTTGCAGGTTTTTAAGTTGCAGATTTTCAAATCACCCTTTATTTAAATGATAATTTTGGTTGTTTTTATTTGAAAAAACTTTTTGTCTGAAATTTCAGCGAATACCGGCTTGATATAAAGAGATCTTTACAAGAAAATATTTCCCAAAATGAGGGGGAAATGGTCGGGATATTCAACTTATTATCGCTCGTATTCTTTTTCGCTTGAATTCTGAAAGATGAGTTGAAACAATAGAAAAGTAAATCCCAAGAACATTTTTTGATGAAAGATTTTGAGTCTTATTTGAATTTTATTTGAGACTATAGTTGCGAATTTGCACTAATATCTTTTTCGGCGAATTAGATTCATTTCTAAAAGTCTCGAGATTGTGCATTTCTAATCAAAACCCTTTTGGTCATCTTCCCATTGAAATTGTAGGAAATCATGATAAAAATTCATTTGGAATTGAAAGAAAACTTCTGATTAAAAAAGACTTTCTTTGTAATTCCCTCGCAAAAAAGTCTAAAATTTCCCTTTTTAATGTCTTAAAGTCTGGAAAGAGATAAATATTCTTTTTTGTATTTGTTGCATTTCATGATTGCCATTCCAAGAGTTTTTCTCATTAAACTCATTTTTAACTTTTGTAGTAAAACTTTTTATTTTGAAGTTCGCTCGATTTTTTTAATTCCCAAGAAACTAACACTGAAAGGGGTAAAAACTTTCATTTACTTTAAGGAATTCTGAGGGATTCCTCAATTATGTGTATAACATATAATTATTCAATTTTTCATACAACAAATATTAAATATTAATTACTTTATATTAATTCTTCAATTTTCATAAAAGATTCTAGCTTGAATAGCACTTTGGCAGAATCCCCAAGTAATACCAGCATACTTCTTCATAGTAGGGGCAGTCCAGTTACCAAAAGAAGCGGACTTGAAGCCATTAAAATTCTGTTCGACGCTATAGGGATCAACATAAAACACGGGGATACTTTCAACAATTTCTGAGCTT
>Ga0182738_1004834_pt1 | contig 14665 bp, 11 predicted proteins | sample eDN5th30CBELigMG_FD_128876 | JGI IMG/M metagenome (GOLD analysis project Ga0182738, IMG submission 128876) | Enriched Miracle-Growth compost microbial communities from Emeryville, California, USA - eDNA 5th pass 30_C BE-Lig MG (version 2)... ... | reverse complement strand
TGTCGAGCGAGCCGCTGGCGATCGCTGCGATCACCTCGGCGCCGCTGTCGAACTTCCGCCAGTCGACGTCGCGGCCGAAGGCCTTCTCGTAGAGCCCGTCGGCCTGGGCGACCTTGGCGGGGTCGATCGTGGTCTGGTAGCCGATGACCACGGCGTCGCCCGCGAAGGCGGAGAGCGACGTGCCGGCCATGAGGGCCGCGGCGAGCAAGATCCTGCGCATTCCCGTATCTCCTGATCCGGCCCCGGTCGGGGGCGTCGTGGGATCAGTCCGCACGAAGCATGCCAGGATGGGAAATGGCGGAACGCCGCCGATCCGCGGCCGCGCCGTGCGCGGCCCCTGCGGGATAGCCAACAGCCGGCGGAAGGTTCTGGTGGTTCGCCGCCACCCGCGACGCCCGGTCGCGGCCGAGCCTGCCGGCTACCGGGGGAGGGGCAGGGAGAATGATGGAGTGGGAAAAGCCCGCCCGGGGGGTGGGGCGGGCCCGGCTGGGGGGCGGCCACCGGCCGAGGCGGCACCGCCGGCGTCCCGAGGCTTGCCGCGCCCGGGACGCTGTGCGGCTCGCGACCGCCTACTTGTACTTGACGTCGATGATCTCGTAGGAGCGGGCGCCGCCCGGCGCCGCGACCTCGACGGTATCGCCCTTCGACTTGCCGATCAGGGCGCGGGCGATCGGCGAGGAGATCGAGATCCGCCCCTGCTTCACGTCCGCTTCGGCATCGCCGACGATCTGGTACTTTTTCTTCTCCTCGGTGTCCTCGTCGACGAGGGTCACCGTCGCGCCGAACTTGATGGTCTTGGACCCCACGAGCTTGGAGATGTCGATGATTTCGGCCCGCGAGAGCTGGTCCTCGAGCTCGACGATGCGGCCCTCGTTGTGGCCGTGCGCCTCCTTGGCGGCATGGTACTCGGCGTTCTCCGAGAGGTCGCCGTGACCGCGCGCCTCGGCGATCGCCTCGATGATCCGCGGACGCTCCTCGGAGACCCTCCGCTTGAGCTCTGATTCCAGCGCCGCATGGCCGGCAGCGGTCATCGGAATCTTTTCCATCACGGTCCAATCCTCAGTTGTACGCCGACGTCGTGCCCGGCCCGACAATAATGAAGGCCCGGAATTCCGTTCGCACGGAACTCCGCGCCGCTACTCCATACGGCCGGGACGGGCCGCGGCGAGATAGTGCTGCAAGGGCCGGGCTTCAAGGCTCGCGCGGCGCGCGCGGACCCCTGGACCGGCAGGCGGCCCTGAATCCCCCCGCACCCCGGAGCAGACTCGGACCCTTCCCATGGGGTAGCATCCGACAAGTCCGCGCCGGCTTCAAGCGCGATTGTGGGCGCCGCCGAAAGCGGCGCCGGCGGCCCTATGGCCGGGCTGCCGGCTGGAAATAGGCCTGGAGGGGACGCACCTCGAGCTCGCCGTGCCGGTAGGCCTCGATGCCCCGCGAGGCGGCGATCGCCCCCGCGACGGTGGTGTAGTACGGCACCTTGTGGAGGAGCGCGGCGCGGCGCAGCGAGCGGCTGTCGGAGAGCGCGTGGGCGCCCTTGGTGGTGTTGAACACCAGTTGGATCTCGCCGTTCTTGATCGCGTCGACGATATGGGGCCGGCCTTCCAGCACCTTGTTGATCTTGGCGCAGGCGACGCCCTCGGCGGCGAGGAAGCGCTGGGTGCCGCCGGTCGCCACGATGCGGAAGCCGAGCCCCTCGAGCCGGCGGATCGCGTCGAGGATCAGCAGCTTGTCGCTGTCGCGCACCGAAACGAACACCGTGCCCGCGACCGGCACCAGGCCGCCGGCGCCGAGCTGGCTCTTGGCGAAGGCGATGGGGAAGTCGCGGTCGAGGCCCATCGCCTCGCCGGTCGAGCGCATCTCCGGCCCGAGCAGGGTGTCGACATTGGGGAAGCGCGCGAAGGGGAACACGGCTTCCTTGACCGCGACGTGGCCGATCGCCGCGGGCTCGAGGCCGAAGCCGGCGAGGGGGGCGCCCGCCATGACCAGCGCCCCGATCTTGGCGAAGGGCTGGCCGACGGTCTTGGCGACGAACGGCACCGTCCGCGAGGCGCGCGGGTTGACCTCGAGCACGTAGATCTCGCCGTCCTTGATCGCATACTGGACGTTCATCAGGCCCTTCACCTCGAGGGCGAGGGCCATGGCCCGGGTCTGGCGCTCGAGCTCGGCGATGATGTCGGCGTCGAGCGAATAGGGCGGCAGCGAGCAGGCCGAATCGCCCGAGTGGATGCCGGCCTCCTCGATGTGCTCCATGATCCCGCAGATGTGAACGTCGGTGCCGTCGGCGAGCGCGTCGACGTCGATCTCGATCGCGTCCGAGAGGTAGCGGTCGAAGAGCAGCGGGTTCTTGCCGAGCAGCGTGTTGATCTGGCCGGTCTTGTCGTTGGGATAGCGCGCCTTGACCTCGGAGGGCACGAGCTCGGGGAGGGTGCCGAGCAGGTAGTCGCCGAGCTGGGCCTCCTCGCGGATGATCTGCATGGCGCGGCCGCCGAGAACGTAGGAGGGCCGCACCACCAGCGGGAAGCCGAGGTCGGCCACCACCAGCCGCGCCTGCTCGACGGAGTAGGCGATGCCGTTCCTGGGCTGCTTGAGGCCGAGCCTGCCGATCAGCTTCTGGAACCGGTCGCGGTCCTCGGCGAGGTCGATCATGTCCGGCGCGGTGCCGAGGATCGGCATCCGCGCCTCCTGGAGGGCGGCGGCGAGCTTCAGCGGCGTCTGGCCGCCAAGCTGGACGATGACGCCGTGGAGCGTGCCCTTCGTCTGCTCGATACGGACGATCTCGAGCACGTCCTCGGCGGTCAGGGGCTCGAAATAGAGCCGGTCCGAGGTGTCGTAGTCGGTCGAGACGGTCTCGGGGTTGCAGTTGACCATGATCGTCTCGTAGCCCGCATCGGACAGCGCGAAGCAGGCATGGCAGCAGCAGTAGTCGAACTCGATGCCCTGGCCGATGCGGTTCGGGCCGCCGCCGAGGATCACCACCTTCTTCCGCTCCGAAGGGTCGGCCTCGTCGGCCGGCGGCCCCGCGAAAGGCACCTCGTAGGTCGAGTAGAAATAGGCGGTCGGCGAGGCGAACTCGGCGGCGCAGGTGTCGATCCGCTTGTAGACGGGATGGACGCCGAGACGGGAACGGAGTGCGGCGACCGCCGCTTCCTCGCTGCCGGCGAGCTGGGCGAGCCGGGCGTCGGAGAAGCCCTGCGCCTTGAGCTTGCGGAGCGGCCCTGCCGCCTCGGGCAGGCCGTGCTCGCGCACGCGCGCCTCGGCGCCGACGATCGCCTCGAGCTGGCGCAGGAACCAGGGGTCGATCCGCGCGACGTTGGCGATCTCCTCGACGCTCATGCCGAGGCGGAGCGCCTGCGCGCAGGTCAGCAGCCGGTCCGGCGTGGGGCGGCCGAGCGCGGCGCGGATGGCGTTCTTGTCGTCGCCCTCGCCGAGGCCGGGGATCTGGATCTCGTTGAGGCCGGAGAGCCCGGTCTCGAGGCCGCGCAGCGCCTTCTGGAGCGATTCGGCGAAGGTCCGGCCGATCGCCATCACCTCGCCGACGGACTTCATGGCGGTGGTCAGGATCGGCTCGGCGCCGGGGAACTTCTCGAAGGCGAAGCGGGGGATCTTGGTGACGACGTAGTCGATGGTCGGCTCGAACGAGGCCGGCATCGCGCCGCCGGTGATGTCGTTGTCGAGCTCGTCGAGGGTGTAGCCGACCGCGAGCTTGGCGGCGACCTTGGCGATCGGGAAGCCGGTCGCCTTCGAGGCGAGCGCCGAGGAGCGCGAGACGCGCGGGTTCATCTCGATGATGATCAGGCGTCCGTCGGCCGGGTTGACGGCGAACTGCACGTTCGAGCCGCCGGTGTCGACGCCGATCTCGCGGAGCACCGCGATCGAGGCGTCGCGCATGATCTGGAATTCCTTGTCGGTCAGCGTCAGCGCCGGCGCGACGGTGATCGAGTCGCCCGTGTGGACGCCCATCGGGTCGACGTTCTCGATCGAGCAGACGATGATGCAGTTGTCCGCGCGGTCGCGGACCACCTCCATCTCGTACTCCTTCCAGCCGAGCACGGATTCCTCGATGAGGACCTCGCTCGTGGGGGAGGCGTCGAGGCCGCGCTCGACGATCTCGAGGAATTCCTCGCGGTTGTAGGCGATGCCGCCGCCGGTGCCGCCGAGGGTGAAGGACGGCCGGATGATCGCGGGCAGGCCGATGATGTCGAGCGCCTTGAGGGCGTCGACGAGCGAATGCGCGAGCTCGGAGCGCGGCGTCTCGAGGCCGAGCTGCCGCATCGCCTCGCGGAAGCGCTCGCGATCCTCGGCCTTGTCGATCGCGTCCGCCGTGGCGCCGATCATCTCGATGTCGAAGCGCTCGAGCACCCCGAGCTTGCGGAGCGACAGCGCGGTGTTGAGCGCGGTCTGCCCGCCCATGGTGGGCAGCAGCGCCATCTTCTCGCCGGGGCGGGCGGTGCGCTCGCGCTCGATGATCTTGGCGACGACCTCGGGCGTGATCGGCTCGATATAGGTCGCGTCCGCGAGATCCGGATCGGTCATGATCGTGGCCGGGTTGGAATTGACCAGCACCACCCGGTAGCCCTCTTCCTTGAGGGCCTTGACCGCCTGCGTGCCCGAGTAGTCGAATTCGCAGGCCTGGCCGATGACGATCGGCCCTGCGCCGATGACGAGGATCGAGTCGATGTCTGTGCGTTTGGGCATGTGTCCGATCGGCGGCAAAAAGCCCGGCGCGGCGACCCGCCCGGGCAGATGAACGAGACGTTTAAGGCTAAGCCGGCCTTATAGGGGAAAAGGTCCGGAGGGGAAAGCCGGCTCGCGGCATATATAAGGGGGATGCGGGCGCCGGTCCGGCGATGGGCCTGATCTGGCGAGTTTTGACAGGGCCTGCGGCGAAGTGGTAGCCGACAGGTTACGAGGCACTTCCGTCGTCGGCGGGTTGGCGGGCGCGATGCTGTTCGACTATTCGTCAATACTTCTTGCTCTCGGCTTTGCCGGGAGTTGCCTTGCGGTCACGCTGTTCGCGACGTGGCTGTCGTCCCGCAACGAGACGTTCATCCTCACCTGGGCGATCGGCCTCGGCCTGATCGTCCTGCATTCCTTCATCTACGGGGCCTACGTCCAGCGCCCGGCGACGCTGCTCGCGATGGGCGCGTTCGTGCTGCTCATCCTCGGCCTGGCGCTGCTCTACGTGGCCTCGGCCCTGTTCCGCGGCCAGCGGATGTCGCTGCCGGGAACCGCCGCGATCATCGCCGTCGCCTTCGTCGTCGGGCTCTCCGGGTTCGCAATGGGGGTCGACGGCGTCGGCTTCATAATGACCAACCTCGTCTGCGCCGGCTTCCTCTTCGCCACGGCCTGGCAGTACGCGCAGGCGCGGCAGGAGGCGCCGGGAGCGATCCTCGGACTGGTGATCCTCTATTCCCTGGTCGGCCTGAGCTTCGTCCTCTGCGCCGGCGTCCTCGCCTGGGGCCGGTCCTGGCATCTCGGCCACGCGCCCGACAACTGGGCCGAGGAGGTCAACGTCGTCGTTTCCGTGGCGGCGCTGGCGGGCATCGGCGCGCTCTCCCTCGCCCTCAACCAGGCGCGGCTGGCCCGGAGCCACCGCCGCGACGCCCGGACCGACGCCTTGACCGGTCTGCTCAACCGCCGCGCCCTGTTCGACCTCTTCAACGATAGCGACCTTCCCCCCTTCACCAGCGTCGTGGTCTTCGACCTCGACAGGTTCAAGATGGTCAACGACACCCACGGTCATCCCGCGGGGGACGAGGTGCTGCGCCGGTTCGCCGATACGCTCCGGTGGGGGGTGCGCAGCATCGACACCGTCGCGCGCCTCGGCGGCGAGGAATTCGCCGTGGTGCTGCCGCGCTCGAACTCGGAGTCGGCGGTTCAGGTCGCCGAGCGCATCCGCCGGGCCTTCGCCGACCTGGTCGTTCCCGCCGGCGACGCCGAGATCCGCCGCACGGTCAGTGCCGGCGTGGCGACCGCCGGCGCGGCGGGGCACTCCTTCGACGAGGTCCTCCGCAACGCCGACGACGCGCTCTACGTCGCCAAGCGCAACGGACGGGACCGGGTGGCCACGGAGCCGCTGCGCCTGGTGAGCTGATCTTCCGTCAAGCGCCGAAACGCTACATGTCGATGTCGAAGACCCGCGCCTTGAGGTCGTTGTAGTCGGCGACGCCCTTGATGAAGATCTGGTGCGTGTCGTCGCCGTTGTCGGCCTTGTTCAGCATGATCCAGGTGTCGCCGCCGTCGCTCTTCACGTAGGTCGTGTCGATGTCGCTCGTGTCGAACAGCTCTTCCACCGAGGAGAACCCGTACGCGTCGAGGTCGATGAAGATCTTGTCGGTGGCGAGGTCGAAGTCCCAGATGTTGTCCCGGCCCGAGGTGAAGCCGCCGAACAGGAAGGAATCGGCGCCGCCGCCGCCGTAGAGTTCATCGTCGCCTTCGCCGCCGATCAGCTTGTCCTTGCCGCCGCCGCCGTAGAGCTCGTCGTTGCCGACGCCGCCGTCGAGCTTGTCCTTGCCGCTTCCGCCGTTGAGGAAGTCGTCCCCGAGGCCGCCGAAGAGCTTGTCGTTGCCGGCCCCGCCGAAGAGGTCGTCGTTGCCGTCGTCGCCGAAGAGCTTGTCCTTGTGCTTGCCGCCCTTCAGCACATCGTCGCCGTCCTTGCCGGTGAGCTTGTCGTTCCCCGCCTTGCCGAGGATCGTGTCGTCGCCGTTGGTGCCCTTGAGCTTGTTCTTTTTGTTGTTGCCCTTGATCGTCGCCATGTGAGCCTCCACGATGCTTGCCGCGTTAACTCCCAGCCTCGACGATCATACGGCCTTTTTACCTTGGCGTTTGTGACGGGGGTCACAGCCCGGACGGGGGCGCTCGCGGCCCCGTCGTGGAACCGGGCCGGCGATCGGACCGTTGTCGTCCTCTCGTCGGCCGTGGCATTCCCGCCTATGCTGGCGTCGGCGGCGCCCGTCGTGGCGGCAGCAGCAAGAGGGGAGCGGCTCGATGCGTTGGCGCGGGCGTGAGCAGAGCAGCAACATCGAGGACCGGCGCGGCCAGGGCGGCGGCTTCGGTGGCGGCTTCGGCCGGGGCGGCGGCTTCGGCCTGCCGGGCAGTTCCGGCCGCGGGCCGCGCATCGGCATCCCCGTCGGCGGGCGTGGCGGCGGCCTCGGCGTGGTCGGCATCCTCATCCTCCTCGGGGTCCTGTGGTTCTCCGGCATCGACCCCTTCAGCCTGCTCGACGGGGGCGGCAGCCAGGTCTCGGTCAACAATCCCTCCTCCCCGGGAGGCACCGGCACGCCCACCGACGAGGCGGGCCAGTTCGTCGCGACCGTCCTCGCCGACACCGAGGACACCTGGGGCCGCCTCTTCGCCGAGGGCGGCGAGCGCTACGCGGATCCGACGCTGGTGCTGTTCGAGGGACAGGTGCAGTCGGCCTGCGGATTCGCGAGCGCGGCGACCGGGCCGTTCTATTGCCCGGGAGACCACAAGCTCTACCTCGACCTGTCGTTCTTCGACGAGATGAGCCGCCGGTTCGGCGCGCCGGGGGATTTCGCCCAGGCCTACGTGATCGCCCACGAGGTCGGCCACCACGTCCAGAATCTTCTCGGCATCCTGCCCCAGGTCGACGCCCAGCGGCGGAGCGCGGGGCAGGCCGAGGCGAACGCCCTTTCGGTGCGCCTCGAGCTCCAGGCCGACTGCCTCGCCGGGGTGTGGGCCCACGATGCCGACGCCAAGGGCATCCTGGAGGTCGGCGACATCGACGAGGCGCTCAACGCGGCGACCCAGATCGGCGACGACACGCTCCAGAAGAGAAGCCAGGGCTACGTCGTGCCCGACAGCTTCACCCATGGCACGTCGGCGCAGCGGAGCGCCTGGTTCAAGCGCGGCTACGAGGACGGCCGGGTCGATTCCTGCGACACCTTCTCGGGCCCGATCTGATCCCGCGCGGACGCGGGCGGGGTTAGCCCCGGCGCTCGTCGATCATCCTGAGGAAACGCTCGAAAAGGTAGCGGCTGTCGCGCGGGCCCGGCGAGGCCTCGGGGTGGTACTGGACCGAGAACACCGGCAGGCTCTTGTGGCGTAGCCCGCAGTTGGAGCCGTCGAAGAGGGACACGTGCGTCTCCTCGACCTCGGCCGGCAGCGACCCGGTGTCCACCGCGAAGCCGTGGTTCATCGAGGTGATCTCGACCTTGCCCGTGGTGAGGTCCTTCACCGGATGGTTCGCCCCGTGGTGGCCCTGGTGCATCTTCACGGTCCTCGCGCCGAGCGCGATCCCGAGGATCTGGTGGCCGAGGCAGATGCCGAAGGTCGGGGTGCCCGAGGCGACCACCTCGCGGATCGCCGGCGCGGCGTATTCGCCGGTCGCCGCCGGGTCGCCGGGCCCGTTCGAGAGGAACACGCCGTCGGGCTCGTGGGCGAGGATCTCCTCGCCCGTCGCCGTCGCGGGCAGCACCGTGACGCGGCAGCCGTGGTCGGCGAGCATCCTGAGGATGTTGCGCTTGATGCCGTAGTCGACGGCGACCACGTGCCGGGCGGGCGCCTCCTGGCGCCCGTAGCCGCGGCCCCATTCCCAGGACGTCTGGTCCCAGGTGTAGCTCTGCCCGGTGGTCACCTCGCGGGCGAGGTCCATGCCGACCAGCCCCGGCCACGCCTTCGCATCGGCGAGGAGCTTCGCCCGGTCGAACTCGCCGTCCCGGCGGTGGGCGATGACCGCGTTGGGGGCGCCGCGCTCGCGGACCAGCGCGGTCAGCGCCCGGGTGTCGATCCCGGCGATGCCGATGATGCCCCGGGCGCGGAGCCAGGCGTCGAAGCTCCGGGTCGCGCGGTAGTTGGACGGCTCGGTTATGTCGGCCTTGAGGATGCAGCCGCGGACGCCTGAGGCGGCGGCCATGTTGACCGTCTCGATGTCCTCGTCGTTGACCCCGACATTGCCGATATGGGGGAAGGTGAAGGTGATGATCTGCCCCGCATAGGACGGGTCGGTCAGGATCTCCTGGTAGCCGGTCATCGCGGTGTTGAAGCAGATCTCGCCGGGAGCCTCGCCCTCGGCGCCCAGCCCCATCCCTTCGACGATGGTGCCGTCGGCGAGCACGACGAGCGCGGTCGGCCGCTGCTCGTGCCAGGTATCGGATGCAGTCATGGGGACGCGCTCCAGCGCTCGGAGTTTTGGTGCAGTCTCGGGATTGGCCCCTGCGTTATCAGCGTAGCATCCGCGCGGCAAGCGCATGGCAGTCCGCTTGATTCCGGGGGGCTTCCGGCCCATATAGCCGGCCTGGATGGCAATGCCCCATAGAATCGCCACCATTCGGTGGGCGGGGCTGCAGGGGCTGATCCGGCATGTGCTTGTGGACCAGGCCAAAGGCCATTCGGAACAATTACTTAAACGAGACCGTGAGTTGCGCGCATCTCTTGTCCGGGCTACGCTCGGCCGGTCGCGCGATGGAGAATCCGTAATGCGTGATGTGATCGGCGCCGCCCTCAAGCAGGCCATGCTCCAGCAGGACAAGCGGCGCGTTTCGACCCTCCGCCTGATCAGCGCGGCCATCAAGGACCGCGACATCGCGGCCCGGAGCACGGGCAAGGATCGCGTCGGCGACGAGGAGATCCTCGAGATCCTCGCCCGCATGATCCGCCAGCGCCAGGAATCGGCGAAGGCCTACGAGGAGGGCAACCGCCTCGACCTCGCCGAGCAGGAGCGCGAGGAGATCGGCATCATCAGGTCGTTCCTGCCCCAGCAGCTCGACGGCGCCGAGCTCCAGTCGGTCTGCGCCGAGGCGGTGAAGCAGACCGGCGCCGCCGGTCTCCGCGACATGGGCAAGTGCATGCAGGCGCTGAAGACCCGCTATCCGGGCCGGCTGGACTTCGGCAAGGCCAGCAACCTCGTCAAGGGCATGCTGACCTGAGCCGCCTGAGGCGGGTTCCTACGTCTCCGCCATCTTCACGGCGAGGCCCTTGAGGTCGACGCTCTCGTCGGCGCACATCTCCGGCGAGGGCGACAGGCCGGCGGCGAGCAGTCGCCGGCCCACCATGTGGTCGGCCGGCCGGTTGACCGAGTCGATGGCGAGCAGCCGGTCGTCGGCGAAGTGGAACACCGAGAAGCGGTTGTCCTCGACGCGGCCGCGGACCACGGACCGGGTCGCGCCGAAGGGCAGGCCCACCATCTGGAGCTTGACGTCGCCCTGGTCGGACCAGAACCACGGCACCTCGTCGAACGGCTCGGGCCGGCCGAGAAGGGTCCTTGCCGCGATCTTCGCCTGGTCGACCGCGTTCTGCACGGATTCGAGCCGGATGCGGCGCCCGAGCGCGGCGTGCGGGAAGGAGACGCAATCGCCGATGGCGACGATGCCGGGCGCGCTCGTCGCCATCGCGTCGTCGACGAGGATGCCGTTGTCGGTCGAAAGGCCCGCGGCGGCCGCGATCTCGGTATTGGGCAGGACCCCGATGCCGATGAGGACGAGGTCGGCGGGAATCCGCTCCCCGGCCGCCTCGACCGCGACCACCCGCCCGTTTTCCCCTACGATCCGGCCGATCGGCGTGCCGAGCCGGATGTCGCTCCCCCAGCCGCGATGCAGGCCGAGGAAGTGGCGCGATATCTCCGGCGCCACCACCCGGCCCATCAGGCGGTCGGCCGCCTCGAGCACGGTGACCTTCCGGCCGAGGAGGCGCGCCGTCGCCGCCACCTCGAGGCCGATGAAGCCGCCGCCGACCACCACCACGCTGTCCGCCGTCGCCAGCCGGTCGCGGAGCGCGCGCGCCTCGGCGGCGACCCTCAGCGCGTGCACCCCGGCGAGGTGAATGCCCTCGATCGGCGGCATCCTCGGGCGCGCGCCGGTCGCGATGGCAAGGCCGTCGAAGGCGAGGACGGCGCCGTCGCTCAGGCGGAGCGTCCGCGCGCCGGCGTCGATCGATTCGACCTCGGAGGCGAGTATGAGCTGGATGCCGTTCTTGTCGTAGAAGGATTCGGGGCGGAGCGGCAGCAGGTCGTGGGCCGGGTCCTTGAGGTAGGCCTTGGAGAGGGGCGGCCTCTGGTAGGGGATGTCGCCCTCGGCGGTCACCAGCCGCAGCGGGCCGTCATAGCCCTCGCTGCGCAGCGAGGCGGCGAGCTGCGAGCCGCCGTGGCCGCCGCCGACGATGATGATGCCGTTCTCGAACAAGACGCGCTCCCGTGCCGGTGAGAGGACCCGGCATAGCCGCACCGCGCCGGGGCGACAAGCAAACCCATGCCCCGTCCGGCGGGAACTGTGGTAAGTGCAGGCCCTGAGAAGCATGACTTGCGACAACGTCGGAAAGGTGCGCGCGGTGGCTGTCCTCTCTTCCCTCTCGCCCGACCGCCCCCTCGTCCTGGTCGGGGCCGGCAAGATGGGCGGCGCCATGCTGGCCGGCTGGCTCGACGCGGGCCTCGCGCCGGATGCGGTGGTGGCGATCGATCCGGCGCCGCCCGCCGACACCGCGGCGCTCCTCGCCGCGAACGGCATCGCCGCGCGGGGCGACGTGCCGGCGGTGTCGGCGCGGGTGCTGGTCGTCGCGGTGAAGCCGCAGGCGATGGGCGACGTGCTGCCCGGCCTCGCGCCGCTGGTCGCCCCGGACACGATCGTCCTCTCGATCGCCGCCGGCAAGACGATCGCCAGCCTCGAGGCGGCATTCCCCGGCGTGGCGGTGGTCCGCACCATCCCCAATACGCCGGCCCAGGTCGGCCGCGGCATGACGGCGGCCGTGGCGAACGGGCGGGTGACCGGCGCGGACCGCGACCTCGTCACCGCGCTCCTCGCCGCGGTGGGCGACGTCGCCTGGCTCGACGACGAGGCGCTGATCGACGTCGCGACGGCGATCTCCGGCTCCGGCCCGGCCTACGTCTTCCATTTCGTCGAGTGCCTGGCGGCGGCGGGCGAGGCGCTCGGCCTTCCCCCGGAGCTCGCCGCCCGCTTCGCCCGGGCCACGGTGGAAGGCGCGGGCGAACTCCTCCACCAGTCGGACCTTCCGCCGGCGCAGCTTCGCAGGAACGTCACCTCGCCCGGGGGGACGACCGCCGCCGCGCTCGCCGTGTTCACGGAGGGCGACGCGCTCGCGACCCTCGTCACCGCGGCGGCGCGCGCCGCCCGCCGCCGTTCGGAAGAACTCTCCGGTTGAGGCGCTTGTGCCTCGCCCTCGCCACGCTCGGGGCCTAGACTGCTCGGTGATTTGCTGAAGGAGGCGACCCGATGGCACGCGCACCGCGACGGAGCAGCAGGCGGAACGAGGCGGAAGGCGAGGCGACGTTGCCGGTCCCCGACCGGATCATCGATGCGACGCTGGCGCTGCTCGCGGAGCGGCCGCTCGGCGAGATCGGCCTTCGCGACATCGCGGCGGCGGCGGACGTCCCGCTCGCGGCGCTCCGCGAGGCCTTCCCCGGCAAGCTCGGCATCCTTGCCGGATACATGCGCCGGATCGACCTCGCGGTCCTCGAAGGGCCCGCGCCGGACATGGAGACCGGCCCGCGCGACCGCCTGTTCGAGGTGGAGATGCGGCGCTTCGACGCGCTGGCGCCCCACAAGGACGCTCTCCGCAGCCTCGCCCGCTCGGCCCGGCGCGATCCCGGCCTCGCCTGTGCGCTCCACCGGCTGGCCGCCCGATCCCAGAAATGGACGCTGGCCGCGGCCGGCATCGACCATGGCGGCGTCCTCGGCCGGGTCGGCGTCGAAGGCGCGGTGATGGTCCATGCCGAGGCGCTCCGCACCTGGCTCGACGACGACGATCCGGATCTCGCCCGGACCATGGCGACCCTCGACCGTGCGCTTCGCCGGGGGGAGCGCGCCATGCGCTTCCTCGATGACGCCTGTTCCTCGCTGTCGCGCGTCCTCGATTGCGGACGGCGGCTCCGCGCCGACCGATCGGCGACGGGTGAGGCATGAGCGGCGAGGGATCCCCCGGGCGGATCGCCTTCGAAGACTTCCTCAAGGTCGACGTCCGCGTCGGCACCATCGTCGAGGCGAAGCCGTTTCCCGAGGCGCGGAAGCCCGCCTTCCAGCTTCGCATCGACTTCGGTTCCGAGATCGGCGTCCGCCGGTCCTCGGCCCAGATCACCCGCCATTACACGCCGGAGACGCTGGTCGGGCGTCAGGTCGCTGCCGTCGTCAACTTTCCGCCGCGCCAGATCGGTCCCATGATGTCGGAGGTCCTCACCCTCGGCTTTCCCGACGAGAATGGCGAGGTCGTCCTGGTCGGCCCCGGACAGAAGGTGCCCGACGGTGGCCGTCTCTTCTGAACCGACAGCGGCCGGGAGGCCGGGGCGGGACGACGTCCCGGTTCGACGCCCATGACCGACGCGGCGCTGGACAAGGCACCGGTCGCGGCCGCGGAAGGTGCGGCCGCGTCGGCGACTGCTCCCGGCACGCCGCCGCCGCCGGTGGCGAAGGGTCGCCCGATCGCGGTCTTCCTCGCGCTCTTCGGCCTCGCCGTGGCCCTGCCGGCACTGCTTTTCAGCGCCTACCTGCTCTACCGCTTCGAGGACGTGTCGCGGGCTTCGGCGACGCGGGTGGCGCAGGACACCGCGGCTTCCATCCGCGACATCGTCGATCGCGAGATCGACTCGATGGCGACGACGCTCCGCGTGCTGTCGACCTCGGACTTCTTCAGGAGGGGCGACTTCGGCGCCTTCCATGCCCGCGCCTCGGCGGCGCTCGAGGGCACCGGGAACTACGTCATCCTCGCCGATGAGTCGGGCGCGCAGCTCCTCAACACGCGGGTCCCCTACGGCACCCCGCTCGGCCCGATCGGCGACGGCGCCACGGTCAAGGCGGCGCTCGAGACCGACCGGATCTACGTCTCCGACCTCTTCTACGGCAGCGTCGCCAGGCAGTACGTGATCAATGTCGCGCTGCCCCTCACGCTCGAGACCGGCGCGCGGGTGGTGCTGGTGATGACCCGGGACGCCGACGGGCTCGACGCCATCCTCCGCCAGATCAAGCTCGAGCCGGGGTGGTCCGGCGTGCTCGTCGACCGGAACGGCGCGGTGATCGCCTCGACCGGGGAGGAGGAGATCGGCAATCCGGCCAGCTTCCTCGCCTCGGGGGTCTCGGCCGAGGTGCCGGTGACGCCGGTCACCTTCTCCGGCCGCTCCGGCGAGATGGTGCTCGCGCTCCGCCGCGCCTCGCAGTCCGGATGGCGGGCGGCGGCATCGGTCCCCGCGGCGGTGATCGAGGCGCCGTTGTGGAACTCGATCAACCTTCTCCTCGGCGTCGGATGCGGCCTCCTCGTGCTGACCGGGCTGCTCGCCCTCGGCTTCGGGCGGATGATGTCGCAGCCGATGGGCAAGCTCGCCGGCCAGGCGCGCGCCATGGGGCGGGGCGACATGATCGTCGCGCTCGCCTCGCCGGTGCGGGAGGTCAACGAGGTGTCCGCGACGCTCGTCGACGCGGCGGCATTGCGCAAGCGCTCGGAGGACCAGGTCCGCTTCCTGATGCGCGAGCTGTCGCATCGCGCCAAGAACCAGCTCGCGGTCGTGGTCGCGATGGCGCGGCGCACCGCCGAGCGCAGCGACGACATCGCCGACTTCGAACGGGTCTTCTCCGAGCGGCTCATGGCGCTTGCCCGCTCGACGGATCTCCTCGTCAACCAGAACTGGCGGGGGGGCGCCCTCGCCCCGCCGGGGGACGGCCACCTTATGCCCTTCTTCGCCGGCAACAAATCCCCCCCCCCCGCCGCC
>Ga0182738_1004832_pt1 | contig 14667 bp, 8 predicted proteins | sample eDN5th30CBELigMG_FD_128876 | JGI IMG/M metagenome (GOLD analysis project Ga0182738, IMG submission 128876) | Enriched Miracle-Growth compost microbial communities from Emeryville, California, USA - eDNA 5th pass 30_C BE-Lig MG (version 2)... ... | reverse complement strand
CTTGCCCTGCGCGCCGTGCCGCGCGAAACCGGATGGCGCGACGGGCCCGTAGCCCGCGGCAAATCCTGCACGACGGAGTGGTTCATGAAGTCGGCGCTGTTCGGATGCGTGATTGCCCTGGGGCTCGCCGCGCCCGCCCGGGGCCAGACCATCGTCGACGATTCGGGCGGCGACATCGCCCCGGCGCTGCTCCAGCGCATGTTCGCGGACCTCGCGCCCGAACTCGGCGATGCCGCCGCGGCTGAGTTCCGCCGGCTGTTCGTGGCCGACAGCCTCGGCGGCGACACCGTCGTCTGCGGCGAAGTGAATGCGCGGACCTCCGCCGGCCATGCCGTGGGCTACCATCCGTTCCTCTACTTCGCCGGCGCGCGGCGGGGGACGATCTATGACGAGGTTGTCTACACCCAGGCGCCGGCCGATTGGGCCGTTCTCGATGCGCATGGCTGCGCGGCGCGCCTCAACGTGCCGCCGCCGGAATAGCAGGCTGCCGGCTCCGCTTCAGTCGGGAGCGAACAGGCGCGCCTCGAGCGCGTCGAGACGGGCGTCGGGTATCGGCAGCAGCATCGGCGCTGCGGTGAACAGCAGCGCCGCTTCCACCCGCTTGCCGGCATAGACGGCGGCGAGCAGCCGCCGATAGGTGGCGACCTGGGCGAGATAGGGCTCGGGCACGTCGCCGATCGCGGCCGGACAGGGCCTGTCGGTCTTGTAGTCGACGAGGAGCACGCGGTCCTCGCTTACCGCGATCCGGTCCACCTGGCCGGAGACGCGGGCCGGGCCGCCCGCGGCGAGCGTGACGAGCCCGGCGAGCGGCACCTCCGCCCGGCTGCCCGGCGCGAACACGGCACCGAATCGCGCGTCGGTCAGGATCGCGAGCACCTCGGCTGCGAGCCCGGCGCGGTCGGTCTCGCTCCAGTCCTTCGCGTGAGCGGCGAGGAAGCGCCGTGCCGCGGCCTCCCGCGCCTCGGGCGCAAGCTCGGGCAACGCCTCGAGAAGCCGGTGGACGAGTCGGCCGCGCTGCAGCGCAGTGGAGGGCGCCAGGGCTTCGGCCAGCGCGTGCCGGGCCGGGAACGGCGCCCGGCCTTCCTTGCCGTCCTCCTCGGTGCGGCGCAGGGCGGAGGACGGCGCGAGCGTTGGCACCGGGCGCAGCGTTTCGATGGGCTTGGGGAACCAGGGGGGAGGCGGCAGCGGCGGGGCGCTCGCCTCCTCGGGCGCCGGCGGGCGCGCCGGGCCCGGGTGACGGCGCCAGCGCCAGGCGATGTCGCCGTCGGGCGTCACGATCTCCTCCGCGCCCGGCCGCAGCGCGGCGCAGACGAGGTCGTGCCAGCAGCCATTGCCGGTTCCGGGGCCCTTCAGGGCCGTGACGATCAGCCTGTCCTTCGCCCGGGTCATCCCGACATAGAGCAGCCGGCGGTATTCCGCAGCCGCCGCGTCCCGGGTGCGTCTCAGCGCATCGTCCACCGGCTTCGGCCGGCGCTCGCGGGTCGGCGCCCAGACGAGGGGGGAGACGCGGAACGGCGCCGGAGCGGTACCGTCGTCGTCGAGCGCCACCACGCAGGGCTCGTGCGCGGCGTGGACGGGCAGCGAGCCGGGATCGACGAGGAACACGACCGGGGCCTCGAGGCCTTTGGCGCCGTGCACGGTCATGACGCGGATCTCGTCGCGCCGCATGTCCACCTCGCGTGCGATCTCACGTTCCCCGGCGGCGAGATAGGCGAGAAAGCCTTCCAGACTCGGCGCTTCGTCGCGCTCGTAGGCAAGGGCGAGGGCGAGGAACTCGTCGAGCACGTCGTCGGCCTCAGGCCCGAGCCGGGCGCGCATCCGCCGCCGCGCCCCGCCCTCGCCGAGCACGCGGGCGAAGAAGGCGTGCGGGTCGAGGAAGTCGGCCCGCGCGCGCCATTCGGCGACAAGGTCCCTGGCTTCCGCGAGCGCGGGGTCCTCGCTGTCGCGTAGCGCCGCGATCAGCGAGGCGGGCCGGTCGTGAGCAAGCGCGAACAGCGTCTGCTCGGAGACGCCGATCAGCGGCGAGCGGAGGAGGGTGGCGAGCGCGAGGTCGTCCTGGGGCAACAGCGCGACGCGCGCGAGCGCCATCAGGTCCATGACGGCGATGTGCCGGGTGAGCACGAGACGGTCGACGCCTGCGACCGGCAGGCCGGCCGCCTTCAGCGCCCGGTTCACCGCGTCCACGAACGCCCCACGCTTGCGCACGAGGATGAGCACGTCGCCGGGCCGGATCAGCTTCCCCGTGCCTTCCAAGCGGACCCGGTCGTCGATCCAGCCGCGGATGGTGGCGGCGATCCGGCCGGCGAGACGAACGGGCGGGCTCTGCGCGCCGAGCCTGTCGATCGGCAGCGCCCAGTCCTCCGGCTCCTCGAAGCGCATCGGCTCCACCACGGGCCAGATCTCGACGAGACCGGGATCGTGCCGCCGGATCGCGGTGTGCACTGTCGGCACCGGTTCGGAGGCGAGCCCGTCATGGGCGGCCGGGGAGGCGAACACGGCGTCGACGGCGCCGAGAATGTCGGGCGAAGAGCGAAAGGAGAGGTCGAGCGTCACGCGCGCGAAAGGGTGGCGGGCATTCTTCGCGTTGGTCTCGAAGCGGCGGCGCATCCGGTCGAACCAGGCCGGCACCGCGCCCTGGAAGGAGTAGATCGACTGCTTCTCGTCGCCGACGGCGAATATAGTGCGCGAGCCCTCCCGCGCGCCCATGCCGGCGAAGAACTCCTCGGTCAGCGCGCGGACCACGTCCCACTGCGCCGGGCTCGTGTCCTGCGCCTCGTCGACGAGGACGTGATCGAGCCCCTGGTCGAGCTTGTACTGCACCCAGAGCGCGCCGTCCCGGCGGGACAGCAGCGAGCGCGTGCGGTGGATGAGGTCGTCGTAATCGAGGCTCGCCGAGCGCGCCTTGGCCGCCTCGTAGTGCTGCAGCACCCGGTCGGCAAGGCTCATCAGCGCCGCGGTGAGGCGCCAGTTCGCGGCGGCCTTCCAGTGCTCGATGGCCTCAGCGAGCCGCGCCTTCTCGCGTTCGTAACGGGCCGCGAGATCGGGAAAGGCGGAATGGATGCGGTCGGTGCAGAGCTTCTTGCGCCACTCCCCCCTGTCGGTCTGGAACACCTGGACCCACGAAGCCGCTCTGCCTTCGGCGTCCGTGGCGGCCAGCGCCTCGCGCAATCTCTGTGCGAATCCCTGATCCAGCGCGCCGCTCGCCTCCAGCCGGCCGACAAGGGCGGACACGAAGTCCTGCGTGAAGTCCGGCGACTGGGCGACGGCGAGGGCGGGCAGATCGGGGAAGGCCAGAGGATCGACGCCGAGGCGCTTGGCGAGCCCGTGCAGCGCCTTGGTGAGGTCTCCTGCGGCGGCGATCCAGCCGCGGAAGCCGTCCCGCTCCGCGATCACCGACAGGATCGCCTTGTCGAGCGTGGCGTCCGTCATCGCGGCGAGCAGCGTGGCGAAGGCCCGGCCGGCCTCGCCGCCGGGCTCCGCGGCGGCCTCGCGCAGCATCCGCGCGCGGGCCTCGGCCAGCCAGGCGTTCTCGGTCATCTCGTCGAGCACGGAGAAGCGGGCGGGGACGTTGGCCTCCAGCGGAAAACGCTGCAGCAGCGCCTCGCAGAAGCCGTGAATGGTCTGGATCTTCAGCCCGCCCGGCGTCTCCAGCGCCTCCGCGAACAGGCGCCGGGCCGCGGCGGCCCGGGCGGGCGAGGGGCGCTCGTCCTCCAGCGCGAGGATCGCGTCTGCCAGTTCCCCGTCCGGCATCGTCGCCCAGCGGCCGAGCTCGCTGAAGACGCGGTTCGCCATCTCCGCCGCGGCCGCCTTGGTGAAGGTGAGGCAGAGGATGCGCCCGGGATCGCAGCCGCCGAGCAGCAGCCGGATGACGCGGCGGGAAAGGACATAGGTCTTGCCGGAGCCGGCGTTGGCGCTCACCCAGGCCGAGGCGTCGGGCCGCGTCGCCTTTCCTTGCGCGTCGCGCGTGCGCTTCGGCAGCTCCATCGCGGCGGCGCTCATTCGTCCCCCTCCTCGCCGACCGACCATTCCTTGACGCGGGCGAGGTGGTCGAAAGGCCCGTCGAAGCTGCGCTCCTTCATCACCCGGGCGCGGCTGAGATAGCCCTGCTCGGGGCGCTCGTAGGCGGCGACGAGCCCGGCGAAGCGGCGCATCGCCTCGCCGACGAGCTCGCCGAGGGTCCGGCCTTGAGGCTGGAAGCCGGCGATCTTGTCCCCGCCGTCGCGTCCACGCAGCACGATGTAGATCAGCTCCTCGGGCATGCCGGGGTCGACGCCGGTGAAGCCGCCGGCATGGGCGACGGCGGCTTCGAGGGGAAGCTGGGGGGCGAGCAGGGCGTTGATCTGCCTGTCGGAGGGCGCGAACCCGGTCTTGAAGTCGATGATCGCGAGCTTCCCGTCCACCACGTCGATGCGGTCGGCGCGGCAGCGCAGGCGGAAGGCGCCGCGCGCGGTGGGCAGCTCCATCGCGCCGGAGACCTCGGCGTGGCGCTTCGTGGTCCGCGCGGCGCGCGGGGATTCGAACTCGGCGAGCACGAACGCGGCCATGGCCTGGAAGCGCGGCCACCACAGGGCGTGAATCTCGGGATAGGCCCTGAGAGACGCGAAATGGCGCCGCCCGATCTCGACGAGGATGGGGTGGGCGCTGTGGTCCCACGGCCCGGCATGGGTCTGCGCGAATTCGGCGAAGACGCCGTGCACCACGGTGCCGCGCTCGGCATAGCTCGGCAGGTCGCCGGCGGCGTCGATCTCGTCGAGCTTCAGGATGTCGCGGGCATAGACGGCGTAGGGATCGCGGATCCAGGTCTCGACCTGGGAGACGGAGATGCCGCGCGGCCGCGCCTCCACCGGAGGCTTCGGCTCCGGTCGCTCGATCTTCACCCGCGGTCCGTCGTCGATCACGCGCGCCCAATCGAGGAAGCGCTTGCCGCGCGCGGCCATTGCGGCCGTGGCGTCCGGTCCCGCTACGGCCGTCAGCCGCTGCAGCCAGCGGCTTGGCACGGTCGGCGAGCCGTCCTGACGCTCGGCGCGGGAGAGCACGATCTGCGGTGCCCCCAGCGCCTGCGCGAAGTCGTGCGCGGCGAGGCCGACCCGCCGCTCCGGCGGGTCGAGCGCGACGGCGCTGCGCATCGGGCGGGACAGCCAGGGGTCGGTGCGCGTCACCGAAGGCCAGGTGCCCTCGTTGAGCCCGCCGACGACGAGCCTGTCGACGCTCATCAGCCGTGCTTCGAGCGTGCCCCAGATATGGACGCGCGGGTCGAGGCCGCCGCGCGGGCGTACCACCCGGCCCGCCATCAGCGCGGTGAAGGTGCGGGGATAGTCGGCCGGGCGGATGCGGATCGCGCCGGGCGCGGCGGCGAGCAGCCCGGCGAGGAAGGCGGCGAGCGCCTCGCCCGCTTCGCCCGCGAACAGCCTGTCGTCGGTGCCGGTGTCGTCCGTAGCCACGGCCCGCAGCGCCGCGACATGGGCGTCGACCAGCACCGAGAGCGCCACCTCCTCGTCCCCGCGCAGCGCCTCCAGCGGGGCGAGGGCGCCGGCGACACGGGCCACGAGATCCTCGGCGTCGCGCCAGTCGTTCGGCGACAGGTTCCGCTTCGGCCGCGACCAGCGATAGGGACCGGAGGCCGCCTCGGCGCGCCTGGCGGCGCATTCGCCGGCGACCGACGCCATGCCGGGGGCCAGCGCCGGGCCGCGCAGCACACCGAGTTCGAGCGCGCGGGCGGCTCCGCGCGCGGCGGCATGGTCGAGCCCGAAGGCGGCGAGCGGGTGCTTGAGGAGGGCGAGGAGCTTGGCGGCCGGGCAGCCGGTGAGCGTGGCCTCGGCGACGAGGCGGGCGAGCACGGCGGGCGGCGTGAGGTCGAGCGCCGTGCCGGCCGAATCGTCGACCCGAATGCCGAAGCGCGCGAGTTCGGCGGTGACGCGCCGCGCCAGCCTGCGGTCGGGCGTGACCAGCGCGGCGACGGCGCCGGGCGTCTCGATGGCGTCGCGCAAGGCGATCGCGAGGCCGAGCGCCTCCTCGGTCTCGTTCGCCGCCACCATGACCGAGACGCCGGCGAGCGCGGCGGATATGGCCTCGGGATCGGCCGAAGCGGCGAAGGCGCGCCAGCGCTCGGTGGTGCCGGCCGGCCGCATCGCCTCGGAGATGAGCCGCGCCCGCGTCCGCAGGGCAGCGTCGGGCGCGCCGCCGAGCGGCACCACGTCCTCCCGGGTGATGCCGAGCCGGCCGAGCAGGTGCTTGAGCCCGAACTGCGGGTGGCTCGGCACGGGCGCCTCCCCATCGAGCACGCCCCAGGCCTCCTCGTCGAGGTCGCCGTCGAGCCCCGGCAGCACGACGGCGCCGGTGTCGAGCTGCGCGATGGCCTTCAGCAGCCGCGTGGTGGCGGGCACCGAGCCGGTAGAGCCTGCCGCGATGATCGGCCCGCGTGGGGGAGAGGCGGCCAGCCGGGCGGCGAGACGCTCGATCAGGAGGTCGCGCCGCCGCGTCGGCTCGATCAGGCCGCGCTCGGCGAGATAGGCCGGCCACTGCTCGGTGGCGATGACGAGGAAGGCGAGCGTGAGCTGCCAGTAGCCGGCGAAGGCATCGGGTACGAGCGTCTTCAGCGTCGCCCAGTCCGTGCCCGCCCCGTCGACCTCGTCGATCAGCCTCAGCAGGTCGCCCGCGAGGTGGACCGCGTCGGACGGGGAGGCGGGGACGCGGAACAGCTGGCCGCGCGTGCGGTCGGCCTGCGCGCCGAGCAGGCGCGTCCAGCCGAGCACGAGGCGCGTCATCGCCAGGAGCCGCTCCGTGCCCTCGATCGCGGGGGGCACGTCGAGATCGTCCTCGTCAGCGAACAGCAGGTCGCCGTCGCCGTCCGCGTCGGCGAGGGTGCGGATGCGCGGCAGGATCGCCGCCTTGCCTCCGAGCGCGTCGGCGAGGATCAGCTTCAGCTCGCGCACCGCGCGGCGGGTCGGCAGCAGGATGGTGGCGTCGGCGAGCGCGAGCGGGTCTGCGGCGCGGGAGAAGCCGGGCACCAGCGTGCCCCCGAGCAGGGCCTCCGCGAGCGTCGGCAGGAACGGCGCGCTCGGCGGGATGGTGAAGACGCGGGGGGCGACGGCGGCCTCAGGCATGGATCCCGGACGGTGACGGCAGGGCGCGGCGGGCGAACCCGGTCGCCCGACTACTCCGCGTTCGTAGCACGTTCCCGCCCGCGCGCGATCACCCGCTTCTGAGGGGGGCGAGCCGGTCCACCCAATCCACAGCGCCCGCGAAGGCGAAGACCCGCGCCTTCCGGGTCGGCCCGGGGCGGATCGTCACGGTCAGCGTGCCCGGCGGCAGGCGGCGCCCGGCCCGCTCCGGCCACTCCACCAGCGCCGCCCCGGCGATGACGGCCTCGTCGAAGCCGAGCTCGTCGAGCTCGGAGGGGTCGGCGAGGCGGTAGAGATCGAGATGGGCGATGGGAAGCCCGGGCAGGTCGTAGGGCTGGAGCAGGGTGAAGGTCGGGCTCGGCACTTCGAGGTCCGGATCGCCCGCGCGCGCCCGGATCGCCGCGCGCGCGAAGGCCGTCTTGCCGGCCCCGAGATCGCCGGCGAGCGCCACGACGTCGCCGGGGCGGAGCACCGCGGCGACGCGCGCGGCGAGCCGGGCGGTGCCGGCCTCGTCCGCCACCGCGACCTCGAACAGCGGCGCGGCGCTCACGCTACTCGGCCGCCTCGACGGTGATCGGCGGGCGCTCGGGAAACTGGCACACCACCGTGGTGCCATGGCCCGGCACCGAATCGAGGCTGACGGTGCCCCCGTGCAGCTCCACGAAGCTCTTCACGATCGAAAGACCGAGGCCGGGCCCGCGGCGGCGGCTGCCGGTGGTGCGGCTTTCGAAGCGCTCGAACACCGCGTCGAGATAATCCTCCGGGATACCCTGCCCGTAGTCGCGGACCGCGAACAGAACCTGCGGCCCCTCGCGGCGCCCCGCGAGCTCGATCCGGCCGCCGGGGTCCGAGAACGCGATGGCGTTCGACAGCAGGTTGAACAGCACCTGCCGCACGCGCTTCTCGTCGGCGACGAAGCTGCCGATTCCGTCGGGAACGTCGATCACGAGGTCGAGTCGGGCATCGGTCAGCCTGTCGCGTAGGCCGTTGGTGGCCGCCTCGACCGTCGCGGCGATGTCGACGTCGCCGAGCTCGAGCTCCATGATTCCGGCGTCCACCGTCGCAAGGTCGAGGATGTCGTTGATGATGGCGAGCAGCGACGAGCTCGAGCCGAGAATATAGCCCGTGTATTCGCGCTGCTTGGCGTTGAGCGGGCCGATATTGGGGTCGCCGAGGAGCTGGGCGAAGCCGATGATGTTGGTCAGCGGCGAGCGCAGTTCGTAGGACACGTGCTGGATGAACGTGTTCTTGAGCTGGTCCGCCTGCTCCAGCGCCTCGTTGCGTTCGACCAGCGCCCGCTCGACCTGCACGCTGTCGGTGACGTTGACGAAGGTGATGAGCGTGCCGCCGTCGGGGAGCGGCACGGTGGTGAAGTCGATCACCGTGCCGTCGCGGCGCTCCATGCGTCCGAACTCGCGGTTGCGCTTGTCTTCGAGCCCGGTGACGGCGGTGCGCAGGCGCAGCCAGTTGGCGCGGTCGTCATAGATCGCGCGGCAGCGGTCGATGATGGCATTGACATGCGGCCGGTCGGCGAGCGCCTCGGGCGCAATGTGCCACATCGTGGCAAAGGCGTGATTCGAGAGGCGCAGCTTGCCGTCCGACCCGAACACGGCGACGCCCTCGAGCAAATGGTCGAGCGTCTCGCGCTGCACGCGCGACAGCGTGTTGTAGCGGCTTTCAAGGTCGAGCTGCTCGGTGACGTTCTCGTAGACGAAGGTGACGCCGCCCTGCGGGTGGGGGGTCGCCAGCACGCGCAGCGTCTGCCCGCCGGGCAGGTGCCACCAGAACTCCTGCGGCTCCACCGCCTGCAGCGCGGAAAGGAGGTCGCGCTTCCAGGAGCGGAAGTCCGCCTGCTCGGGGAGCTTGCGCTCGGCGCGCAGCCTGTCGAGCACCGCCCCGGCCTCGGGGCCGCCGGCGAGGAAGGCCTCGTCGAGCCCGAACAAGGCACGGAAGGCGGCGTTGTAGAAGGTAAGGCGCTTGTCGGCGCCGAAAATGGTCACGGCGGTCGCGAGCTGGTCGAGCGTGCGGGCATGGCTCTCGATGGTGCGGCGCAGCTCGGACTGCACGCGTTCGAGGTCGCTGACGTCGATGGCGATGCCGGCGCTGCCGCCCTCGCCGACCACGTCGACGACGTCGAACACGCGGCGCGTGCCCGCGACCACCACCGGCAGGCGCGAAGCGAAGACCGGGTCGACGCCGTGGCGGCGCGCCACGGCCTCGCGACCCTGCGTGTCGAGCAGTTCCTGCCCCGCTGCGGTCACGGTGGTAGCGCTTTCGGCCTCCACCGCGCGGGCATAGGCGCGGTTGACCCAGGCGAGCCCGCGGTCGGGCCCGCGCAGCCAGACCGGCATCGGCAGTTCCTGGAGAAGGCTGCGGTGGAGCGCGACCTCGCGTTCGAGATCCGCATTGCGCTCGGCGAGGCGCAACTGATCGAGGCGCTCGCGCGTGAGGTCGTGGAAGCGCACATGGGCGCGGCTGCCGGTTGCCCGGCCGCTCGCCTCGATATGCGTGTCAGCGAGGGTCCGCAGCGGCACCAGGAAAGGCTGGCCGGCCTCGCGCAGGGCAGCGACCGCGCGCTCCAGCGCCGCGGCCGAGCGCGGCTCCAGCCATTGGCCGAAGGCGAGGAAGGCGGCCCGGCCGCGCGGGGCGCCCGCGGTTTCGGGCAACGCGCCCAGCACCTCCGGCGGGGTGTCGCTGTCCGACCAGATCACCGTACGCTGGTCGTCCGAGGCGAGCACGGCCTCGGCACGGTCGGCCGCGAGCTTCAACTCGGCGTTCTCGGCCTGCAGCGCCGCGCGGTCGCGTTCGGCGCGGGCGCGGGCGCGAATGAGGGCGATCGAGGCCACGACGGCGAAACCGATGGCGCCCACGAAGGCGGCGAACCAGACGATCTCGACCGAATCGACCGAGAGGGTGGCGAAGCCCAGCGGCAGGGTGGCCGCGGCGGCGGAGCCGGGGACGGTGAGGAGCGCCAGGGCCGCGATGACGAGCGGCGCCGCCCGGGGCGACGGCGCCGCGATTCCGTGATCCGTCCGCGGAATCCGCCCCCCAGCCCAGCCCCGCTCCGGCATGGCGCTACGCCCCCCTGTTCGTCTGGAAAATCCCCGATATCCGCATGCCGCGCCGCCGCTCGCGCCCGCTGCCCACGAACGGGAATCACCCTAGCGCGTTTCGGATTCCCTCAGAAGAGTCGAGTGAGCAACACTCGGAAGGGTAAACGAGGCGTTAACAACTCCGACCTTGACATGCGAGGCGAGGCTAGAGGCAGAAAGGAACAAAAAGAAAACCGCCCGCGCCTTCAGGAGGCGCGGGCGGTTCTCGGCCGCCGAATGGCGGAGCGGCTACGGCAAGATCAGTAGCGGTAGTGATCCGGCTTGAACGGACCCTGCTGCGGCAGGCCGAGATACTGCGCCTGCTTCTCGCTCATCTTGGTGAGCTTCACGCCGATTTTCTCGAGGTGCAGCGCCGCGACCTTCTCGTCGAGGTGCTTGGGCAGCGTGTAGACCTTGCGCTCGTACTTGCCGGTGTCGCGGTTGGTCCAGAGCTCGATCTGGGCCAGCGTCTGGTTGGTGAACGAGGCCGACATCACGAAGGAGGGATGGCCCGTGGCGTTGCCGAGATTCACCAGCCGTCCCTCGGACAGCACGATGATGCGCTTGCCGTCGGGGAACTCGACCTCGTCCACCTGCGGCTTGATGTTGTGCCACTTGTAGTTCTTCAGCGCGGCGATCTGGATCTCGCTGTCGAAGTGGCCGATGTTGCAGACGATCGCGCGGTCCTTCATGCGGCGCATGTGCTCGATCGTGATGACGTCGAGGTTGCCGGTCGCGGTGACGAAGATGTCGGCGCGCGGGGCGGCGTCCTCCATCGTCACGACCTCGTAGCCCTCCATCGCCGCCTGCAGCGCGCAGATCGGATCAATCTCGGAGACGATCACGCGGCAGCCCGCATTGCGCAGCGAGGCGGCGGAGCCCTTGCCGACGTCGCCGAAGCCGGCGACCATTGCGACCTTGCCGGCCATCATCACGTCGGTGCCGCGCCGGATGCCGTCGACGAGGCTTTCCTTGCAGCCGTAGAGATTGTCGAACTTCGACTTCGTGACGGAGTCGTTGACGTTGATGGCGGGCCACAGCAGCTTGCCCTGCTTCATCATCTCGTAGAGCCGGTGCACGCCCGTGGTGGTCTCCTCGGAGACGCCGCGGATATTGCGCGCGCATTCGTTATACCAGCCCGGCCGCTCCTTCAGCCGGCGCTTGATCGCCGCATAGAGGACCTCCTCCTCCTCATTGGTCGCGGTGTCGAGGAAGGCGGTGTCGCCGTCCTCGGCGCGCTTGCCCAGATGGATGAGGAGCGTGGCGTCGCCGCCGTCGTCCAGGATCATGTTCGGTGTGCCGCCGTCGGCCCACTCGAAGATCTTGTGGGTGTAGTCCCAGTAGTCCTTGAGGCTCTCGCCCTTGATGGCGAACACAGGGGTGCCGGCGGCGGCGATGGCGGCGGCGGCGTGATCCTGGGTCGAGTAGATGTTGCACGAGGCCCAGCGCACATCGGCCCCGAGCGCCTTCAGCGTCTCGATGAGGACGCCGGTCTGGATCGTCATGTGCAGCGAGCCGGCGATGCGGGCGCCAGCGAGCGGCTGCGAGGGGCCGAACTCCTTCCGGACGGCCATCAGGCCGGGCATTTCGGTCTCGGCGATGTTGAGTTCCTTGCGGCCCCAGTCTGCCAGCCGGATGTCGGCGACGACGTAATCGGGAACCGTGTAGTCGGCGGACGCTGCCATGAACTTCCCTCGCGTTTCGTTTCTTGCTTGCCCGCCCCCCGCGACGGCCGCGGCGACCCCGGCGGGGCGCCTGGCCGGGCAGGGCGGAGCACTCGCCGGGTTATAGGCGCTCCCGGCGCGGCCAGCAACGAAGATATAAAGATTTCCTTATGACAGCGCCTGGCCGCGCCGCCCGTCAGTAGTCCCCGAGCTTCATCGCGGGGTCGTATTCCACGCCGTCGACCTCCTTGACGACGGCCTGGCCGGCCGTCATCCGGCCGTGGAGGGCGTCGTAGGCGAGAATGGGCGAGCCGTGGAGCTGCCAGCCCTTGTTCAGCGCGGCGGTGACGCGGTGGCAGAAGGCGGACTCGTCGGGCCCGGTGAGGAATCGGTAGAGCTTCACGTGCGGTCTCCGGGATTTGGGCAGCACGGATGTATAGAGCCGCGGGCGGCGGCTCGTCATGCCCGGAAGGAAACGGTCCTTGCCGGGCACGCGCGGAAGCGGCCGGCCGAGCACGGCGCCGAGGGGCCGCCGCGGTGCCCTCCACGGACCTGTTCCGAGATGGGGCCCAGCGGTCGCCGGCCCGAGAGCCGGGCTTCCGCTCTCTCCTAGGGCGTCGCCGTTGCCCCCGTCCGGCGCCCGAAATCGGGCGCGGCGGTTTCCTGCCCCGCGGCGATGATGCCGCGGCGGATGGCGCGCGTGCGGGTGAACAGGTCGAACAGGGCGTCGCCGTCGCCGTAGCGGATGTGCCGCTGCAGCGCCGTGAGATCCTCGACGAAGCGGCCGAGCATTTCCAGCACGGCCTCCCGATTGTTGAGGAACACGTCGCGCCACATCGTGGGGTCGGAGGCGGCGATGCGGGTGAAGTCGCGGAAGCCGCCGGCCGAGAACTTCATCACCTCGGACTGGGTGACCTCCTCCAGATGCGCCGCGGTGCCGACGATGTTGTAGGCGATGAGATGCGGCACGTGGCTGGTGATCGCGAGCACGAGGTCGTGGTGCTCGGCCTCCATCGTCTCGACGTCGGCCCCCATCGCCCGCCAGAAGGCGGCGACGCGCGCCACCGCGGCCGGGTCGGTGCCGGCCTCCGGGGTCAGGATGCACCAGCGCTTCTCGAACAGGTCGGCGAAGCCGGCGTCGGGCCCGGAATACTCCGTGCCGGCGACCGGGTGCGCGGGCACGAGGTGCACGCCCGCCGGAAGGTGCGGCTTCACTTGCCGGATGATCGAGGCTTTCACCGAGCCGACATCGGAGATGATCGCCCCCGGCTTCAGCGCGGCGGCGAAGGCGGAAGCGGCGGCGCCGCAGGCGCCCACGGGGATGCAGAGGATGACGAGGTCGGCGTCCCGCACCGCGTCCTGCGGATCGGCGTGGTAGCTGTCCCCGAGGCGAAGCGCCTCGGCGCGGCCGAGCGTCGCTGCGCTGCGCGTATGGATGGCGATGTGCCCGGCGAGCCCGTGCTTGCGGGCGGCGTGGGCGATCGAGGAGCCGATGAGGCCGATGCCGATCAGCGCCAGCCGGCCGACGAGCGGACCTGCGTCCGTCATCGCCCGGCTCCGAGGAAGCCGGCGAGGGCGGCCAGCATGGCCTCGTTCGCCTCGGCGCTGCCGATGGTGACGCGCAGGCAGTGCGGCAGGCCGTAGCCTCCGACCTGGCGCACGATCACCCCTTGCGAGGACAGATGGGCGTCGGCGGCATTGGCGGTCGCGGGGTCGGCGAAGTGCACCAGCACGAAATTCGCCGCGCTCGGGGTCACCCGCAGCCCCAAGGCCTCGATGCGCTCCGTGACCCTGGGCAGCCATTTCGCGTTGTGGTCGGCGGCAGCCTGCACGAAGGCGCGGTCGGCGAGCGCCGCGACGCCTGCGGCCACGGCGGGCGTCGACATGTTGAACGGCCCGCGAATGCGGTTCACCGCGTCGATGATCGCGGCGGGCGCGTACATCCAGCCGATACGGGCCCCGGCGAGGCCGTAGATCTTCGACAGCGTCCGCGTCATCACGACGTTCTCGGCCGCACCGGCGAGTTCGACCCCGGCCTCGTAGTCGTTCCTGCGGACATATTCGGCATAGGCGGCGTCGAGCACGAGGATCACGTTGCCCGGCAGGCCGGCATGGAGCCGCCGCACCTCGTCGAACGGCAGATAGGTGCCCGTGGGATTGTTGGGGTTGGCGAGATAGACGAGCCGCGTCCGCGGCGTCACCGCCCCAAGGATCGCGTCGACATCGGCCGTGAGATTCCGCTCGGGCACCACGACCGGGGTGCCGCCCGCGGCGTGGATCGCGATCGGGTACACCGAGAAGCCGTGCTCGGTGTAGATGCCCTCGTCGCCGGGGGCGAGATAGGCGTAGGCGAGCAGATAGAGCAGCTCGTCCGAGCCCGCGCCGCACAGGATGCGCGCGGCGTCGAGCCCGTGCGCCGCCGCGACGGCGCCGCGCAGGGCGGTGGCGTTGCCGTCGGGGTAGACTTCGAGACGATCCGCGGCGGCGCGGTAGGCCTCGATGGCGCGCGGCGAGGGGCCGAACGGCGTCTCGTTCGAGGACAGCTTGTAGACCTTGGAACCGCCGGTCGCCTTCGACTTGCCGGGAACATAGGGCTCGATATCGAGGACGCCGGCGCGCGGGACGGGGCGGAGAGGGGAAGCGGACATCGGGAACTCGGGAATTTGAAGCGCGACTTTTGAAGCGCGGGGATCAGGCGGCGGGCGCGCGCGGCTGCGCCGCGCTATAGGCGCCCCGATGCAGAGGGATCGGCGCCGCGCAGCCGCCGACGACGCGGCCCGTTTCCGGCCG
>Ga0182738_1004831_pt1 | contig 14670 bp, 12 predicted proteins | sample eDN5th30CBELigMG_FD_128876 | JGI IMG/M metagenome (GOLD analysis project Ga0182738, IMG submission 128876) | Enriched Miracle-Growth compost microbial communities from Emeryville, California, USA - eDNA 5th pass 30_C BE-Lig MG (version 2)... ... | reverse complement strand
GAATTCAGGCTGAAGAAGCCCGGCAGCGCGTTGGCGTAGATCTCGGCGAACTCGGGCGACGCGACCCAGGCGAGGAACTGCTTCGCCTGTTCCGGATGCGCCGTCTTGGCGTTCATGCCGATCGCGAGATCGGTGTGGTCGGAGATGTAGCACTCGTCGCCGGCCTTCTTCACCGGCGGCGGGAACGCGCCCATCTTGAACTGGGCCTGCTGGTTGAAGCCCGAGATTTCCCACGAACCGGCCGGATAGATCGCGGCGCGGCCGAGCGTGAACAGGTTCTGGCTGTCCGGATAGGTCTGGGCCTCGAAGCCGTCGCCCATATAGGGCGCCCACTTGGCGAGTGTCGCGAAGGGCTCGACCCACTGCGGATCGGTGAGCTTCTGCTTGCCGGCGATCAGGGCGAGGCGGCCCTCTTCACCCTTCCAGTAGTTCGGGCCGATGTTCTGGTAGCCCATGGTGGCGGCTTCCCAGAGATCCTTGGTGCCCATGGCGAGCGGGATATAGGTGCCGTCGGCCTTGATCTTCTCGAGCGCAGCGAAGAATTCGTCTTCGGTCTGCGGCACGGCGATGCCCAGCTTGTCGAAGGCTTCCTTGTTGTAGATGAAGCCATGGATGACGGCGGCGACGGGCACGCAGAACGCATCCTTGCCGTCATCGGTGATCCAGGCGGACTTGGCGACGGACGAGAACTTGTCCATGCCGTCGACGTCGTTCAGCGAGGCGAGCTGGCCCTTCTGGAACAGCGCCAGCGACTTGTCGAACGGACGGCAGGTGATGATGTCGCCGGCCGAGCCCGCGTCGAGCTTGGCGCCGAGCGCCGCGTCATATTCGGTCGGAGCGGACGGGGCGAAGTTCAGCTTGATGCCGGGATGCTTGGCCTCGAAAGCCGGGATCAGCTTCTCCTGCCAGATCGGCAGATCGTCATTGCGCCAGCTTTCGATCGTCAGCGTGACGTCCTCGGCGAAGGCCGGGGCCGCGAAGCTCGCGCCGATCGCCGCGACCGTCGTCGCAAGCAGGGTCTTCCTGAGATTGTTCATGAAATGACTCCTCTCTGGTCCGTGCCGCCGCGTTGGTGCGGCCGCATCGGGTTATGCGGTTTCGCGTGTTCCAAGCGCAGCGAGCGCCGCGCGGAGATTGCCCTTGTGGGCTGCGAGCAGTTCCTCGGCGCCGGCGGCATCCGCCGCTCCGGCCGCGATCAGGATGGCGGGCTTCACCTCGCCTGCGGCGGCATCCAGCGCCGCGATGCCGGATGCCTCGTCGACCCGAGCGATCCGCGCGATGATGCGCACGGCGCGGCCGCGCAGCTTGGCGTTGTCGGCGCGCACATTGACCATCTGGCCGTCGACGACATGGCCGAGCCGGATCGCGATCATCGTCGAGAGCATGTTGAAGGCGGCCTTCTGCGCCGTGCCCGCCGCCATCCGCGTCGATCCCGCCAGAACTTCCGGCCCGGAATCCAGGAACACGGCGATATCGGCATGGGCGAAAAGCGGCGCCGAGGCGTTGCAGGCGATCGCCACCGTGGCGGCGCCCGTCTTCCGCGCCGCTTCCAGGCCGGCGACGGTATAGGGGGTCGATCCGCTGGCGGACGCGGCGACGACGCAATCGTCGGGTCCGAGCCGTGCGGCCTCGATGTCGGCGACGCCGAGTTCGGCGATATCCTCCGGCCCGCCGGTCAGCGTCTCGGTCATCGCCATGCCGCCGGCCATCAGCACCAGGATCTGGCTCTGCGGCACGCTGAAGGTCTGCGGGATTTCAAGCGCGTCGACCAGGGCGAGCAGGCCCGAGGAACCGGCGCCGAAATAGACGAGGCGCCCGCCCCTGGCGAGGCATTCTGCCGCCCGTTCGGCGGCGGCGGCGAGCGCGGGAATGGCGCCACGGACCGCCATGGCGCCGCGAACCTGCCCTTCGGCCAGGGCGGCGAGCGCGTCGGCGGTCGGCCAGAGATCGATGCCCTCGAAGCGGTCTTCCACCACTTCCGTACGCGGCATTGCCATGAAACCAGCATCCCCCATTCACGTCATCGAGAAACGATACCAACAAAGTACCATTGCGTCCAGACGGCAAGGCCACGCTCGCCCCCACTTTTCCAAGAGCAGCGACGCAAATCGATTTAATCCAGTAAATTCAAATAGATGATACCTATTGCCTTATTTTTACTCCCATAAGAACCATGATACCATGGTCTGAAGTGGTATTCGGACTTCCCAACTGGATTCAATTTGGTATTATCGATAGCGGCATCCGGATCGGGCCTTCCGGCGGCCTGCAACCTCGCATTTCGGCTCGAAGCGGGTGACATGTCCGGATCGATAGCAAGGGCTGGCCAATGGATTCTGGTGGGCATCGACGGTGGCGGAACCCGCTGCCGGGCCCGCGCCCGCTGGCCCGACGGCACGCCGATCGGCGAATGCGTCACCGGCACCGCCAACATCCTGGCCGGCGTCGAGACGGCGCGGGACAACATCGTCGCCGCCGTCGAGGGCGCCCTGGTCGCGGGGGGATTGAGCGGCGCGGATCTCGGCCGCTGCCTCGTCGGCCTCGGCCTAGCCGGCGCCAACATCCCGGATCTCTCCGAACGCTTCCTCGCCTCCGACCTTCCCTTCGCCCGCACGGCGCTGGAAATGGATGCCTGGATCGCCTGTCGCGGCGCCCATCCCGACGGCAATGGCGCCATCGCCATTCTGGGCACCGGCACGGCCTATGTCGTCCAGACCGGCGGCGTCTTCGTCACGGTCGGCGGCTGGGGTTTCCAGCTCGGCGACCAGGGCAGCGGCGCCTGGCTCGGCCATAGGGCCATGCGCCAGTCCGTGCTGGCGCATGACGCGCTGGTGCCGTCGACCGGCCTGACGGATGCGCTGCTGGCGCAGTTCGACGGCAAGCCCGACCGCATGGTGACCTTCTGCAAGACGGCGCTGCCGCGAGACTACGGCACCTTCGCCCCGCTGGTGTTCGAGCGCGCCGCGGCCGGCGACGCCATCGCCTTGGCGCTGCTGGCGGAAGCCACCCGCGACATCGAAGTGGCGCTGAACCGGCTCGTCGAACTGGGCGCGGCGCGCATCAGCCTGCTGGGAGGCCTCGCGCCGCTCTATGCCGAGCGGCTCTCTCCCGGGATCGCCGCCCATGTCGCGCCGCCCGCCGGCGATGCGCTCGACGGCGCGCTGGTCCTGGCCGCGACGCTGCTTCCCGCCGGGGTGTCGGCATGAGCGATTTCCTCTTCGCGCCGGACCACCTCGCCGACGAAGAAGGCGGCCCGCTCTATTTCCGCCTGCAGACGCTGATCCGCGCCGCGATCTCGGATGGGCGGCTGCCGGCCAACGCCGCGCTGCCGCCCGAGCGCGACATGGCGAGTTCGCTCGGCGTCTCGCGCGTCACGGTGCGCAAGGCGATCCAGGGCCTCGTCGCCGATGGCGTGCTGCGCCAGCGCCACGGCTCCGGCACCTTCGTGTCGCGCAGCGGCGGCCGCGTCGAGCAGCCGCTGTCCCGCCTCTCCTCGTTCACCGAGGATATAAAGAGCCGCGGCCTCGTGCCCACGGCAAGCTGGATCGAGCGTTCCGTCGGCATGCCGACCTCGGCCGAGGCGATGATCCTCGGCCTCGCCCCGACCGAGCGTGTTTCGCGCCTGCACCGGCTGCGCCTCGCCGACAACGAGCCGATGGCGATCGAACGCGCCGTCATCCCGGCCCGGATCCTGCCCGACCCGATGATCGTGACCACCTCGCTGTATGATGCGCTGACCTCGGTCGGCATGCGCCCGGTGCGCGCCGTGCAGCGCCTCAACGCCGAGAATGTCAGCAGCGCCGATGCCAGCCTGCTCGGCATCGCCGCCGGCTCCGCCGCGCTGGCGATCGAGCGCATCTCCTATTTGCCGGATGGCCGCATCGTCGAGTTCACGCGCTCGCATTATCGCGGCGATGCCTATGATTTCGTAGCCGAATTGAACCTGACCGAAGCGCCGCAGCGCTAGGGCTGGAAAGAGGAACACGACGATGACCACGACTTTGATGCGCGCCGAGATCGACGAAGCCCCGGCCGCCGTCCGCCGACTGCTGGAGCAATCCGGCGATGCGATCCGCGAAGCCGGCGCGCGCCTGCGCCGCCTGGATCCCAAGGTGATCGTGACCGTGGCGCGCGGCTCGTCCGATCATGCCAGCGCCTTCTTCAAATATGCCTGCGAGATCACCACCGGCGTGCCGGTCGCCTCGCTCGGCCCCTCGATCGCCTCGATCTACAAGACGCCGCTGCATCTGCCCGGCGGCGCGGTCATCGCCACTTCGCAATCCGGCAAGAGCCCGGACCTGCTCGCCATGGTCGAGGCCGCCAAGCAGGGCGGCGCCGCCAGCATCGCTCTCGTCAATGTCGAGGACGCGCCGCTCGCTTCGCTCGCCGACATCTTCGTGCCGCTGCGCGCCGGTCCGGAAAAGAGCGTCGCCTCGACCAAGTCCTACATCACCTCGGTGGTCGCCGGTCTCGCCATCCTCGCCGAATGGCGCCAGGACGCAGCCCTGCGGGCCGCCATCGCCGCCCTGCCCGACAAGCTCGACGCCGCGCTCGAATGCGACTGGAGCGAAGCGCGCGACATGGTCGTCAACGCCTCGTCGCTCTATACGCTCGGCCGTGGTCCCGGCTTCGCGGTGGCCCAGGAAGCGGCGCTGAAGCTCAAGGAAACCTCGATCCTGCATGCCGAGGCCTATTCCGGCGCCGAATTGCAGCACGGCCCGGTGTCGCTGGTCGATGAGAACTTCCCGCTGATCGCCTTCATCCCCGACGACGCGGCATCGCCCAGCATGGTCGCGACCGTCTCGGCGCTGCATGCGCGCGGCGCCAAGGTGTTCACCGCCACCGCCGCGGCGATCCCCGGCCCGCGCCTGCCGATCGCCCCCACCGGCCATGCCCTGACCGATCCGGTTTCGATCGCCCTCTCCTTCTACCGCTTCGCCGAGACGGTGGCTGTCGCCCGGGGCTACAACCCCGACAAGCCGCGCGGCCTCAACAAGGTGACCGAGACGGTCTAGGCGGACTCGCCTTCCATCACCTCTTCCTGGCGGAGAGGTGAAGAACAACAGGCCGGCGCCTCGCGTTGCCGGCCGTGCTATCCATTCCGCCAACACGGATTTTCAGGAAGAGCCCATGCCGAACCTGACCGCCTATCGGGGCGCTGAATTGTTCGACGGCGCCACGCGCCGCCGCGATGCCGCCGTTCTTGTCGAAGGCGGCACGGTCGTCGATATCGTCGGGCCCGGCGGCCTGCCGGAAGGCGTGGCAACGATCGAGCTTGGGGGCGGCCTGCTGGCGCCCGGCTTCGTCGACGCCCAGGTCAATGGCGGCGGTGGCGCACTGCTGAACAGCGCCGCGACGGTCGAGGGCATCCGCACCATCTGCACCGCCCATGCACGCTACGGCACCACGGCGCTGTTGCCGACGCTGATCACCGACACGCCCGCCGTGACCGAAGCGGTGATCACCGCCGCGCGCGACGCCATCGCCGCCGGCGTGCCGGGTTGCCTCGGTTTGCATATCGAGGGGCCGCACCTCTCGATCGCCCGCAAGGGCGCGCATAATCCCGCCTTCATCCGCGCGATGGACGAGGCCGATCTGGAGCGGCTGATCTCGACGGGGCTCCGGCATATATTGACCACGGTCGCCGCCGAAACCGTGCCACCGGCACAGATCGCCCGGCTCACGGCGGCCGGCGTCCATGTCGCCATCGGCCATTCCGACGCCTCCTATGAAACGGCGATGGCGGCGTTCAACGCCGGCGCGCGCGGCATCACCCATCTCTTCAATGCCATGAGCCAACTCGGCCACCGCTCGCCCGGCGTCGTCGGCGCCGCGCTCGACAGCGCCGACGCCTGGTGCGGCATCATCCCGGACGGGCTGCATGTCCATCCGGCGGCAATCGCCAACGCACTGCGCGCCAAGCGCGCCCCGGGACGCATCTTCATCGTCACCGACGCCATGTCGACAATCGGCACGACCCTGACCGAGTTCGACCTCAACGGCCGCACCATCACCCGCGAGAACGGCAAGCTGACGCTGGACGACGGCACGCTGGCCGGCTCCGATCTCGACATGGTCGGCGCCATCCGCTTCATGACCGGCACGGTCGGCATCGGCCTGGACGAGACGCTGCGCATGGCCTCGCTCTATCCGGCGCAGTTCCTCGGCATCGACCGCACGCATGGCCGGATCGCGCCGGGTTCGCGCGCCGATTTTGTCCATCTCGCGGGGGATCTCTCCGTCCTCGACGTGTTCATCGGCGGCGAGCGCCAGCATTTTGCGCCGCTCGCCTAATCCGGGAGACGAGATGTCCGTTACCGCAGCCTTCGACATTGGCGGCTCCAAGATCGAGTTCGCCCGTGTCGACAGGGAGGGCGCGGTGACCAACCGGGCGACCCTCCCGACCCCGCACACGAACTGGGGGGATTTCGTCGCCGCCCTGCGATCGCTCGTCGCCGCCGACGGCGGCCAAGCGACGCGGATCGGCATCTCGATCGCCGGCACCACGGACAGCGCTACCGGCATCGCGCGGGCGGCCAATGTCCCGGTGGTGAATGGCCATCATCTGGAGAACGAGATCTCCGCGGCGCTCGGCGTGCAGGTGCGGGTCGGCAATGACGCCGACTGCTTCGCGCTGGCCGAGGCGACGGTCGGCGCGGGCCGGGGCAAGCCGATCGTCTTCGGCGCCATTCTGGGCACCGGCGTCGGCGGCGGGCTGGTGATCGGCGGCCGGATGGTGCGCGGCGCCAACGGCGTCACCGGCGAATGGGGCCATGGACCGATTCTGGCGGAAGCCGTCGCGGCGCGCGGTATTCCGGTCGTCCGCTGCGGCTGCGGCCAGATCGGCTGCCTCGACAGCTATGGCTCGGCGCGCGGGCTGGAGCGGATACACGCGGCATTCACCGGCGCAAGCCTGACCAGCCACGCGATCACGCAGGCCTGGCACGCCGGCGACGCCGATGCCGCCCGCACGGTCGATGCCTTCGTGGAACTGATCGCCGGGCCGCTTTCGGTGATCGTCAACACGCTCGGCCCCTGGGCCATCCCGGTCGGCGGCGGGCTCTCCTCCGATGTGGCGCTGCTGGAGCGGATCGACCTCGCCGTGCGGGCGCGCGTGCTCGGCCGCTATGACACGCCGCTGGTCGTCCCCGGCCGGACGCGCGGCGCGAGTGGCCTGATCGGCGCCGCGATGCTGGCGGAAGAACTTCCGGCATGATCCAATGGCGCCCATGAGAATCCAGCTTGAAATCTGCGTCGACACGCCCGACGGCCTCGCCGCAGCCATCCATGGCGGCGCCGACCGCATCGAACTGTGCAGCGCGCTGTCGATCGGCGGGCTCACGCCCTCCCCCGGCCTGATGAGGATCGCCGCCAAGGTGGGCGTGCCGGTCTATGCGATGATCCGGCCGCGCGAGGGCGATTTCGTCTTCTCGCCCGGCGAACTCGACCAGATGCGCCGCGACATCGACGCCGCCCGCGCCGCCGGCCTCGCCGGCGTCGTGCTGGGCGCCTCCGAACCGCGCGGAAAGCTCGATGCCGAGGCGCTGTTCCATCTGCGCAGCCATGCCGAGGGCCTCGGCGCCACGCTGCATCGCGCCTTCGATCTCGTGCCGGATCCGTTCGATGCGCTGGAGACGGCCGTCACGCTCGGCTTCGAACGCATCCTGACCTCGGGTCGCGAGCGCAAGGCAATGGACGGCGTGCCGCTGCTGGCCGAACTGGTGCAGCGCGCCGGCGACCGGCTGGCGATCATGCCGGGCTCGGGCGTGCGGCCGGACAATGTCGCGCATATCCTCGACCGGACCGGCGCGCGCGAGATCCACGCTTCGTGCCGCACGGGCAGTCAGGCCGTGGCGCCGGAGGCCGTCGCGCTCGGTTTCGCCACCGCGCCGACGCTCGACGTCACTTCGGAGGAGAGCGTCGCCAAGATGGTCGAGATCATCCGCGTGTTCGAGATTCCGCCCGCCGGATAGCATCAACCGAACATGCCGAATAAGGCACCGAAACGGTTGAAATTGCAGCACTCCTCGGCTTTGACAGGCGGTCCCCGGGCATGGCACGCTCGCCTTCCGACATGAGGGAATGGCAATGGCCGAGATCGTCTTTGAGCGGGTGACCAAGCGCTATGATGACGGCCAGCTCGCCGTCAACGCGCTCGATTTGAAGATCGCCGATGGCGAGTTTCTGGTGCTGGTCGGCCCGTCCGGCTGCGGAAAGTCGACGGCGCTGCGCATGATCGCGGGGCTGGAGGAAATCTCCGACGGCTCGCTCGTGATCGACGGCGCGGTCGCCAACGACCTCTCGCCGCGCGACCGCAACATCGCCATGGTGTTCCAGTCCTACGCGCTCTATCCGCATCTCTCGGTCGCCGACAATATCGGCTTCGGTCTCCGGGTCCGCGGCTCCGACAAGGCGGAAATCCGCGCCAAGGTCGAGGAGACGGCGAAGCTGCTGGAGCTTTCCGACCTGCTCGACCGCAAGCCGGGACGTCTTTCCGGCGGGCAGCGCCAGCGCGTCGCCATGGGCCGCGCCCTCGTGCGTTCGCCCAAAGCCTTCCTGATGGACGAGCCGCTCTCCAATCTCGACGCGCGGCTGCGCGGCCAGATGCGGGCCGAGATCGCGCATCTGCAGAAGATGACCGGCGTCACCACCGTCTATGTCACGCACGACCAGGTCGAGGCGATGACGATGGGCGACCGCGTCGCCGTGATGAACAAGGGCGTGCTGCAGCAGCTGGCCGCCCCGCGCACCCTCTATGACGCCCCGGCCAATCTGTTCGTCGCCGGCTTCATCGGCTCGCCGCCGATGAACCTTCTGCCCGGCCAGGTGATCGCCACCGAGGGCGATCCCGGACTGAAGCTCGGCGACCTGACGATCGCGCTCGACCCGGCAGCCCTGGACGTCCGTCCCGGCATCGCCCGCTTCGCCGGCCGGGACATCATCGCCGGCATCCGCCCCGAGGCGTTCCAGTTCGTCGCCGACAGAACGCCGGGTCCCGGCAAGCTCTCCGGCCGCGTCGCCTTCGTCGAGGACCTCGGCGCCAACCTGCTGGTGCATCTCGATCTCGACGGAGCCGCCGTCATCGCCGCGGGCGTTTCGGAGGATGGCGAGGAGCTGAGCTCGGCCCGCACGCGACTGCGCGCCATCGTCGACGGCACCTTGCCGATACGGAAAGACGACCGAATCTGTCTCACCGTCGACCCATCCCGCATCCATCTGTTCGATGCGGCGTCCGAACAGGCGATCGTCGCCTGAGCAATAGGGTCAAAATAGAGGCAATTTACAGCGAATTTCGTAAAATTACCTATTGGGTCAAAGAGATCGGTTGATTTCGATCAAGGCAGGCTACAATCTGGAACTCGATATTGGTTCCGTCAAAAACGGAGCCTGTCATGACTGCAGCCAACATCCTCGCTCTGGGCGCCATCATCAGCGCCTTCCTGGTCTTTATGACCTCCGTCGCCTGGGCCGAACGGCAGACGCGCCATCTGAGCGTCGACCCGAAGCCCGCCGACCCGCGGCCCCCGATCCAGGCCGCCCGTCCGCGACGGAATTGAGGGAAGCTGCCTCCAGGCGCTGCGGGCGCGCGATCGGTCGGGGGGCCGAGCGTTGCCGTCCGCGCCCTACGCACCGCGCAACCGGCTGAAGGGTCGGCGGCGCGGTGCGATGCCCTGCCCATTTTTTCCGTCGATTCTTTGCCGGCGCGCCGTGGCGCTCGAAGGGCCACCTGACATTGCCGACAGCACGGACTGCGGCAGGGCCGCGGCGTAGGCCGCGCCCTCCCCGTCCCGCAAAGGGTCAGTGCACGCCCTTGGTCAGGCCCTGGACGAAATAGCGGTTCAGGAACAGCGCCATCAGCACGATCGGCACGGTCGAGAAATGCGCCAGGGCGCCGAGCGTCCCCCAGGTGATGTCCTTGGTGCCGAACGAGGCCAGCAGCGCCACCGAGAGCGGCTTGGTGTCCGAATTGGTCAGGAACATCGGCGTCAGGAAGTCGTTCCACGAGAACATGATGCAGAACAGCGCGCTGGCGATGATGCCGGGCACCACGGTCGGCAGCGCGACGCGGTAGAACGCGCCCCAGAGCGTGCAGCCATCGGTCAGCGCCGCCTCCTCCATGTCGCGCGGCAGGGCGCGGAAATAGGAGAACATCATCCAGGTGACGAAGGCGCAGTTCAGCGTCGTGTTGATCAGGATGACGGCCCACCACGTCCCGAGCAGGCCGATGTCGCGCATCATCAGATAGAACGGGATCAGCGTCGCGATGATCGGCACCGTGCGGATCGCCAGGAAGAAATAGGCGACGACGATGGCGTAACGCGATTTCGACCGCGCCAGCGCATAGCCGGCCGGCACGCCGAGCAGCAGCGACAGCACCGTGGTGCCGAGGCTCATGACGATGCTCGACTTCAGCAACTGCCAGACGTCGAACAACTGGAAGATGCGCTCGAAATTGAACAGGGTCGGGCTGAAGGTGAAGCTCGGCGGCGAAGAGAAGATCTCGCGCGGCGGCTTGTAGGCGGTCGAGACCAGCCACAGCACCGGGATCATGTAGAGGGCGAGGATGACGACCAGCGTGGTGCGCTCGATCGCGATCTGGCGGGTGCGGGCTTTCATGTCTCGTTGGCCCTCACATCGGCCCGGCGGATCAGCAGGGTGAAGGCGGCGCAGAGCACCGCGATGCAGAGGATCGCGACATTGCCGATCGCCGAGGCAAAGCCGATGTTGAAGAACTGCAGGCCCTGCTTGACGCCATAGACCATCAGCGAATTGGTCGCGTCGCCCGGCCCGCCGCCGGTGGTGACGAAGATGATGTCGAACACGCGGAACGCATCCATCACCCGCAGCACCAGCGCCAGGAACACGGTCGGCAGCAGCAGCGGCAAGACGACGAGCCGGAAGCGCTGCAACGCCGTGGCGCCATCGGCAGAGGCCGCCTCCAATATGTCACCCGGCAGCGACTTGAGCCCGGCGAGCAGGATCAGCGCGACCAGCGGCGTCCATTCCCAGACATCGATCAGGATGACGACCGGCAGCGCGGCGCTGGTCGAGGCGAGGAATCCGCGCGGGCCGGATATGCCCCATTCGGCCAGGTAGTAGCCGAAGAAGCCGTAATCGACGGCGAGCAGCGCGCGGAAGATCAGGCCGACGACCACCGGCGTGATCGTGACCGGGATCAGCAGGAAGGCGAGGCAGATGCGGTTGAAGCGTCCCTCGCGCCAGAGCAGCAGCGCCAGGCAAAGGCCGAAGACGAACTCCAGCGCCACGGCGGCGAAGGTGAAGACGAAGGTGTTGATCAGCGCCCGGCGCGCCGTCGAATCCGTCCAGAGCTCGGCATAGTTGGCGAGGCCGACGAAGGTCCGCCTTCCGCCGCCGCGCAGCAGATTATAGTCGAAGAACGAGTACCAGATGCCCTGCGCCAGCGGCCAGAGCGCGATCAGCACGACATAGACCACGGCCGGAACCGCGAGCGCGATCAGGAAGAGCCTGCGCCGGTCCTGGAAGCGCAGGCGGGCCGCCTTGCGCTGGGGGAAATCGATCGAGCCGACGGAAGTCGTAGCCAATGCGGAACACCCTCGCTGGATCAGGACAGTTGAAGCGCCGGTGCGCTTCTTCACCTCTCGCCTCAAGGGAGAGGTCGGCGCGCGCAGTGCGGCGGGTGAGGGTTTGCGGCCTCACCGGATCGTTTCCCAAACCCTCACCAGGAGCCTGATCCTCACCTCTTCCTCAGGGAGAGGTGAGGATCAGGCTCCTGCCAATCGGTATCTGGCCTTAAGTCCTCAACCGCCCGCAAGGAAAGACTCCAGGCGAGAGCGTGGCGCCCTCGCCGGGAGTCTAGCCCGATCAGAACAGCTTCACAGCCTTTTCCTGCACTTCGTCGAGCGCCGCCTTCGGCTCGACACCGCCGACCAGCACGGCGTTCACCGCCGTGCCGAGCAGATCCTGGATTTCGGGATACTGCGGAATGCGCGGGCGATAGTCGCCGTCGGCGTTCTCGAACGACTTGGCGATCACGGGCAGGTAGGGGAACTTCTTGTTCAGGTCGGGGTCGGCGAGCGTCGATTTGCGGATGTAGCTGCCGGCGCCCTCCATGTTGAATTCCTTCTGGATCTCCGGGCTGGTCAGCCACTTGATGAACTTCCAGGCGGCTTCCTGCTGGGCCGGGTCGATATCGGCATTGATGCCCATGCCCCAGCCGCCCAGGCCATACTTGACCGGCAGGCCCTTGGCCACCGGCGTGGTGGTGATGGCGACGCTGTCGACGATCTTCGACATGGTGGGATCGTAGTAGCCGGGTGCGCCGACCGACCAGGTTTCCATCATCGCGACCAGGCCCTGGCGGAAGCTCTCCTCGCGGCCGCCCCAGTCATAGTCGACGGCGCCGGGAGGGGCCGCCTTGTCGAACAGCTCCTTGTAGACCTTCAGGCTGTTGACGTTGGCTTCCGAATTGATCGCCGGCTTGCCGGACGCGTCGAGCACCGAGCCGCCGAGCTGGGCGTTGTACTGCAGCCAGTCCTGCGCCACCGCCGGGCCCTTCTGGCCGTTGGCGACGAAGCCGTACTGCTTCTTGTCGGGATCGGTCAGCTTGATCGCTGTCTCGACGAACTCTTCCGCCGTCTCGGGAACCTTCAGGCCGGCTGCGTCGAGCAGATCCTTGCGATAGGCGAGCACCGCCGCATAGCCGGCAAACGGAAACGCCACCTGCTTGCCGTCATACTGGCCGATATACTTGATCGTGGACGGGTAGATATCGTCCAGCTTCATCTCGTCCGCGTCGCGCTTGATCCAGTCGGTCAGGTCGACGGTGTATTTGTTGTCGGCATATTGCCCGGCCCAGACTATATCCATCGTCACCAGATCGTAATTCTTGGTGTGACCGATGAAATCGGCCTGTGTCTTGGTAAGCAGGGAGCCATAGTCGAGGATGTCGACCTTGACGGTCGCGCCCGTTTCCTCCTCGAACTTCGGCGCCAGCTTGGCGATCACGGGCGCGAACTGGTCGTTCTGCGAGGCGAGGTTCAGCGTGATGCCGGCCAGCGGCTTGTCGGCGGCGAGCGCAGCGCCCGCGATGCTCACATAGACCAGCCCGGCAACTCCGAGCTTTAACAGCGATGCGGTGCTCATTCCTGTGACTTTCTCTTCCTCGGGACAAGGGGCGTGGCGCAGCTTACATCAAACAATACCGTGCTCAAGACCTACCTTTTATTCCGGCAAAACCCAAGATGATCAGCTTTCATCAAGCTGTTCCTTTAGTTGGCAGCTTGCCCAACTTGCCGTCAGCTTGCGTCGCGATGTTCCTCCGCAAACAACAACCATGTTCGCTTGCAGCGTTCGGGCATGCATATTGCTGCGAATTCACCGGCCCTGGCGCACGACAGAAAAAGTCGCCTATGCCTAATTTTACGTCAAGCACAGTTTCGCACCGATGCGATACGATGCAAGCCTTCCCGAGCGAGGATGCGCTGCATGACCTTTTGCGCCCAACTGACCGAACTGGAACGGCAAATCGCGGCCGACCTGATCCGCATCGAGGCCGCGCCGCGTGCATGGATTCCGTCCCGTGGCGGCCCGGAAGGTGCACCGGTCCATGATGTCGTCATCATCGGCGCCGGCCTGTCCGGACTGTCGATCGCCTTCGGGCTGAAGCGGCAGGGCGTCGTCAACGTCCTGATCCTCGATGCCCGCCCCGAGGGACAGGAAGGACCGTGGCTGACCTGCGCCCGCATGGACACGCTGCGCTCGCCCAAACATCTCGCCGGGCCGGACCTGGGCGTCCCCAGCCTGACCTATCGCGCCTGGCATGAGGCGATCCATGGCGCACAATCCTGGGACAGCCTCGGCAAGATCGGCCGCGCCGACTGGATGGACTATCTGCGCTGGTATCGCCGCGTCACCGGCCTTGCCGTGCGCAACGAGACCACGCTCACCGCCATCGAACCCTTTTCCGACGGCCTGGCGCTCTCGGTCGAAGCCCCCGGGGGACCCGAGCGGATCTATGCGCGCAAGATCGTGTTGGCCACCGGCATAGAAGGCGCCGGCGGCCATGCGGTGCCGGCCATCGTCTCGGAGAACCTGCCGCGCGAGGTCTGGACCCATAGCGGCGAGACGATCGACACATCGCGCCTGGCCGGGCGCGACGTCGGCATTCTCGGCTCGTCCTCTTCCGCCTTCGACTGGGCGACGGCGGCGCTCCGGGCCGGCGCGCGCTCGGCGACCCTGTTTGGCCGGGCCACGGAATTCGCCCGGACCGAGGTGCTGGCCTGGACGAATTTCCCGGGCTTCCTCAGCCATTTCGCCGATCTCGACGATCTGCGCCGCTGGCGCTTCATGCGCCGCTTCTTCGACATCAAGACGCCGCCGACGACGGAGATGTTCAACGCCGCCTGCGCCTTTCCGAATTTCCGCCTCGAACTGGGCTGTCCGCCCGAACGGCTGGGCGTCGAGAACGGCCGCATCCGGCTCGACACGCCGCGCGGCCGTTTCGACTTCGACCACCTGCTGCTCGGCACCGGCTACGACATCGACCTGCGCCGCCGGCCGGAGCTGGCCAACATCGTCGACGACATCGCGCTGTGGTCCGACCGCTTCGCGGCGCCGGAGGGAGAAGCGGATGCGAGCCTCGGCCGCTATCCCTATCTCGGCCGCGCCTTCGAGTTCACCGAGAAGCAT
>Ga0182738_1004829_pt1 | contig 14670 bp, 11 predicted proteins | sample eDN5th30CBELigMG_FD_128876 | JGI IMG/M metagenome (GOLD analysis project Ga0182738, IMG submission 128876) | Enriched Miracle-Growth compost microbial communities from Emeryville, California, USA - eDNA 5th pass 30_C BE-Lig MG (version 2)... ... | reverse complement strand
TGGCGCTCAGACTACGAGGGGACCGAGCAAGCGCCCGGTCCCCTTTCCATTCGACGCGTTGTTTACGCCGGCCGGCCGATCACTCGTCGAATCTGTGATGGTCGGGACGCGGACGCTGAACGGGTTCGTCGTCGTACTCGTCGTCGAGGTCTACGAGATCCTCCGCCTCGTACTCGTCGAGCTCGTCATCCTCTTCGTCCTCGTCGTCGTCGAGGTCGTCATCTTCCTCCTCTTCGTCGTCGTCCTCGTCCTCATCGTCGTCGTCTTCTTCGTCGTCCTCGTCGTACTCATCGTCATCGAAATCGTCGTCGAGGTCGTCGTCGTCGAGATCCGCATCGAGGTCGTCGTCCTCGTCGAGATCGTCGTCGTCGTAATCGTTCTCGTCCAGCTCGTCCCCGTCGAGGTCGTCGTCATCGCGCCGGTGGAGACGCGCCAGATCCAACGACTCGAGCTCGTACAACATGACCTGATTCTCCTTGAGGGTTGTTTACAGGGAAGCTTTTTCCCGTTTTGCTTCCCGCGACATCTTCTTCCGGTCATTGGCACTGAGGAACCGCTTGCGCAAGCGGATCGAGGCCGGCGTCACCTCGATGAGCTCATCGCCCTCGATGTACTCGAGAGCGCTCTCCAGTGTCAACCCCCGAGGCGGCTCGAGCTGGATGTTCTCGTCGCTCGCCGTGGTACGCATGTTCGTCAGCTTCTTCTCCTTCGTGGGATTCACGTCCATGTCGCCCGGACGCGCATTCTCCCCGATGATCATTCCCTCGTAGACCTCGGTTCCAGGCTCGATGAAGAGCGTGGAGCGCTCCTGAAGGTTGAACAATCCGAACGCCACCGCAACTCCCTTCTCCATCGACACCAACGTTCCGCGCTTTCGGCCGGAAAGTGGCCCCGCCCACGCACCGTACTCCAAAAACCGATGGTGCATGATCCCGGTTCCACGGGTATCGGTCAGGAACTCGGAACGGTACCCGAAGAGTCCCCGCGCCGGAATCCGGTACAACAATCGCACCAACCCCTGTCCCGGATTGCGCATCTCGATCATCTCGGCCTTCCGCGGGCCGAGCTTCTCGATCACCGCGCCGAGATGATCTTCGGGAACGTCGATCGCCAGCTCCTCATACGGCTCCAGACGCTCGCCCTTCGATCCCTGACGCGTGATCACGCGAGGACGCGACACCTGAAACTCGTAGCCCTCGCGCCTCATGGTTTCCATGAGGATCGAGAGGTGCAGCTCACCGCGCCCCGAGACCGTCCAGGTGTCGGTGGCCTCGGTGTCTTCGACGCGAAGCGCGACGTTGCGCTCGAGCTCCCGATAGAGCCGCTCGCGCACCTGCCGCGACGTGACGTACTTCCCTTCCTTCCCCGCAAAGGGCGAGTTGTTCACGATGAAGTCCACCGAAATCGTCGGCTCCTCCACGGCGATACCCGCGAGTCGCTCCGGATGCTCCACATCGGTCAGCGTGAGCCCGATCTCTACACCCTCGAGGCCGGCGAGCGCAACGATCTCGCCCGACGAAGCCTCGGGCACCTCGGTCCGCTCGAGCCCCTCGAATGTGTAAAGCCTGGTCACGCGCGACCGCTCGCCCGGGAGCGCCGGATCGAGCGGGAGGAGCGCCACGGCGTCCCCTACGTGAACCGTGCCACGTTCGATTCGCCCGATCCCCAGCCGCCCGAGATATGGCGAGTGATCGATCGTGGAGATGAGCATCTGGAACGGCGCGTCAGCGGTCCCGGTGGGAGCCGGGACGTGCTGCACTATGGCGTCGAAAAGGGGCACCAGATCGGTGCCCGGCGCGTCCAGATCCATCGTCGCAGTTCCGTTGCGCGCCGAGGCGTACACGACCGGCGCGTCGAGCTGCGCCTCATCGGCCTCGAGCTCTATGAAGAGGTCGAGCACCTCATCGTGCACCCTGAGCGGATCGGCGCCGGGGCGATCGATCTTGTTGATCACGACGATCGGAACGCGGCCGAGTGCCAGCGCCTTGCGGAGCACGAAGCGAGTCTGCGGCATCGGCCCGTCGAAGGCATCTACCACGAGGAGCACGCCGTCGACCATGCGCAGGATCCGCTCGACCTCGCCGCCGAAATCGGCGTGTCCCGGGGTGTCCACGATATTGATCTTGACACCGTGCCATCTGACTGCTGTATTCTTGGCGAGGATGGTGATCCCGCGTTCGCGCTCCAGCGGGTTCGAGTCCATGACTCGCTCGGCGACCACCTGATTATCTCTGAACGCCCCGCCCTGCCGAAGCATCTTGTCGACGAGCGTGGTCTTCCCGTGATCGACGTGGGCGATAATGGCGATGTTGCGAATTTCCATAGCCCGGGAATATAACTACGTAGGGGGCAGGAAGCAGGGAGCAGGCAGCAGGAACGGCTCGTGGCGAAAGGGCGCTCCAACCCTGGGCAGGTAGCTGCTTCCTGCTGTCTGCTTCCTGCCCTCTCCCCTGGCACGTAGAGTGCGGCGTTGAACTTGTCTACGACTCATCCACGGAGGGAGCCATCATGGAGGAGTACGGCGAAACGAAAGACAAGGAGTATCCCCGCGGGCGTGGCTACGGCAACGACTACATGCGGGGCGGCGAGGTTTTCGGAGGCTATGGATACAGCAAGCGCGCCGAATACGACCGCCCGCGGGGCGATGGACAACCGGAGAACGTCGGAGAGCGGGACGCGACGGACGACGACGAGGAGGATGGCGATCCGCCATCAGAAGAGCGCTCCGCGCTGACGGGGCGCGAGCGCGACGATGGCGATGACGCCACGAACGTCGAGCGCTTCCCGCAGGACGAGCGCGCCGGCGGCTGGGACGTTCCCCACGACATCCCGGACGAACACTCCGATTCCGCCCGGGCAGGCGCGCCCCCCGAACCCACCATCGAACACACCTTCGGCGACACCGGCGGCAATCTCACCCACTCCCGCAGCTACTACGTAACCCAGGCGCAGCTCCAGCACCGGCTGGTGGAGCGGGAGAGGTAGGGGCAAGGAAACAGGACACAGGAAACAGGAAACAGGAACTGCACACGAATGAGGTCAGGCCCGTTCTTGGAGGCCGGCTTCCGACGTCCTGGCAGTTCCTGTTTCCTGTCCCCTGTGTCCTGTTTCCTTGCCCCTACCTCGCCCCCACTTTCGCGCCGCGGGCGGGGGCTTCGGGGCGGGCGGGGTGGGGCGCGACCGACTCGGCGGCTTCCAGGAAGCCCGTGTCGTGCTGGCGCTGCTTGAGCATCACGAGCATTCCCGCCTTGTCGCTGGCCTTCTGGTATGCTTCGGCCGGCGCCACGTCGCCCGAGTCCACCAGCGCGATCAGTGCGTCGTTCAGCATGATCATGCCGAGCCGCTTCGAGGTCTGTATGATCGAGGGGATCTGGAACGTTTTCCCCTCCCGGATGAGGTTCGAGATGGCGGGGATGCTCAGCAGAACCTCACGCGCCGCCACGCGACCGCCGCCCACCTTCTTGCAGAGCACCTGCGAGATCACTCCCTTCAGCGACTCCGAGAGCATCACGCGGATCTGCGATTGACGATCCGCCGGGAACTGGTCGATCAGACGATCCACCGTGCTCACGGCACTCGTGGTGTGCAGTGTGCCGAACACCAGGTGGCCAGTCTCCGCCGTCTCGATGGCGATCGACACCGTCTCCAGGTCGCGCAGCTCGCCCACCAGTATGATGTCCGGATCCTCACGCAACGCTGCGCGCAACGCGTTCTTGAACGATCCGGTGTGAACTCCCACCTGCCGCTGCGTGATGATGCACCCCTTGTTCGGATGCACGAACTCGATCGGATCTTCGATGGTGATCACGTGGTCGCGACGTGTGCGGTTCACGAGATCGATGAGCGAGCAGAGCGTCGTGGATTTTCCCGAACCGGTGGGGCCGGTAACCAGCACCAGTCCGCGCGGGAGCTGCGCGAGCCGCTGGACCTCCTCGGAGATCCCCAGGTCGTCAACCGTGACGACATCCGCCGGGATCACGCGAAAGACCGCGGCTACTCCCTTCCTGTCGCGCAGCGCGTTGCAGCGAAAGCGCGCCACTCCGCTGATCTCGTGGGCGAAGTCCGTATCGTTCGTGTCGCGGAACTCGCGCTTGTTGCGGTCCGGCATTATCGAGTTGAGCAGCAGCGCGAGCCGATCGTTCTCCATCTCCGGAATTCCGTCGATCCGCTGCATCTCTCCGTGGAGCCGCAGAATCGGCGGCTCGCCCACGCGCAGGTGCAGGTCCGATGCGCCGCGCTCGACGAGCTGCTTCAGCAGCACCTCTATCTCGGCGCGCCGCGCCGGGTCGGAAGGAATGAGCGACGAATCTTCGACGCGCTGCACTCCCCCCGCCGCGGCGCGCGCTCCCGCCGCATCGTGCTCGGCCCCGCCGTCGGTCGCCACCGGTTCGCCGGTGGCCGGCTCCTCGCGCTCTTCCGCCGCGCCGACAACGGCATCGTCCGCCGTGGCCACGCGAATCTCGGCGCTCGTGCGATTCTCCGCTCCGGCGCCGCCGGGCGAGAAGCTCACGGCGTAGTCCACTCCGTCGAGCTGGTAGATGAAGCTCGCTGCGGAACGCCGATCCAGAAGAGCGCGCGCGTCGTCGCTCGCGATCTCTCGCACGAGCGCGCCGAGCTGCGTTGCGTTCAGGAGCTGCTTCGTGAGCGTCTGGCTCGCGCCGTTGCTCTCGAGCCGTGCAGCCTCGTTCTCGACGAGGCGAAGTACGCTCGTCCCGCTGTTGCCGAGGCGCGCGAGAAGCTTGTCTAGTTGGGCCATGTCAATCGAGGGGCCGGACTCGTTCGATGAGCTTCCGGTTCACCAGCCGCACGCCATTGTCGCTGTACAGCATCAGGAAGCGCTGATGGATGTCGTTCAGGTAGTCGAGCAGCCGTGGTCTGTCGGCACGCACCTCTAGGCGCATCGAACCGAGCCTGGTGAGTCCACCGGCCATGGTGACCTCCACCAGCGCCATCGGAGAGCTGGCTCGCACGAGTTCGTCCTCATCCGCGAGCGGGAGTCCGGATATGTCGGTCACTCGCGCCTTCGAGAGGAGCAGCATCTCGCCGCCGTCGAGCTCCAGCGGGAAGAACAGCTCCCTGTCGTTGAAGAGGGCGGCTGGCTCGGAATGGCCGGCGTAGCCGTACACCTTCGGCTGGAGGAAGATGTAGCCGTGAAGCTCCACCTGACCCACGAGGGTCACGGTTACCTCGAGCCTCTCCTTCTCGATCCTGTATGCATCGATGGACGCCGAGCCGGTACCCGGATTCATTAGCCCGCCACGCTGTAGAAGTCGATGTCTTGACGCTCCAGCGCGCGGGGGGGTCACGCGTGCAGGTGCTTCTCCCGCTCGTACATCTCCCGGCTCTCTAGCTGGATCGTTACGTGCTCGATTCCGAAGAGCCGCATTACGTCGTGGACGTGCTCGAGTACGTGCTGCTGACGCTCCGGCTCGCGCACGATCGCGTGTGCGCTCATGGCTATGACGCCCGATGTCACCGTCCACACGTGCAGGTCGTGCACCGACTCCACACCCGGTATGGCCTCGAGCTGGGCGCGCACGCCGCCCAGCGAGATCTGCGCCGGCGTGGACTCCAGCATCACGTCCACGGCATCGCGCACGAGCCGCCACGCTCCGCGTACGATCAGCAGCGTGACGAGTATCGAAACCAGCGGGTCGACGGTGAGCCAGCCGGTGAAGCGGATCACGAGCGCCGCCACCACGGTACCCACGGAGCCGAGGAGGTCGCCGAGTACGTGCAGGTACGCGCCGCGCACGTTGAGGCTCGAATCGCTCGCGCCGTGGAGAGTGATCGCTGCCGCCACGTTCGCCAGCAGCCCCAGTACCGCGATCGCCAGCATCAGGCCACCGCCGATCGGCTGTGGCTCCCTCAGTCTCCCCAGCGCTTCCCACGCTATGAAGGCCGATATCACGAGCAGCGCGGCGCCGTTCACGAACGCCGCGAGGATCTCGAGCCGCACGTAACCGTACGTGCGCCGCGGCGTTTCCGGCCGCATGCTGAACCACGACACGAACAGCGAAAGAGCGAGCGCCGCGACGTCCGTGAGCATATGGCCGGCATCGGCGAGCAGTGCCAGCGAATTGGAGAGGAACCCACCCACCACCTCGGCCACGAGCACCACGACCGTGACGGCGAGCGCCAGTCGCAGCCGACGCACGTGACCGCGATCGCCACCCGACGCGTGCGCGTGGTGATCGTGAGCCGCGCCGTGAGACGGGCCGTGATGGTGGCCGGCGTGGGAGTGTGCCATTAGTATCAGAGCGTGCTGGTGCGCATGGTGGTCATCCTGATACTCGTGGTTGCGAACGCGTTCTTCGTGCTGGCCGAGTTCGCGATCCTCCGCGCACGCCTGCCGCGTCTGGAAGCGATGGCGCGGCGTGGGGACCGCCTCGGCCGCGCCGCTTTCCGCGCCGCATCGAGCCCGGCCGGAACGCTCTCCGCATGCGCCCTCGGCACTTCACTGACGACCATCGGCATCGGCTGGATTCTGGCCGACTGGCTCGACGTCGCGATCGGTCCGACCCGTACTGGAACGAGCATCGCGAGTATAATCATCGCCGCGGTGCTCGCCGTCTACCTCCACATCCTCGTCGGGAAGCTGGTCCCTCGCACCGCGGCGCTGGCGCGGCCGGAGCACTACGCGCGATTCGTGGCTTATCCGCTGCTCGGCTTCGCGTGGCTGGTCACGCCGCTCACCGTGCTGATATCGGTTCCCTTTCGCAGAGCTAGCCGGGCGATCCGCGAGCGGGTCCCGGCGGGCGAGGCGGGCGCGATTCACGGGACCGACGAACTGCGCCTCCTCGTCGAGCAGAGCGAGGAAGTGGGAGCGCTCGAGCCGCAGGACGCCGATCTGCTCGAGGGCGTCTTCGAGTTCACGGAAAAGACAGCCGACGACGTGATGACGCCCCGAACCGAGCTCGTGGCGATTCCGGTGGAGTCGACACTCGAGGAAACACTGCACGCAGTGGAGGAGAGCGGCTTCTCGCGGCTGCCGGTGTACGAGGGTACCGTCGACAACATCGTCGGTGTGCTCCTCGTCAAGGATCTCATCGCCACGATCCGGAACTCGACCGACCAGTTCTCCCTTCGCGCCATGATCCGCTCGGTGCACCTCATACCCGGCACGCGCCAGGTGGAGGAGGTACTCGCCGACTTCAAGCGCCTCAAGGAGCACATGGCGATCGTACTCGACGAGTACGGCGGGACCGCGGGAGTGGTGACGATGGAGGATCTGCTCGAAGAGATCGTCGGCGAGATCGAGGACGAGTACGACGTCGCCGAGCTGGACGCACCGTCACCCGACCAACCGGCCGGCGAGATCGTCGTGCCGGGAGAGACGAACATCGACGACCTCAACGAGCGCTACAGCCTCTCGGTACCCGACGCGGAGCATTCCACGATCGGCGGCTTCGTGTTCGGCGCGCTGGGACGGCTCCCACATGCTGGCGACACGATCGTGGCCGGCGGCGCAACGTTCGTGGTGCGCTCGATGGACAACCGCCGTATCGAGTCGCTCGCGGTGCGTCCGCGGAAGGAGTGATCGCGCGCCGCTAACCGGCCGTCGCAGACGCTCGCTGCGCTATCCGCGCGCACTCGAGCGTGGCGAGGATCATGCTCGATGGGTCGGCGATTCCCTTCCGCGCAATGTCCAGCGCCGTGCCGTGGTCGGGCGATGTGCGCGGAAACGGCAGACCGAGCGTGACGTTCACCGCGCTCCCGAATGATGCGACCTTGATGGCCGTCATACCGACATCGTGATACGGAGCGAGCACGGCGTCGAACTCGCCGCGCATCGCCCGCACGAACACCGTGTCGGCCGGGAACGGACCGGCGATCCCGGCCTCGCGCGCCGCCGGCGCGAGCAATTCCTGGTCCTCGTTCCCGAAGCGCCCACCGTCGCCCGCGTGCGGGTTGAGCGCGCAGAGCGCCATCCTCGGATCGGCGATGCCGTACCAGTCCCGCAGCGCTCGTCGAGTGATACGCGCCGTGTCGACTATCGACGCGGCATCGAGCCGCCGGACCACGTCGCGGAGCGCCAGATGCGTGGTGACGAGCACGACGCGCAGCCGGTCCGACGCGAGCATCATCGCGACCGGCACGCCAGCAATCTGCGCGAGCATCTCCGTGTGGCCGGGGAAGTCGTAGCCGCCCGCGAGGAGCGCGGCCTTGTCGATCGGCGCCGTGACGATCCCATCCACGCTCCCGGAGAGCGCCAGCTCGGCGGCCTTCTCGATCGCCATTCCGGCCAGCCGCCCCGCCAGAGGAGCGTCGCCAGCGGCATCCCAGAGGCCCGTGGCGTGGTCCACCCCTACCTCCGTCCCCTCGGGGCCGACCACGACCGGCGTGCACGCTTCCCGTACGCGTTCGTCAGCGAGTGCGGCGGCAACTATTTCGGGACCGATCCCGCGCGGGTCACCGAGCGTGATCGCGAGACGCACGCGACTCCGCCCGGTCATTCAGGCGCTTCGCTCATCGCGCAGTACACGATACAGCTCGGGGGCCCTGGCGCGACTGACGTTGTGCCCGATCTCCGCGGTGAGCTCGATCTCGAGCGACCGCTCCGCGTACTCCACCCGGATGCGATCGCCCACCGCCACTTCCGCCGATGCCTTGGCGCGCTTGCCGTTGATGAACACCGCGCCGACATCGCACGCTTCCTTCCCCTCGCTTCTGCTCCTCACCAGAAGGAGTCTCTTGAGGGCGAGGTCCACCCTCACGGCTCAATCGCGAACGGAAACGAAGATCTGTTTGCGAAGGCCATTCAGATAGCGCCGTATCGCCTTCTGCTGCGAGAGCTGATCGCGAATCTGCTGCCGGAAATCGGCAACCGTGGGTTCGCGAGCATCCTCCACGGATGTGAGCTGGAGGATGAAGAACTTCGGGACTCCGCGCGACTTGTCGATGATGCTGAAGGGATCGAGGATGTCGCCCGCCTTGTGCCCCCTGATAGCCGTCTGATACTCCTGCGGCAGCTCCGACTGGGGGAACGGCTCCGGCATCATCTTCTCCTCCGCCGGATCGTGATACTTCACGACGAGCGAGTCGTAGTTGGCGCCCGCACGCCACGACGCCGCAACACTGTCGGCGCGTGCATGCGCCTTCGCCACCTGAACCGAGTCGATCTCCGGACGGATGAGGATGTGCCGTCCCTTGACCTCGGAAGGCTGTGCGCGGTCGATCTTGATGATGTGATACCCGAAGGTCGTCCGTATGACCGGACTCACCTGACCCGGTCGAAGCGCGAAGTACACCCGATCGAAAACCGGAACGAACTCGCCGCGGCGATGCCAGCCCAGATCGCCGCCGACATCCTTGCTACCCGGGTCCATCGACTCGCGCTTCGCGAGCTGCGCGAAGTCCGCGCCGTTGTGGATCTGCACCAGCAGCGACTCGGCCTTCGCGAGAGCTGCGGAATCTGCCCGCGCGCTCGCGATCGGCGTGACCACGATCTGGCGGTACGTGACGGTCGCCGGCAGCCGCCGCATCTGGTCCTTCGACGCCTGGAAGAAGGAGTCCACCTCCGCCTCGGAGACCGACGCCGCGGTGAGCTTCTGTTCCTGACGCAGCTTCTGGAAAAGCTTCTGCTGGAGCTGCTGCCGTCTGGCCTGATCGAGCAGCCAGCGACGGTACTCGTCAGGCGTACCGAAGCCGGCGCTTCGCAACTGCTCGCGGAATTCGTTGTCGTTGGCGAAGGTACCGCGGATCTTGGTGAGCTGCTGGTCCACCTCGCCTGATATCTCCGTCTCCGAAACTTCTATCTTCTGTGCCTTCGCTTCGTGGAGAAGCAGTTCCTCATCGATGATGGTGCCGAGCACCTGCTTCTCGAGCGCGGCGCGACCCGCGGAGTCGGTGGGAACCTTCTGGCCCGAGGCGGCGAGCGCACCGATCTGCTCTTCCACCTGCGTGCGCAGAACTGCCTGATCGCCGACCACCGCCGCGATGCCGTCGATGGGAACTACGGTGTCTGCCGGCGAGCTGGCGAGAGCGCGTGTGCCATCGCTGTCCTGCGCCAGCACGGGCGCCGCGCCAAGGAGCAGCAGCGGCGCCACGATGCATGTGAGCCTGTACATGTACATGCGCTTTCTACCCATGGAGCGAAGAGCGGGTCCCATCAACGCGGCTCGGACGGCTTCTTTGCGCTGTCGGGAGTGCTCGTCGACTTGCTCCCGATCGGCACTTCCGACGCTGGGCGGCTCGCCTCCTTCGCCGAATCCGCGGCAGCCTTGGTGGCAGTCGCAACCTGTATCGCGCGCTCGAAGCCCGCGTTGTTCACCTTCCAGTCGTACTTGTCTCTCAGCACGGTCGCCACGGGCTGCGGGACATCCACGTAGCGCGCTTCCTGCGCCATGAGCTTGTCGAGATACGTATCGATGTGCCCGGCGGCCACCCGTTCACGCGCCGCCGCGTTCGATCCGCTGTCCGCCAGCGTCGAGGGGCTCACGCCGAGCTGGTCCCAGGTCTGCGCCACTACCTGCGCGAAGCGCGAGTGCAGTTCAGCCAGCTCGGTGGAGTCGAGCTCCACCTTCGCACTATCAGCCTGGTGCAGCACCAGATCGTTCCGAACGACGATCTTGAGGAACTGTGTGACCTGACTGTCCGGTGCCTGCTGGAAACCTGCCTCGATCTGCGGCTTCTGCGGGTAGGCGTTCACCCAGCTCACAAGTCTGCCGAGCGTGAACTTGCCGCCCTTGTACGTCGCCAGAACGGCGTCGTCCTTCGCGTGTGCATCGAGATCCTTCGCCGCTGCGCGGATCGTGCTGACCGCGTTGTCCTTGATGGCCAGCCCGGACGACTGCTCCAGCTCGGTGAGATACGTGCTGTCCGCGGCGCGCAACGCGTCCTGATTGACCGCCTTGATGAACTCGTCCCTCACCTCGGGGAAGGTGGAGCGACGGATGATGTGGAAGCCGAACTGGGTCTGGACCACGGGCGAGATCTCGCCCGGCTTCAGCGCCTCCACGGCATCCTGGAACTCCTTCACCATCGTTCCCTTGGGGAAGAGACCGAGATCGCCGCCGCGCTGCGCGGAACCGGGATCCTGGCTGTTCTTCTTCGCGAGATCCGGGAAGTTGGCGGACGTCGCCTGTGCACGAACTGCCTCGGCGCGCCGGCGGATCGAATCGCGCTGCGCCGCGGTGGCGTTCTGCGGAACCGTGAAGAGAATGTGGCGCGCCGCGAGAATGTCGCCCTGGTCGTACTTCGACTCGGCGTTGGTTGTATCCACGCCCGCGAAAGTGCTGGCCACCTTCTCGTGCCACTTGGCCATCCGCTCCTGCGCGATGATGGGCCAGAGCGCCTCGTCGATGCGCTTCGGGTCGTTCAGCGAGTCGCCGCTGGCCGCCGCCTGCCCGAGTAGCTGGTAATTCACCCAGAGATCGGTGATGGCGTGTGCGATGTCGCTGTTGATGGGCGCCTTGGATTTGCCCAGGAGCGCCGCCAGACGATCTACGGAGAGTTCCTGCGAGCCGGCCTTCGCCGCCACGTCCACGTGCGCGGTCATCGCTTCCTTGAATCCCTCGCACGCCCCGAGCGTGATGACTATGGCGAAGAGGGCTGTTAACGAACGTCTCATTATCGGTGGACCTGGTTGCGTGATGGTGGCGTGACTTCCGGCAGCCTCGACATGGTGACCGGTCGAACGAGGCGGCCGCTTCGTGTCATCGCTTTACGGGCTGCTCCAGCAGGCTGCCGAGCGAGCGCACGAGGCCGTCCAGCAGGGCGGCTCCGCCGAGGCGCGTCAGCTTGAGGGAGAGTGGATTGGTGCGCCGGACCTCGGCCTGAAACTGTACCTCCTGAAACGCCGCGGTTAACCCCCTTAGACGGGGCGCCGCGGCCTCACGAAAGGTAACACGGGCCTCATTGCCGCGCACGAGTATTCCCTCCACTCCGAGCCGGCCCCCGATGATCCGGAGGAGCGCCACGGCGAGGAAGGCATCCGCCGGCGGCGGGAGCGGTCCGAACCTGTCCCGCAGCTCGGCGCGCAGTTCGTCCACCTCGTGCCCTTCCGTCATGTGCGACAGCCGGCGGTAGATATCGAGCTTCGCCTCCTGGATCGGCACGTAGTCATCAGGGAGGTAGCTCGGAACATCGAGCGAGACCTCGGCCGGAACGAGCCGCGGCGCGCCGTCGCCGTTCTGCAGGTGCCGCACCGCCTCGTCGAGCATCTTCAGGTACAGCTCGAAGCCTACGGTCTGCACGAAGCCCGACTGCTCCGGTCCGAGCAGGTTCCCCGCTCCGCGCAGCTCCAGATCCTTGAGCGCGATCCTGTAGCCGGCTCCGAGCTCCGTGTGATGCTCCAGCACGCTGAGGCGCCGCTCCGCATCGAGGTCGAGCACGTCCGGCACCAGCAGATAGCAATACGCTCTTCGGTGCGAGCGACCCACGCGGCCGCGAAGCTGGTAGAGCTGGGCGAGTCCGAAGTGATCCGCACGGTTCACGAACATCGTGTTCGCGTTCGGCACGTCCAGGCCCGACTCCACTATCATCGTCGACACCAGAACGTCCACCTCCCCAGCCACGAAGCGACGCATCACCTCTTCCAGATCGCGCTCGCGCATCTGGCCGTGCGCCACTTCTATTCTGGCGCGCGGAGCGATGCGGTGGAGATGGTCGGCCACCCCGGTGATCGTCTCGATCCGGTTGTGCACGAAGAAGACCTGGCCACCTCGATCGAGCTCGCGGGCGATTCCCTCCTCTATCAGCGAATCGTCCCACGGCTCCACGAACGTGAGCACCGGCGACCGGTCGCGCGGCGCCGTCTGGATGAGCGACGCGTCGCGCAGCCCCGCCAGCGACTGATGCAACGTGCGCGGTATGGGAGTGGCCGTGAGCGTGAGCACGTCCGTCTCCAGCTTCAGCTCCTTGAGCCGCTCCTTGTGTCGAACCCCGAAGCGATGCTCCTCGTCCACGATCACCAGGCCGAGGTCCGAGAACTTCACGTCGGGACTGAGCAGACGATGCGTTCCGATTATCACATCCAGCTTGCCGCTCGCCAGATCCGCCAGAATCGCGGCCTGCTCCTTCGACGTCTGGAAGCGGCTCAGCGTGGCCACCTTCACCGGGAAGTCGGCGAGGCGCTCGGTGAACGTGCGTCCGTGCTGCTCCGCGAGGATCGTGGTGGGTACGAGCACGGCTGCCTGTCGCCCCGATTGCACAGCCTTGAACGCCGCGCGCACCGCAACTTCCGTCTTGCCGTAGCCGACATCGCCCACGAGAAGGCGGTCCATCGGCCGCTCGCTCTCCATGTCGTGCTTCACTTCGTCGGTGGCGGTGCGCTGGTCCGGCGTATCCTCGAAGAGGAACGACGACTCGAGCTGGCGCTGCCACGTTCCGTCCGGCAGCGCGCGCGGCTTCGTTGCCATGCGCCTGCGCGCGTACAGCTCGAGCAGCTCCACGGTCATGGCCTGCAGCGAAGCGCGCGTGCGCTCTCGCTGCTGTGCCCAGCGCTTTCCACCCAGTTTGTGCAGTCGCGGCGGCGGAGAATCCGCTCCCACGTCGCCGGCCGAGCGGTAGCGCTCGATCTGGTCGACGCGGTAGAGCGGCACGTTCAGGCGATCACCGCCTTCGTACTCGATCACCGCCGCTTCTATCGTGCTCTCGCCCACGAAGATGCGTTCGATCCCGCGGTAGATCCCCACACCGTGCTCCAGGTGCACGACGAAGTCACCCGGCGCCAGTCCCGTAATGCTGTCGAGCGGAGTTCCGCTGGAGTAGCGCCGGCGGCGCCGGATCCGCCGCTCACGACGGAAGATCTCGTGGTCGGTGAGCACGCGCAGACCCGCGAAGCCCTCGCTCGCCGGTATCACGAACCCGCCGTCGATCACACCGACGGCCAGCGCGGCATTCGGAGCGCGGACCCCCTCGTCCGTCAGGAGCTCATCGAGCCGCTCCGCCTGACCGGCGTTGTCGCACAGGATGATCGTCGGCATCTCGCCGCTCACGATGTGCCGCAGACGCCTTATGTCCCTGTCCACCGGTTCGGGCGGAAGCACTGGGAAGCCGATCGACGGTTTCTCCTCCGACCCGGATTCATCGGCGACATCCGCGCGCAGCATCAGCGTGCCGAATCGCGTGAGCGACGTGTACGCGGCCGCCGGGTCGCGGAAGAGATCTTCGCGGGAGGGCGCATCTTCACCGCGACGGCGCGCCAGGTCGACGTGATGCTGCGCCTCTTCCCAGGTGCGCGACATCTCGGCCTGCACGTGCGAGTGCGCAGGGATCACGACGAGCGTGTCGGGCGGGAACAGATCCGTGAGCGAGCCGCGCGCCGCGCCTTCCACTTCGTCTCCTGCGCGCCCGTCGACGGGAAGGATGAGCGCAAGTTCTGCCTCACGCGTGGAACGCTGCGTCCCGATGTCGAAGTAGCGCATCGACGCGATCTCATCGCCCCAGAACTCTATTCGCACCGGGTGCGCCATCCCGAACCCGTAGACGTCGATGATGCCGCCGCGCACGCTGAACTGTGCCACGTCTTCCACCAGCCGAACGCGCTCGAAGCCCACCGCCTCGAGGTGCTGCACGAGATCGGCGGGGCGTCGCATCTCGCCCACTCTCAGCTCGAGGCGCGTGGAGCGCACGGCATCGCTGAGTCGCGTCAGCTCCTGCACTGCGCGTGCAGTCGTGGCGAGGATTCCTACCTCTCCGCGTGCCACGCGCTCCAGCGTCTCCACT
>Ga0182738_1004827_pt1 | contig 14674 bp, 15 predicted proteins | sample eDN5th30CBELigMG_FD_128876 | JGI IMG/M metagenome (GOLD analysis project Ga0182738, IMG submission 128876) | Enriched Miracle-Growth compost microbial communities from Emeryville, California, USA - eDNA 5th pass 30_C BE-Lig MG (version 2)... ... | reverse complement strand
GGGCGGGGTGCCGGCCGGCGCCAGCAGGCCCTGCCAGGCGATGGGCGTGTAGTCGGGCAGGCCCTGCTCGGCGAAGGTGGGCACGTTGGGGAAGCTGGGGTGGCGCTCCTTGCCCGTGATGCCCAGCAGCTTGAGCTTGCCGGCCTGCACGTTCGACGCCGCGGCGGGCAGCCCGTCGTACATGAGCTGGATCTGGCCGGCCAGCAGGTCCGCATAGGGGCTGTTGCTGTTGTAGGGGATGAGGTTGGACTTCACGCCCGCCGCGTTGTTGAACCACACGGCGGACAGGTGCGAGTAGCTGCCGATGCCCTGCGTGGCGACCGAGACGGACTCCGGCCTGGCCTTGAGCTGGGCGATCAGCTCCTTCGCGTCCCGGGCCTGGACGCCGGGGGTGGCGATGAGGCCCGTGTTGAGCACGCCCATCAGGCTGATGGGAGCGAAGTCGCGCTCGGCGTTGAAGGGCAGCTTGCCGTACAGGTGCGGCACCACCGAGAGCGAGCTCGTGGTGCCGATGTACAGCGAGTAGCCGTCGTTGGGGGCCTTGGCGGCGACGTCCGTGCCGATGATGTTCGAAGCGCCGGGGCGGTTCTCCACGTAGAAGGACTGGCCCAGGATCCTGGTGAGTTCGGCCGCCAGTTCGCGGGCGTTGGCGTCCGGCCCGCTGCCGGCAGGGAAGGGGGCAATGATGCGCACCGCCTTGCTGGGGTAGTCGGCCTGCGCGGCGGCGCCGCCGGCGGCCAGGGCCAGCCCTGCGGCCGCCAGGGCCAGCAGGACCCGGCGGGTCGGGGGCTTGTTGGGTCGGGTCATGAGTGTCTCCATCTGCGAATCCGTGCCACTTGCACGGCGCCGGATCATACAAAAACACTTAAGATTGTCAAAATACGAGAAAATAAATATGATTCACTCATCGTCGAATCATGGATGTTCGATCGTTCTCGAATGGAGACAATCTGATGCAAGGCACTTCCCCTTCCGACCTGCAGTTCAGCCACATCGGCCTGTACGTCACCGACCTGCCGCGCATGGCGCGCTTCTACAAGCAGGCGCTGCGCTTCACGCAGACCGACGCCGGCGACCTGGGCGCGGTGCAACTGGTGTTCCTCAGCCGCGATCCGGACGAGCACCACCAGCTGGTGCTGGCCACCGGCCGGCCGGCGGACATGGCCTTCAACGTGGTCAACCAGATCTCCTTCCGCGTGCCCGACCTGGCGGCGCTGCGCCGCTTCCACGACCGGCTGCTGGCCGAGGGCGCGACCGACATGCATCCGGTGACGCACGGCAACGCCGTGTCGGTCTACTGCCGCGACCCCGAAGGCAACCGGCTGGAGCTGTTCATGGACACGCCCTGGTATTGCGACCAGCCGCTGCGCGAGCCGATCGACCTGGCCCAGCCGGACGAGGCCATCCTGGCGCAGGCCGAGGCCATCGCCAGGCGCTTCCCCAAGTTCATGAGCCGCGCGCAGTGGCGGGCCGAGGTCGCGCGCCGCATGCAGGAAGACCGGCATGGCTGAGGCCGCGCCGGTGTACGACGTGGCCATCGTGGGCCTGGGGCCCACCGGCGCCACGCTGGCCAACCTGCTGGGCGCCGCCGGCCGCGCGGTGCTGGTGATCGAGAAGGAGGCGGGCATCTTCCCGCTGCCCCGGGCGATCCACTTCGACGGCGAGGTGCTGCGCATCTTCCAGGCTGCCGGGCTGCGCGAGCAGGTGCTGGCGATCTCGCGCCCGGGCACCCAGGGCATGCACTTCGTCAACGGCGCCGGCGAGACGATGCTCATCCGCGGCGGCTCGGCCGCGCTGGGACCGCACGGCTGCGCCAACAACTACTACTTCCACCAGCCGCAACTGGAGGCGGTGCTGCGCGAGGGCCTGGCGCGCTTCCCGCAGGTGCGGGTGCTGCTGCGGCATGAGCTGACCGCCGTGGCGCAGGACGCCGAGGCCGCCACCCTGAGCTACCGCTCGGCCGAGGACGGCACCGTGCACCGTGCCCGCGCCCGCTACGTGGTGGGCTGCGACGGCGCCCGCTCGCCCATCCGCCAGCACATCGGCAGCCCGATGGTCGACCTGGGCCTGCGCCAGCCCTGGCTGGTGTTCGACGTGGTGCTGCAGCAGCCGGTGGACCTGCCGGACCACACCGTGCAGCACTGCGACCCGCGCCGGCCCATGACCTACTGCAACGTCGTGGGCGCGCGCCGGCGCTGGGAGATCATGGTGCTGCCCGACGACGACCGCGAGGCGATGGTGCAGCCCGAAGCGCTGTGGAAGCTGGTCGCGCCCTGGGTGCGCCCGGAGCAGGCGCGGCTGGAGCGCGCGGCCATCTACACCTTCCACTCGGTGATCGCCGAGGGCTGGCGGCAGGGTCGGCTGTTCCTGGCCGGCGACGCCTGCCACCAGACGCCGCCCTTCCTGGGGCAGGGCATGTGCGCCGGCATCCGCGACGCGTCCAACCTGGCCTGGAAGCTGGACGCCGTGCTCGCCGGGCGCGCGCCGCAGGCGCTGCTGGACACCTACGAGTCCGAACGCAAGCCGCACGTGCGCGCGCTGATCGAACTGGCGGTGCGCCTGGGCAACATCATCCAGACCACCGACCCGGCGCTGGCCGCCGAGCGCGATGCGCGCTTCCGGGCCGGCCGGCCCGAGGTCTTCGAGCTGCCGCCGCAACTGCTGGGCGCGGGCGCCTTCGATCCCGAAGCGCCCGGGCTGGCCGGCCGGCCCTTCCCGCAGCCGCGCCTGCAGGACGGCCGCCTGCTGGACGACCTGCTGGGCCGGCGCAGCGCGGTGATCGGCCGCGCCGACGCGCTGCGCGCCGCCGCGCCCGCCACCGCGCAGCGCTGGCAGCGCTGCGACGCCATCGTCATCGACCGCCCCGATCCGCAGATCGACGCCTGGCTGCAGGCGCACGACGCCCGTGCCGTGATACTGCGGCCCGACCGATATATCGTCGGCGTCGCGCGCTCGGGGCCTGATCTGGATCGCATCTCGCAATACCTTCCCGTCGCGCCATGAAGAAGCATTCACTGGGGGCCTGCCGTGTCGGAAACATCAACGTCCAGCCTGGAGCGCATGCTGGGGGTGCTCGACCTGTTCGACGACACCCATCTCACGCGCACCGCGGAGGATATCGCCCAGGCGCTGGACGTCTCGCTGCCCACCAGCTACCGCTACGTGCGGCTGCTGCTGCAGGCGGGGCTGCTGCAGCGGGTGGAGGAGTCGCACTACGCGCTGGGCCCGCGCATCATCCTGCTGGACCACTACATCCGCCGGGCCGACCCGGTGCTGCGGGTGGGCGTGCCCATCCTGCGCGAGCTGGTGCAGGCCACCGGCTTCGACTGCGTGGTCACCGGCCTGTTCGGCCAGCAGGTGCTCGACACCCATCGCGAGATGGGCGGCGCCCCGGCGGCGCTGTCCTATGGGCGCGGCCGTCCGCGGCCGCTGTTCCTGGGCGGCGCGCCCAAGGTGCTGCTGTCGACCTTCGGCTCGGCGCAGCTCAAGAAGCTGTTCGAGGCGCGCCATGCGGAGCTGGTGCGCTGCGGCCTGCCGGCCGACTGGGCGGGCTTCCGGCGCTACTACGCGGGCATCCGCAAGGCGGGCTACTACGTCTCGCGCGGCGAGCTGGAGCCGCACCTGTCGGCGGTGGCCGCGCCCATCCTGAAACCCGACGGCGGCGCCTGGGCCGCCATCTCCCTCGTGTTCGAGACCTCGCGCCTGGCGATCGTCGACCTTGAGAAGCTGGCCAAGCTGATCACCGAGGCCGCCACGCGCATCGGAGGTCGGCTGGCCTAGATCCATCCACCCTCCCTCCCGTTCACTGAAGGAACCCCATGAAACTCATCAGCTACCAGCACGGCGGCCAGGACAGCTACGGCGCCGTCGTCGGCGACCGCGTGGTCGACCTGCGCGAAGCCTTCGGCGCGCGCGCGCCCGACCTCAAGGCCCTGATCGCCGCCGGCCTCGTGCAGGAGGCCGCCGCCCAGGTCGCCGCCACGCCGGCACCCGCGCTGGCGCTGGCCGACGTGAAGCTGCTGCCGGTGGTGCCCAACCCCGGCAAGATCTTCTGCATCGGCCTGAACTACGGCGAGCACATCCGCGAGACCGGCAAGGAAGTGACCGAGAAGCCGGTGATCTTCCTGCGCGTGGCCGATTCGCAGCTCGCGCACGGCGAGGACATCGTGCGTCCGCGCGTGTCCGAGCGCCTGGACTACGAGGGCGAGATCGCGGTCGTCATCGGCAAGGGCGGCCGCCACATCGCCGAGGCGGATGCCTGGTCGCACATCGCGGGCTACAGCTGCTACAACGACGGCAGCGTGCGCGACTGGCAGCTCCACACCTCGCAGTGGATCCCGGGCAAGAACTTCTGGAAGACCGGCGCCTTCGGCCCGTGGATGGTCACGGCCGACGAGATCGCGCCGGACCAGAAGATGACGCTGATCACGCGCCTCAATGGCCAGGAGATGCAGCGTGCCACCACCGACATGATGGTGCACAGCATCCCGCGCCAGATCGCCTACATCTCGGCCTTCATCCCGCTGGAGCCGGGCGACGTGATCGTCACCGGCACCCCCGGCGGCGTGGGCAACAAGCGCAACCCGCAGGTCTTCATGAAGCCGGGCGACGTGTGCGAGATCGAGGTCGACGCCGTCGGCGTGCTGCGCAACGGCATCCGCGACGAGTGAGCGGTGGGCGAGGCCGCCGAGATCCTGGCGCTCGAGGAGCGCCGCCGCGCAGCCATGCTCGCCGACGACGTCGAGACCCTGCGCACGCTGCTCGCGCCTGACCTGCGCTACGTCCACTCCACCGGCGGCGTCGAGTCGCAGGGCAGCCTGCTGAAGCTGCTGGCCTCGGGCCAGACCGTGTACCGGCAGCTCGCCTTCGCGCTGGCCGTGACCCGCACCGCGGACGCCGCCATCGTCTCGGGCGAGATGCGGGCGCTGGTGCAGCGCGTCGACGTGCAGCGCGAGATCGCCACCTGCTACCTGGCCGTGTGGCTGCGGCGCGCCGGCGCCTGGCAGCTCGCCGCCTTCCAGGGCACGAGCCTGCCGGCGCGCTGAGCAGCGGCCGCCGCTCTTTTCTTCAAAGGACAACCATGCATGATTTCCTGCGCGGCGCCAGGCCGCACCTCCTCGGCCTGATGCTGGCCGCCTTCTGCCTGGGCAGCGCGGCCCAGGACTATCCCTCGCGCCCCATCCAGATGGTGGTGCCCTTCGCCGCCGGCGGCGGGCTCGACCTGAACGCCCGCAACCTGGCGGAGGCCATGTCGGCGCAGCTCGGCCAGCCCATCGCCGTCGCCAACCGCGACGGCGCCGCCGGCACCATCGGCCTGAACGCGGTCGCCGGCGCACGCGCCGACGGCTACACGCTGGCCTTCACCCCCGCCGTGCCGCTGTCGAGCGAGCCGCACCGCCTGAAGTCGCTGGCCTACGGCCTCGATTCGTTCCGCTACGTCTGCCAGGTCTTCGACAACATCTTCGCCATCGCGGTGCCGGGCAACTCGCCCTACCGCCGCATCGACGACATCCTGGCCGATGCCCGCAAGGACCCGGGCAAGGTCAACTACGGCACCTCCGGCACCGGCTCCATCCCGCACCTGGGCACCTCGGACATCGAGGCCACCGCCAAGGTCACGCTGACGCACGTGCCCTACAAGGGCGACGCACCGATGCTGCAGGACCTGCTCAGCGAGCGGCTGGGCTTCGGCGCGGTGCTGGTCAGCTCGATCACGGGCCACCTGAACAGTGGCGCGCTGCGGCTCGTCGCCGTCTACGCCGACCGGCGCCACCCGTCGTTCCCGGACGTGCCGACATTGAAGGAGGCGGGCATTCCCGTGGTGCAGGCCAGCTTCGGCGGCGTGCTTGCGCCGGCACGCACGCCGGATGCCGTCGTCGCCCGGCTGGAAGGCGCCTGCCGCGCGGCGGTGGCCTCGCCGAAGTACCAGGGCTGGGCGCGCGGCGCCAACCAGGTGGTGGACTTCCGCCCCGGCAGCGAATTCGAGCGCAACATGCGCGAGGACAGCCGGCTCAAGGCCGCCACGATCCTGCGGCTGGGACTGAGGCAGCCTTGACGCATCATCCGTCCCATGACGACTTCCATGACACGACCCATCCTTCATACCCTGATCTGCAGCACGCGCCCCGGACGCGTCGGGCCCGCCGTCGCCGAATGGGCGCACGCGGCCGCCCGTGCCCACGGCGGCTTCGACGCACGGCTGGTGGACCTGGCCTCGTTCGGCCTGCCCGTCTTCGACGAGCCGGAGCATCCGCGGCTGGGCCGCTACCAGCACGCGCACACGCGCGCCTGGAGCGCCAGCGTGAGCGAGGCCGACGCCTTCGTCTTCGTCCTGCCCGAGTACAACTTCGCGCCGCCGGGCGCCCTGGCCAACGCGCTGAACTACCTCGTGCGCGAGTGGCACTACAAGGCGGTGGGCTTCGTCAGCTACGGCGGCATGTCCGGCGGCATCCGCGCCGTGCAGGCGACCAAGGGGCTGCTCGGCACGCTCAAGGTGGTGCCGATGCTGGAGGCGGTCGCCATCACGAACGTGGGGCAGCAACTGCAGGCCGAAGGCGGGCTCGGCGCCAACCCGGCCCATGCCCAGGCCGCGACCGCCATGCTCGACGAACTGCTGCGCTGGACGGCGGCGCTCCAGGGCCTGCGGGCGAAGTAGGCCGGCTGTTCATGGAGAAGACATGATCGACAAGATCGCTCAGACCACGGTCGATGCCATCGGGCAGGTGGCCGACGGCGCCACGGTGCTGCTCGGCGGCTTCGGCACCGCCGGCATGCCCGACGAACTGCTCGCCGCGCTGATCGAGATCGGCCCGCGCGAGCTGACCATCGTCAGCAACAACGCCGGCAACGGCCAAGTCGGCATCGCGGCCCTGCTCAAGGCCGGCCTGGTGAGAAAGATCATCTGCAGCTTCCCGCGCTCGGCCGACAGCTACGTCTTCGACGGCCTGTACCGCGCCGGCAAGATCGAGCTGGAGCTGGTGCCCCAGGGCAACCTGGCCGAGCGCATCCGCGCCGCCGGCGCCGGCATCGGCGCCTTCTTCTGCCCCACCGGCTTCGGCACCGAGCTGGCCGGCGGGCGCGAGACCCGCGTCATCGACGGCAAGCCTTACGTGCTCGAATACCCCATCCACGGCGACCTGGCCCTGATCAAGGCCGAGCGCGGCGACCGCTGGGGCAACCTCACCTACCGCAAGGCCGCGCGCAACTTCGGCCCCGTCATGGCGATGGCCGCGAAGAGGACCGTCGCCAGCGTGCACGAGATCGCCGGGCTGGGCTCGCTGGACCCCGAGGCCATCGTCACCCCCGGCATCTTCGTGAGCCGCATCGTGAAGATCGAGCGCACCGCCACCCAGGCCGGCGGCTTCAGGGAGGCGGCATGAGCACGACCATGAGCTACCGGCGCAGGAGCAAGGACGAACTGGCCGCCCGCGTGGCGCAGGACATCTTCGACGGCGCCGTGGTCAACCTGGGCATCGGCCAGCCCACGCGGGTGGCCAACCACCTGCCGCCGGGGCGCGAGGTCATCCTGCACAGCGAGAACGGCATCCTGGGCATGGGCCCGGCGCCGGCCGAGGGGCAGGAGGACTACGACCTGATCAACGCCGGCAAGCAGCCGGTGACGCTGCTGGCGGGCGGGGCGTACTTCCACCATGCCGACAGCTTCGCGATGATGCGCGGCGGGCACATCGACATCTGCGTGCTGGGGGCCTTCCAGGTGAGCGCGACCGGAGACCTGGCGAACTGGAGCACGGGCGAGGAGGGCGCCATCCCGGCGGTGGGTGGGGCGATGGACCTGGCCACGGGCGCCAGGCAGACCTGGGTGATGATGGACCTGTTGACCAAGCAGGGCGCCAGCAAGCTGGTCGAGCGCTGCACCTATCCGTTGACGGGCCTGGCCTGCGTCAAGCGGGTGTACACCGACCTGGCCACCTTCGAGTGCACGCCGCAGGGGCTGGTGCTCATCGACGTGGTGGAGGGCCTGGCGCGCGAGGCGCTGCAGGCGATGGTGGGGTTGCCGCTGCGATAGGGATGCTGGCGGAGCGCGCGCCGCCGCCTGCAGGATGGCCGGAGAGGGCACGCTATACTCGCACGCTTTGCTGCGAAACGGGCGATCCCCGGCGAGAAGAAGCAAGAAGACGAGAGGGACGTTAGCTCAGTTGGTAGAGCAGCGGACTTTTAATCCGTTGGTCGCGCGTTCGAGTCGCGCACGTCCTACCACCTCATCCAAGCTTCAGGCCTGCTGTGCATTCACGGCAGGCCTTTTTCGTTTTCATGCGCGGCTGCGAAGCGCCTTGCAGCGGACAGCGGGCGTCATGCCCCGCGGGCCAATTGGTCGAGCACCCATCCCGCCGCGCATTGGCCGAAGGTGGCGGTCACGCTGACCACCGAGCCGTAGCCGTGGCAGTTGAGGCTGCCGTCGGCGCCGCCTTCGAGGGCGCAGGAGGCATCGGGCGGGGCGACGCTCTCGGTGCTGAACACGCAGGGAATGCCGATGCGGCGCCCCTCGCCGGGTGCGCCGTGCTGCTTGCGCAGGCGCTGGCGCAGGCGCGCCAGCAGCGGATCGTGCGAGGCGCGGGCCAGGTCGTCGATTTCCACCCGGTGCGCCAGCCGCTTGCCGCCGGCGGCGCCCGCCGTGATGAACAGCGTGCCGCGGCCCGGGCCGCGCGCCCAGGCGGCCATGGCGAGCTTGGCGGCCACCTGGTCGCAGGCGTCGATGACCGCATGCACCGGGCCGTTGGCCGCGACGGCCGCATCGCGCAGCGCGTCCCAGTTGCCGGGTTCGACGAACTCGTCCAGCGGCAGCACGCGGCAGCCGGGGTGGATCTGCGCGATGCGCTCGCGCATGGCCTGCACCTTGGCCTGGCCGACGGTCGCGTCCAGCGCATGGATCTGGCGGTTGATGTTGGATTCGGCGATGTGGTCCAGGTCGACCAGCGTGAGCGCTCCGACGCCGCTGCGCGCCAGCGCCTCCACGGCCCAGGAGCCGACGCCGCCGATGCCGGCGACCAGCACGTGCGCGGCGCGGATGCGGGCCGCGCCGGGCACGCCGTAGAGGCGTTCGAGTCCGCCGAAGCGGCGGGCCAGGTCGGCGGATGCCGTGTCCGCCGCCGTGGCGTCCCGGCTCATCGCAGCCGGCTGAGCCGCTCGCGGCCGGCCTGCGCGGCCTCGGACTGGGGATAGGCCTTGACCAAGTCCTCCAGCGTGCGGCGTGCCGCGCGCGTGTCCTTCAGCTCGATCTGGCAGTTGGCGATCGACAGCACGGCCTCGGGCGCCTTCGGATGGTCCGGCGCGGTCGAGAGCATCGAGCGGAAGTTCGCGATGGCCTCGGCGTAGTTGCGCGTGGCGTACTGCGCATTGCCCAGCCAGTACAGCGCCGAGGGCGCGTAGCCGCTGCGCGGGTAGCGCTTGACGAAGTCGGCGAAGGCGGTCTGCGCCTGGGCGAACTGCCCGGCGCGGAACACACCCAGCGCCGCATCGAAGTCGGCCTTCTCCTTCGGGTCGGCGCTGAACTCGCGGCCGTCCACCGACACCTGCGTGGGCTCGTTTTCCTTGAGCTTGTTGTCGATGTCGGCCTGCCGCTGCTGCATCTCGGACAACTGGCGCGTGAGCTGCTCGTTCTGGCCGGTCATGCGCGCCAGTTCGCCGCGCAGCCCGTCGATCTGCTGCTGCAGTTCGACCAGGCTGCGGCGCAGCTGGGCGTTCTCCTGCGTGCCGGCCTCGGCCTGCTGGCGCACCGCCTCGACGCGCTGGCGCAGGTCGAGGATGGCGCGGCGGGCCTCGTCGTCCTCGAACAGCGCTGCCTGCGCGCCCGCGGACGCACACAGAACAAAGGCGGCAAGCGCCGCCTGCCGCCAAGGGTGCATCGACATGGTCAACGGTAGACGATCTCGGCGCGGCGGTTCTGCGCCCACGCGTCCTCACCCGTGCCCTGGGCCGCCGGCTTCTCCTTGCCGAAGCTCACGGCCTCGATCTGCGCGTCGTTCACGCCCAGCAGGGTGAGCGCGCGGCGCACGGCCTCGGAGCGCTTCTGGCCCAGCGCCAGGTTGTACTCGCGGCCGCCGCGCTCGTCGGTGTGGCCTTCGATGGAGATCTGGCGCGACGGGTTGGCCTTCAGGAAGCGGGCATGGCCGTCGATCAGCGACTGGAACTCGGGCTTGATGGTGTAGCTGTCGAAGTCGAAGTAGACGATCCGTGCCACCCCGACCGGGCCCTGGCGCGTCTGCGCGTTCGGGTCGATCGTGACGGGTGCCACGCCGCTGGCCGCGCCGCCGGTGCCGCCGGCGCCCGCACCGCCGGCGCCTGCCGCGCCGTCGTTGAGCTTGGTGCCGGACGAGCATCCGGCGATGAGCGCCACGATGGCCAGCGAATAAAGTGAACGTCTAAGCATGTCGGACTCCTCTGGTTGATCTTGATTGGTTGATCACTGCTTCTGAAACGGACCCCAGTCCGGCTCGCGGATGTCTCCCGCTTTGCCGGCCAGGCGTGCCTTGATCTTTCCGTCGAGCGTTGTGGTCATCAGGGCCTCCCGGCCCTGCAACTGCGTGGCGTAGACGATGAGCTTACTGTTGGGCGCGAAGCTCGGGTTCTCGTCGGCGCTGGTGTCCGTCAGCGACGTCACGGTGCCGCTGGCCAGTTCCATCACCTGCAATTTGAAGGCGCCGCCGGTGCGCGTGATGTAGGCCAACCACCGGCCGTCCGGGCTGACCGACGGGGAGATGTTGTAGGACCCGGAGAAGGTCACGCGGGTCGGGTTGCCGCCGCCGGCCGACATCTTGTAGATCTGCGGCGAGCCGCCGCGGTCGCTCACGAAGTAGATCGTGCCGCCGTCGGCCGAGTAGGTGGGCTCGGTGTCGATGGCGCTGCTCTGCGTGAGGCGGCGCGGCTCGCCGCCGCCGGCAGGGATGGTGAACAGCTGCGAGCCGCCGTCGCGGCTGAGCGTCACGGCCAGCGTGCCGCCGTCCGGCGACCAGGCCGGCGCGCTGTTCGAGCCCTTGAAGTTGGCCACCAGCCGGCGCTGGCCCGTCGCCACCGTGTGCACGTAGACGACTGGCTTGCGCGATTCGAAGGAGACGTATGCCAGTTGCCCGCCGTTGGGCGACCACACGGGCGAGATGATCGGCTCCGGGCTGGCCAGGGCGGCCTGGGCGTTCTCGCCGTCGGCGTCGGCCACCCACAGCGTGTAGCGGCCGCCGGCGCGCGTGACGTAGGCCAGGCGGGTCGAGAAGATGCCCTTCTCGCCGGTGAGCTTCTCGTAGACGTAGTCGGCGATGCGGTGCGAGGCCAGGCGCAGGTCGGCCTGCGGCACGGTGTAGCTCTGGCCGCCGAGGTCCTGGCCGCGCACCACGTCCCACAGGCGGAAGCGCACGTCGTAGCGGCCGTCGGCCAGGCGGGTGACGCTGCCGGCCACCAGCGAGTCGGCCGTGCGCTGGCGCCACAGGGTGAGGTCGGGCCGGGCGTTCTCGTCCATCGACTGGCCCGAGGCGTCGACGCCGCGGAACTGGCCGCTGCGTTCCAGGTCGGCCTTGACGATCTCCGAGATCTTCTGCGGCGAGGCATCTTCACCCTTGAACGGCACCAGCGCGATCGGCAGCTGCGTCAGGCCCACACCCGATACCTCGACCCGGAACTGGGCCAGCGCAGGCAGGGCGGGGGAGGCAGCAAGGGCCGCGAGAAGGGAGCGGCGAGCGAGGGGCTGGGCGGGGAAGGAGCGGATGGACGGCAACAGCGTGTTGTTCATGCAGTTCGGAGAAATGTCCCGCAACGAAAGTTTCCGACTGGCGGAAAGCTAGCAATGGTACACATTGCCCCGACGCCTACGTCACAAACTGTGTACGTTCCGGCCGCGTCCTACAGTGCGGGCGGCGTCGGGGCTGCCGGCAGCAGCATCTGGGCGGCCCGGGCCACCCGCACGCAGTCCTTGATGTGCTGCTCGCCCAGCGTGCGCAGCGCCGCGTAGCCGAGCGCCGCGCCCGCCAGCTGGCCGGCCAGCGGCACCCAGCGGGCGGCCTGGCGCGCGGTGAGCATCACGCCGGCGCGGCGGGCCAGCGCCAGCAGCAGGTCGCGCGTGAGGAGCTTGCCGATCAGCACCGCGCCGATGGTGTTGGCGGCCCGCAGCACCCGCTCGCGCTGGCGCGGCGAGAGGTGCGCCAGTTGCGGCGTCGCCAGGCCGAACTCGGCGCTGATGCTGGGCAGCAGGCGGGCCAGCAGGGCGGCGTCGGCCGCCAGGTCGACGCCCGGCAGCGGCAGCGCGCCGGCCGCCGCCGCCAGCAGCGCCTTGCGGCCCAGCAGGCGGCGGCTGCGGTGGACGGCCGCGACGAGCGCGGGATCGCCTTGGGCGAGTTCGATGGCGGAGGGCATGGTGCTGTGAGAGCCCGTGCGCGCGCAGCCGTTCCCGGCGCGTCAGCCGGCCAGCGCTTCCAGTTGTTCCGAGAGCACGAGCCAGCGTTCCTCCAGCCCGGCGATCTCGGCTTCGAGCTGCTTCAGGCGCCGGCCCGCCTCGGCCAGCTCGGCCGGCGGCAGCGCCTCGGCCAGGCGCCCGTGCAGCGCGTCGCGCTCGGTGCCGGCGGCAGCCAGGCGGGCGTCCACCTGCGCCAGCTCCTTGCGCAGCGGCTTGGCCTGCTCGGCCGTCTGCTGGCGCTCGCGGGCCTGGCGCTGGCGCTCGGTGCGCGGGTCTGCGGGCGCCACGGGCGCAGCCGCGGGGGCGGCCGGCGGCGGCGCCTTGTCCGCCGCCGTCTCCAGGCGGGCGCGCTCGCGCTGCTTGCGGGCCTCGTTCAGCAGGTAGCGCTGGTAGTCGTCCAGGTCGCCGTCGAAGTCGCTCACCGCGCCGCCGCCGACCAGCCAGAACTCGTCGCACACGGATCGCAGCAGCGCCCGGTCGTGGCTGACCAGCATCAGCGTGCCCTCGAATTCGTTGAGCGCCACGGCCAGCGCTTCGCGCGTGGCCAGGTCCAGGTGGTTGGTCGGCTCGTCCAGCAGCAGCAGGTTGGGGCGCTGCCAGACCATCATCGCCAGCACCAGGCGCGCCTTCTCGCCGCCGCTCATGGTGCCCACGGGCTGCTTGACCATGTCGCCGCTGAAGTTGAAGCTGCCGAGGAAGCCGCGCAGGTCCTGCTCGCTGCTGCGGCCGGGCGCGGCGGCACCCAGCTCGCGCGCCAGGCGCACCATGTGCTCCAGCGGGTTGCTGGCCTCGTGCAGCACGTCCAGTTCCTGCTGCGCGAAGTAGCCGATGGCCAGGCCCTTGCCCTCGGTGACGGTGCCCGACACGAGCGGCAGGTCGTGCGCGATGGTCTTGACGAAGGTGGACTTGCCGCGGCCGTTGGCGCCCAGGATGCCGATGCGCTGCCCGGCGAGCACCGAGCGGTTGACGCCGGAGAGGATCACCTTCGGCCCGGCGTCCTCCTGCGCATAGCCGAAGCACGCGTCCTGCACGCTGAGCATCGGGTTGGGCAGGCTGGCCGGCTCCTTGAACTCGAAGCTGAAGTCCGCCTCGGCCAGCAGCGGGGCCACCTTCTCCATGCGCTCCAGCGCCTTGACGCGGCTTTGCGCCTGCTTGGCCTTGCTGGCCTTGGCCTTGAAGCGGTCGATGAATTTCTGCAGGTGGGCGATCTTGTCCTGCTGGCGCGCGTAGGCGGCCTGCTGCTGCGCCAGCTTGAGGGCGCGCATGTCCTCGAACTTGCTGTAGTTGCCGCCGTAGCGGGTGAGCTTCGCATGCTCGATGTGCAGGGTCACGTCGGTCACGGCGTCGAGGAACTCGCGGTCGTGGCTGATGACGATCATGGTGCCGGCGTACTTCTGCAGCCAGCTTTCGAGCCAGACGAGCGCGTCCAGATCCAGGTGGTTGGTCGGCTCGTCGAGCAGCAGCAGGTCGCTCGGGCACATCAGCGCCCGGGCGAGCTGCAGCCGCATGCGCCAGCCGCCGGAGAAGCTGTTGACCGGCTGCTCCAGCTCGTGCACCTGGAAGCCCAGGCCGAGGATGAGCGCCTGCGCACGCGGCGCGGCGTCGTGCTCGCCGGCGTCGGCCAGGTCGGTGTAGGCCTGCGCCAGCGCCATGCCGGCCTCGGCATCGTCGGGGGCCTGGGCATGCACCTCCTCGGCGCGGGCCAGGGCGGCGCGCGCCTCCATCAGGCGCGTGTCGCCTGCGATGACGAAGCCGGTGGCCGGCTCGTCGGTCTCGGGCATGTGCTGGGCCACCTGGGCCAGGCGCCACTGGCGCGGCATGGAGAAGCTGCCGCCGTCCTCGTGCAGCGAGCCGTTGAGCAGCGCGAAGAGGGTGGACTTGCCGGCGCCGTTGCGGCCGACCAGGCCGACTTTCTCGCCGGGGTTGAGGGTGGCGCTCGCGCCGTCGAGCAGCACCTTGGTGCCGCGGCGCAGGATGACGTTGTCGAGAATGTTCATGTCTTGAGAGGCGGGGCGCGGCGTTGCGCGTCCGCGCCGGAAAAGGAATGACAGCCGGTCCGCGATGCGCGCAGACCGGCGGGCGGTGCGAAAGGCGGCGCTCAGGCCCGACTTCGCACCAGGGCCTGTCGACGCGGCGGAAGGGGGTCGCGAAGCTCGCCACAGCCCGCCCCTGTAGGCGCGCGACGCCGTGCGTGCGTCGGCACGCACAAGGAGCGCAACGCCCAGGGGCGGGCTGTGGCGAGCTTCCCTTCGGGTTGCTTCGCAAAGGGGCCGTCTG
>Ga0182738_1004826_pt1 | contig 14677 bp, 25 predicted proteins | sample eDN5th30CBELigMG_FD_128876 | JGI IMG/M metagenome (GOLD analysis project Ga0182738, IMG submission 128876) | Enriched Miracle-Growth compost microbial communities from Emeryville, California, USA - eDNA 5th pass 30_C BE-Lig MG (version 2)... ... | reverse complement strand
TACCTGCGGGACGCCGACTTGCTCGACCAGCGCCGCGACATGATGGCCGCTTGGTCTGCCTACCTTTTCGGGTAGCGCCACAAAATCTGGTTGCGTGGGGGTGCATGTTGCGCTTAGCATCACCCTTACGCGCCAGTTCTCGAACTCCGGCGTCATCATAGGTCACTTTTCTTAGCACAGCCGCCGCCCCTATCCGGGGGCACTGTCGTGACCCGTGGGACGCAAAGGAGAGACGCGCGTGTCCACCCCGAAGAATGAAGACCTGCCGAACCGCCTGCTGTCGGTCGGCCAAGCCGCCAGCTATCTGGCGATCAGCCGGACGGCGCTGTTCCGGCTGCGCAAGGCAGGCGAGATTCCGGCTGTAGCCATCACACCCGGCCGATATGCCTTCCGGCTGTCCGACCTAGACGCCTTCACCGCGTCCCGGACTGAACAGGTCCGCCTGCCCGGCTGATCACCCCTGACACTCCGAATTCCTGAGCGCCGGGGCGGTCCCGGCGACGGGATACCCATGCCCGAAGGAGGGGCACCAGAATGCAGTTTACCAACTTCGAACATCTCGGCGGTATCGACCACCTGCCGAAGGCCGCGCAGGAAGACTACATCGCCTTGCGTGATGCGGGCGGGTTCTTGCCGAAGACAGACAATTTTTGGCTGACCCGGACTGACGCGGGCGAGACCGTCTATTTCGCGGCCATGGGCTTCGGGCCGGTTTGGCATTGGCCGGAGCACCCCGCAGAAGACGGGCTGCTCGACTTCGACTTCATTCTTGCACTCGCCCATGCCCACGAAGCGCACTTGATCCAACGATGACGAGAAAGCCAGCGCCGGGCTGTTCCCGGCGACGGAATACCCATGCCCAAGGGAGGGGCAAAGACCATGACAATGGAACTAACGAATATCGGACAAGAAGACCTGACCGAAGCGGCCATGGCTTCGCTGGATGAGCATTTCGCGGGGAACGGCCATCAGCCTGAAAGCGCCGGATACTGGCTCGGGAAGACCGGGGACGGGACCGAATTCTTCTTCGCCACCAATACCGCAGGGCCGGTCTGGTCCTTTTCCGAGGCTCTGGCTGACGAGGAACTGAATGCTGCCGTGACCGCTGCCTACGGCGACGGTCTCTGAACGTCCCTGCCCGGCGTGCTGCGCCGGGCAGGCCCTTCCCAGACCAGCAAGGACGAGGGTTTGATAATGACAGACGAGACAAATACGAGAACGGGCAAAAGAGGCCCGTATCAGTCGAGCCACCCCGACCTGCTGCCGGGATACCCGACCCTCAAAGTGATGTGCGAAGCGCATGGCGTCAGGCAGATGACGTTCTGGGGCAGGCGCAAGCGGGGCTGGACCGTCAGACAGGCGCTGGGGCTGGACCCTGCACCCCACGCTCACCATCCCGACCTGCTGCCGGGATACCAGACCATGAAGGCGATGCTCGCCGGGCATGGCATCAATCAGACTACGTTCAACTACCGGCGCAGGCGGGGCTGGACCGTGCGCGAGGCGCTGGGGCTGGACCCGGCACCCATCTATGTGCGGGTAACAAATCACCCCGACCTGCTGCCCGGCTATTCGAACATGACGGAGATGCGCGCGGCGCACGGGATTTGTCTCGGCACCTACTACAGCAGGCGCAAAGCGGGCTGGACTGTGCGGCAGGCGCTGGAACTCGACCCCAAGCCCCACAGACGCGCCCGGCGCGCCAGCGTCCGGGTGATAGATCACCCCGACCTGTTGGGCGGCTATCCGAGCATCATTGCGATGTGCGAAGCGCACGGGGTTTGTCAGGCCACGTTCGCCCAGAGGCGCAAAAAGGGATGGACCGTCCAGCAGGCGCTGGGACTAGACCCTGACTTCTTGGCGGACCTGCTGCCCGGCTATCCAAGCATTAAGGCGATGTGCAAGGCCTATGGGGTGCATCAGATCGTATACCAAGGCAGGCGCACCGAAGGATGGACCGTGCGCGAGGCGCTGGGGCTGGACCCGAAAGAGGGCCAGTCGTGACGCGGCAAGGATCATTGCCACATGGACGGAACGCCTCGCGCGTGGCAGGCTGGAACAATTAGGGGACGCGGGCTGACGCGTCTTCCATCCGGGCAGGTGCCCGGCGCGGCGGTCCCGCGTCACCAACTGGACTCTCAATCTCGGAAATGGGGACGGCCCGCCACAAGGACGGGCCGGGAACAGAAAGGGGAATGCTGGCGAGCGTTCCTTAGCTGCGACTCTATCGCAACTAGGAATGTCCGTCCAGCGCCTTGATAGCGAGGACCGACGACGACGAATGACCCAAGGATCGGGACCAAGAAAAAAGGAGGGCCGGATTTCAAACCGGCCCCCGCTTAGTCAATCCTATGCAGGGAGAATCCTATGCAAGAACAATCAATGGGGCAAGAGCCGCGTGTGCCGCCGCTGCTACCGGCTGCGCCGAACTTCTACGTCCTGAACGAGGTGCTGCGGGCCTATCGCCTCAAGCGCGCCTTTCTGGTCTGGCTGGCGCGGGAGAAGGATGACGGCACCGGCTTCGACAAGATTCCGTGCGATCCGGTCGATGGCGTTGTCAGGAAGCCGAACACGGCTTCGGATCGCGCGATCATGACGCTGCCCGAGGCACAGGAAGCGGTCGAGAGACTGCGGGCGCAGGGCCTGCCCGTGGGCCTCGGTATGATGCCCCATCGGGCCGGGCTGGTGGCCGGTGACTATGACGGGGTGGTCAAGGCCAACGGCAAGCTGCACATCTTGGAATGGGCCGTGCTGGCGGCGCTGGGCACCTATTGGGAACGCTCGCCGGGCGGATCGGGGATGCGGGTGCTCTACGCGTCCGTGCCCGACCTGCTGGACAAGATGTCCAACGGGGTCGAACGGGGCAAGGTCGGTATCTATGGCCGTCGCTGCAACCGTTTCGTGACCCTGACCGGGGCCGGTGATCTGGCCGGGATCAACCCGATGACTGAGGATCAGGCCGAGGCCCTGCTGGAACGATGGAACAAGGCCGGGCAGCGGGAATGGAGTCCGTCCGGCAAGAATGACGGATACCCGTCCGGGCAGGAGGGCATGAACCTCGCCGCCGAGGACATCGTGACGGGGGCCGCATTGCATCCGGCGATGATCGCCTTCCTGACCCGCGCGGTTCGGATGATGCCCATCGACGTAGCCGAGGAACAGGCGTGGAACCTCTACTATGCCAGTCAGGCGCGCGAGACCGAGCCTGACCGCTGGGAAGCGCGGGCCAATTCGATCCCGGACATCGTGAAGTGGATCACGGACAAGGGACCGAAATCCCATCGCCGCGCGCGCATCCCGACCCAGCGCCTGCAAGCCGTCAAGGCGAAGCTGGAAGGCATCAAGGCGCGCTGGGAAGCCGAGCAAGCCCGCACGGTGCGGCTGGTCGCGGTGAACGGGGAGAAGGTGGAACAGACCTTCCTTGCCTATGTGACGGCCTTTGCGAAGGCCGAGGGCATGACGGTCAAGGACATCATGGCGGATGAACTGATGGCGGACGTGCTGAAAGCGGAGTGGAGCGGGGTGGAGCCGAAATACATTCAGGACGAGATGGCCGAGATTGAGAGGGAGAAACAGGATTCCCAGGAACTCGAACAGGCCCGCACGGCCTATGTCGCACGGGAAGGCAATGACCCGGACAGGCATCGCTGGATGCTCGACATCCCGTCCGTCTGGACCCAGAAACTCGCCCGGACCATGCACAAGCGCATGGCCTATGACATGCCGGGCGCGGCGGTGCTGGGCGCGATTACCTGCATGTCGGTGATCGCGTCCAACAGGTTCTGCGCGGTCTGGTCGCATGAAACGTCCTTGAACTGCTACGCGTCGGTGATTGGTCCGACCGGCTCGGGCAAGGACTCGATCCTCAAGGCGCTGGAAAAGGCGGCACAGTCGGTCGAGGTGGCGTCGGTCGGCTCACTGACCTCGGGTGCGGCGCTGCATGGCGCGTTGAACCGGAACAGCCGCGTCCTGATCGCCATTGACGAGTGGGCGAAAATCCTGCGGGGGCAGAAGCAGGACAAGTCGGGCAATTCGTTGAGCTTGGCGGCGGTCACGCTGTCGGTCTTCGAGCGCGGCATGGATGTCTTGCCTGCGAAGGGCTACAGCCAGCGCGGGGCTGACAAGCCATCAGTCGCTTTCCCCTATGTCGTGAGCTTCGGAGCCACGACAGGCGGTGCGCTGAACTCGGTCCTGTCGAAAGAGATGATCCGGGACGGCACGCTGAACCGGAGTTTCATCATCGACGCCGAGAACGGATCGGGGGGCCGCTGGCCGGTCAAGCATGAGCGCCCGGACATCGATCCGGTCATGGCCGAGATTGCGGAGAACTTGTCGCTGGATTCCTTCCTGAGCCAGCCGAACCACCGGAAACGGACCTTCGAGCAGCGGGTGCAGCGGGAAAATGAAGACGGCGTGCTGCAATGGTTCGCGGAATAGCAGGTGATGGTCGAGGTCCATATCCCCGAGGACTATTGGGAATGGTTCCGGGCGGAACTCGACATGCTGGAAAAGGAACTTGGCCCGCTGGCCGAAATCGCCTCGCGCTATGAGAGGAACGCGGCGGTCCTTTGCACCTTGCTCCGGGTCGGCGATTACGTCGCGGCGCTGGACGATCCGGCGTCAGTGCTGACGGTGACGGAAGCGCAGGCGAAATGGGCGATCCGGTTCCTGACCCAGACCATCCGCGAACTGGCTCTGCGCTTCGGCCAATATGTCCCGGATGGTGAGACGGACGCCGTGCTGCTGGAAACGCGACGGCGGTTGATCGCGGAGATCAACCCGGCCACGCGGGGCTCTTATGGCCGGAAATATGCCGCTCTGCTGGCCGAGGGATTAGTGCCGTCTGCCCTGCTGCGTTACTGCATGCCCGCCGCGAAGGTCTTCGAGGGGAACGCCTTTGCGGCACTGATCACGGATCAGGGCTGGCTGGAACGGGTGAGTGATGAGGAAAAATTCGCCATCTACGCCGGTAAGCGCGGTCGCATCCCGGATGTTCTCTACCGCGTCCGGTCGAGCCTCTACGAGTAACTCAGACCGCCAGAACTCCCGTTTTGCACACGCAGAACGGGAGTTTTGCTGCGTTTTCGGGCTTTCAGGGGTATTTGGGAAGAGAGTGCTTCCCAAATCCTTCCCAAATCAGACCCCATAACTAATTGATAACTAATGGAAACATGTATTTGGGAATTGGGAAATTTGGGAAGCGGTCAATGTATGGGGTCAGCGACTTGGGAGGCCCCCGAGCCGAGAGCGCGGGAATAGGATTTAGGATTTAGGATTTACGCACGCTTCCCAAATTTCCCAAATACCTTCTTATATGAGAGAGTTTTTTTTATTAATGATTACAGTTTCCTAGCATCCCAAATGCTGGCGGGTATTTGGGAAGGAAGGCCGCTTCCCAAATCTTCCCAAATTTCCCAAATACCCCGCGCACCCCACGCTTGACCCAGCACCCCGCGCAACCCGATCATCGGAACCATGATCCACAGCCCGCCCCCTTTCATCGATCCGCGTATCGCCGAGGTGGAAGCCCTGACCGGCTTCCGCCCCCGCTGGTCCTCGCGCCTGCCTGTCCCGTGCTGGCACGCCTTGTGCTGGCACGGTGACTACTTCCGGCGTGCTGGTCTGGTCTGGGATGCCAGCGGCCTGCACTTCGCCGTGCTGAGCTTCGATGACCGGCTGGCGCGGCGCTACAATCTGGGGAACGCCGATCTTGCCGCAGCCGGGCTGGAAGCTCTGGGCATCATGGAGACGCGCGGCATACCGCGCGCTTTCCGGCGCAGCGTCCGGGTGAAGCGCATTCCGGCAGAACGGGTGACGGCGGGCTAGTTGCCCACCTGCGGATGTTCTATTATTGTTCTCATCATGGAACACCGCCGCTGGACCTACGCCCCCGAACGCAGCCAGACCTACGACGGCCCGACAGGTTCATCGTGGATTGTGCGCCGCGATGGTGAAGTCATCGGACACGTTCAATTCAGCAGCGCCATGGGTGGCCGCGCCTTCAACTGGCGGGTGCCGCGCAGCGGCAAGTTCGGCTATTCGCGAGTGTCACTGGCCGAGGCGCTGAACCAGCTACGCGATTCAGTCGAGGCATCGTTGCTCTAGGTCTGCCCCGATCAAGCTTTGAGCAACGATGCCAGCACACCGGAGACGATTGCGACCATGATCAGCGCAATCCACCAGCCGAACAGCTTCATGCGCCCTCGCGCGAATAGGTCCATCTCAGTAATGTTCTTCGCTCGGAATATATCGCTACTGCGCGAGAAGATCAGAACTGCCACGACGGCCAGACCCGCCATCGCTGCAAAGAACACGACCAGCGCGAAGTAGGCCATCATCCGTTCCCCTGCATTGCTTGCCGTCACTGAAAGCCATCTCGCACTTCATAGCAAGAAGACGACCGGCTTATTCCTTGCTCCGATACACCATCACGGCCTTGACGGCATAGACGACGATCAGCACGAGCAAGATGCGGTCGAAGGAGTTCCACCCATCGCGGGACGTGACCATCAGCAGCCCCACGCTGATCGCTAGGGTAATCATCACTTTGCGCAGGTCTTTACGTTCCATCTTCCAGCGCATCGATTCCCCCGACCTGCACGCATCCGCAAGACCCTAGCAGTCCCCCGGCTGACAGCCAGTCCATAATCCTTGCATCCTTGCGCGATCAGCGCGAGGATCACCTCGGGCCGCAGTCTGTGACGCGAGCCGACGCCGATACCCCGGCACCCCCCATCCCCTGCCACCCCCTCGACCTCGCAACATGACCTCGACCTCGCGATTCAGATCACGTCATGAGAAATGTCAGGGCGGGTGCCTCCGACCGCACCGGGGGCCCAGAATATGTTGGAGCCTTCGAGGGGCTGGACCGCGCCGGAGGGCTTCCGACGCGATAATTCGGCCGGAAATCGTCTTGGCCGGAAATCGCGAAAATCGGCCGGGAAACCGCCGAAAATCATCCCGCCTGACTGGCGGTGAATTCCATTCAACCGGAGGAAACCCGCCTTGCCCCGCATGTCGATCCCAGAATACCCCGCCGCCTCGACCGCCGAAGACCAGACCATCGACGCCCCGAACCCGGATTCCCCCGAACCCGCTGGGCCGCAGGGCGTCGAGATGCTGCCCGATCCGGTGCCGGAGCCTATCGCGGCGTTGCCCGAGAAGTGGCACCGCGCCTATCGCAGTTTTTTGGCCGAGGTGGTCGCGATCCGGAAGCGCGCCACCCCCGTGGATCGCAGCATGTTGGTTTCTGCCGTCCGATCCTTGGCCGGAGAGGAACGTGCCCGCGACCTGAGCGACAAGGCCGCGCAGGACGGCAAGGGCGACCTGTTCGTATCTCTGGCGAAGCTGGCGCAGTCCGAAGGCCGGGCCGCGCGGGCCGCGTTGTCCTCGGTCGGGCTGTCAGGCGACCGCAGGGGCCTCGGAGAGGCCCGCAGGGCCGCTGCTGCTGCCGTGGACGACCAGACCACCACCGGCCCCTCCAAGGCCCGCTGGGGAGACCTGTTGGACCGTGGCTGAGCCGGGCTTGCCTTCCCCTCGCATCATCCGCCTGTTGATCGACCTGATCGACCGGGAACTGGCCTGCCGCACGCCCCCCGATCCCCCGCGCCCCGGCTCCGGCTCTACTGCCGATGCCAGCGGCCCCAGCACCCTCGACTGGTGCCGCCGCCTGACCACCGACCCCGCAGAGGTCCGACACCTCGCCCCCGGCCTCTTGCGCGATCTACGGGCTTGCCTCGCGTCTTGGCACAAACCAATCCACCCCGACCGATCCCGCGCCCTGTGGTGCGCTGCTGCCCTCGCCATTGGCCGGGAAGCGCATCGCGACTTGCAACGGTTCGGCAGATACTCGCGCCGGGATCGCGCCGCCATTTCCGGTATCATGGCCGGGCTGGGCTTCGATGATCCGACCCCCGAACAGATCGACGGCATGGTCAGCCGGTGTCAGGGACAGCAGCGCGCGGCCTGATCCTTGGCCCGTCCACCCCGTCCGGGGTAGATGTAGCAATTGCTACATCTACTTTTGCCCCGTCTGCGGGGTCGTCGTCATCTGAAAGGGAGCCATCTGGGTGGACACGCAATTCTGCGCCTCCACTTCTGCCCCGGCTTCTGGATCAGGACGTGGAACCCTCATTTGAGGGGTCCACTTCTGCCCGGAAGCGGCAGGAGTGACGACCATATTCAACGCTCATTATGCCGATGCGTCAATTCTTATTAATTACCGCCAATATTCCCATTTAGTTCCGCCCCTAATCCTTAATCCCCATACATTCCAATTCCTTATCCCCGTATTACGCGAAAAACGTCTATTAACTGACTGAACTGACTCCATAAAATCCTTTGCCAAGCCGCACGGCGGCAGGTATCTTCGCTGCCAATTCAAATCATTCGGATCGCAGCAAGTATGCGCGCATCGGCACCCTCTCTGGCTCTCTTCCTCGGCGCTGCCGATGCTTCGCTAGAGACAGCGGCAGTGGCGCTGATGGAAATCCAAACCCGGCTGGTCAATCCCGAAGACATCGAACAGACAGCGAGTCAGATCGAATATATCGACCTGATACGCCGCAATCTCCGCACGCTGGTCGTTCGCACCGGGGGCGGAAAGCACCCCGCCCAATCCGGAGTCCTGCAATGACCCCGTTGCCGGAAATTATTTCCTTGCAGCGCCGCGCCAATCAGATGGCGCGTGAATATGTCCGCGCCTTGGCTGAGATGGAAGCCGGGCTGATCGCCACCCTGAACTTCATCCGATCCATGGGAGAACCCCGCCAGTGAGCCGCTATTTCAGCCCCCAGACCGAGACCGTCACCATTCGCGATCAGACCTTCACCGTCAGCGAAATCAAAGCGGATGGCCTGATCGCGCTGGAAAGCAGCGAGCCGCAGGACAGCGCGATCACCCTGCTGGCCTATGCCGTCACCGGCCCCGATGGCCTGCTGCTGGGCTTCGAGGAAGCCAAGGCGCTGCCCGGTTTCGCGATCCGCGTGCTGCTGCCCGTGGTCCGGAAGCTGAATATCGAATTGTTCGGCCAAGCCGCCGATCCCGAGGACGAGGCCCCGGACGTGGGAAACGTCCAGAGGCCCGCCCGGAAGGCGGGCTGAGTCCGGCACAGGAACTGGTCATGCGTTGCGCCGCCGCCCTGAACCTCGCACCCTTCGAAGCCGCTTCCCGGCTCTATGCCCGTGAGGTGTATCTGATGGCCGAGCTTTGGCAGGCTGACGCCGAACGCGCAGCCCGCGCACAGGCCCCGAGCCGCAACATGCTTGACCTCGACCCGGCCCAATTGGCCGCTGCCATGACGGGGCCGTGACCATGTTGACCATCAGACGCACCGGCCCCGATCCCCGCCTCGCTGTCCCTGAACTGATCCGTTCGGGCGTGGGGCAAGAGGTCAGCGCCCAGCAGAACAGACTGACCGATGCGGCGATCAAGGCCGGGCATCTCGACCCGGATCATCTGACCCGCCGCATCATCGTCGGCTCGACCATCCGGCAGGTTCACGGCGACTGGCGCGGGATCAATCAATGGCCGCTGCCCGACTACTCGACCATCACCAGCGGCGACGGCGCGCAGCCTGACCTGATCGCGGAGGCCCTGTCTTTCGTCGTCGCCAGCTTCAACGCCAAGGCCCCGCGCGGCAACCGCGTGAAAAGCCATCCTTGGCGCTACGCCAAGAGCTTGCGCATCTATCGCAACGGGCGGCAGATTGCCGCCATTCCCCCGGTCGCACAGATCGCCCCCGAGGACATTTTTCAGATCATCAACGCCGCGCCGCATTCCCCGGTCTTGGAAGCTGACCGGCACATTCTGGCCGGGATCGCCCGCGAGGCCATTGCCAAGTATCCGACCATCAGCATCACGTTCGGCTGGCTGAACAGCGATGTCATCGGCCTGACCTACGGACAGGGCCAAGGCGGCACGTCCGGGCAACCGGCGATCTACGCGCTGCCTGTCGTCACCATCGCCGGGTCGGGCGGTTCCCGGATCGCCACAGCAGCCCGGAAGTCGCGCAAGCGCACCCGCAGGCGGAGGGCCTGACCCATGGCAATGACCGGCAGCACCCAATACGAGGTCCGGGTCGATGCGACCGGCACGCAGTCGCTCACGGCGCTGATCAAAAGCCTGAACGATGCCACCCGCGCCGAAGCCGCGATGCAGAAGGCGCTGACCGCTGAAACCCGCGAGGCCAGACTTGCCGAGAGGCAGCGGCAGAGCCTCGCCAAGACCACCGATCAACTGACCCGCTCGACCCAAGCAGCCGCGAACCAGAACGCTCGTCTGGGCGCGCTGGGTGCCGCCTTCAACAAGAACGCCAGCGCGATCCAGAACTTCGGACGACAGGCGCAGGACGTGGCCGTTCAGGTCAGCATGGGCACGTCAGCCTTCACCGCCCTCGGGCAGCAAGCGCCGCAGCTTTTGGACAGTCTGGGGCCGCTGGGCGCGATCCTCGGCACCGTCGCCGCAGTCGCCCTGCCGCTGGCCGGGAACTTTTTGAACGCCGAGAAGGCCACCGTGGACCTGACCGAGGCCACCGACGCGCTGGCCGCTTCGGTCGAGGCCACGCAGGCCAGTTTCCGGCAGAGCCAGCGGCCCTTGTCCGAATGGAACACCTATTCCGTCGCCGCCGCCCGGAGCCTGCGCGAACTGTCCGGGGCCATGCTGGCGCTGAATCAGGCCGACATGGCCTTGCAGATCAGCAGCACCACCAGCGCCATCCAAGGCCAGATCAATATTCTGGACGAGGCCACGACGCGCTGGACGGCGCTGGCGCAGGAAATCGAAGCCGCGCCGATGGGCGGGTCCGACGATGCCGGGATCAACCTGCTGAACAAGCAGGCCCGCGAGTTGCAGAAGGAACTCGGGCTGACGCTCGAACAGGCGCAATTCCTGTCCGTCAGCTTCCGGGGCATCGGCGATGCGCTGGCCGAGGGCGCACCGGCTGAACAGATCAGGTCGATGATCGAAGACCTGCTGACTTGGGATGCGACCGCGAAGGCGCTGACCGAGGAACAGCGCAAGATGCTGCGCGAGGTCATCAAGACTGCCCAGCAGCAGGCGCTGAGCCGCGACCTGCAACAGCAGATCACCGACGCCGCAGGCGGCACCACGCGGGCATTGGCAGGCACCACGGCGCAGGCACAGGCACTGGCCGAGACGCTGGCACGCGGGGCAGCGGCCATTACCATGCTGAGCAATGCCACCGCGTCCCTGAGCCTCGACACCACCGCTCTGGACGCCCAGACCTCTAGCCTGCTGCGCGGCAATGACGCCTTGCAGGCGCGGGCCGACAGCCTGAAAGCCATCAAGCGGGCCGAGGCCGAGGAAGGCTTGCGTTCGCCCGACGCGATGATCCGCAAGGAAACCATCACCGGCCTGAACGAATACAACGCTGCGCTGGATCGCAACGTCGATGCACAGCGCCGGAACGCCACCGCCATGGCCGAGGCCAGCAAGGCCGCGACCACCACCGGCAAGGCCATGGGCGGGGCTGGGAAGGCCACCACCGACGCGACGAACAGCATCACCAAGGCTACCGAGGCGCTGAACCGCGCGCTGGAACAATACCTGACGCCCGCCGAGAAAGCCGCGAAAGACCTCGCCGAACTCGACCAGATGATCGCCGATCTGGGCGCGCGCGGGGTCCAGCTTAACCCTGAACAGATCATGCTCTACGGGCGAGCCGTCGAGGAACTGAACGGCAAGCTGCGCGAGACCAAGACGTTCAGCGAACAGGTCGAGGACAGCTTGGGTGACGGCTTCACGTCCCTGTTCACCGACCTGATCAGCGGCACCAAGAGCGCCAGCGAAGCATGGTCCGACATGCTGAACCAGATGCTGCAAGAACTCGCGATTTTCCTCGCGCAGAAGCAGTTTCAGGAATTCGCCAGCCTGTTGGTTTCCAGCTTCACCGGCACCCCGACCGTCGCCGCCGCGAGCCCCGCGAACCTGAACGCTGCCCCGATGATGCGGCTGGCCGCGCCTTCGGTGACGAACGTCGCATCCCGTGGGCTGGGCGCTTCCCCCTATGCAGTCGTGTCGCCGGGCTACGTTCCCAGCGCCACGGCGCGGGCCGACTCGGGCCTGACGGTGAATGTCTACAACGAAAACGGCAGCGCCGTCGAAGCCAAGGAAAGCACCGACTCCATGGGCAACCGGCAGTTGGACATTTTCGTCCGGGACAAGATGAAACAGGTCATCAGCACAGGCGGGGTGGATCGAGAAATGCAGCGCAGCTTCGGCCTGCGGAGGAAACCCGGATGACCATCAGCATCCCCAGCATCACAGTCGGCGCGGCGATTATCAGCGCCTCGACCCGCATTGCGGGGCATGTGGCGACCGTCGCCGCCAATCAGGCGCGGGGCTATGTCGATGTTGCCCGTCACCTGCCCGCGCCGGAGGTCGAGACGCGCCTGCTGGCCCTGCGGATGCATCCGCCCGAGGTCAAGGCGGTGATTGCCGCTGTCCGGGCCGTGGCGCGCGACGTAGAAGCCGCTGCCCTGATCCTAGAGGGCAAGGAAGCCGAGGGTGGGGAACTGGCCGAGGCTGCTGCCCGGATCGGACGCGGAGTCGGGGAAGAACGCACCCGCGTCATCAACCGTCTGCACGAGGTCGCGGCGATGATAGAGGCCGACATCGCCAAGGCCACGAAGCGATTGGGCACGCTGGACGGGCTGCACAGTCACGCTGCCGTTGCGGCGTTGGCAACCGGCAAGATCGACGCGTCCAAGATTGTCGGGAAGTTCCGCCTGCCGCCGAGCGTCGTTCACGCGGGTGCTGGACCAACTTTGGTCCAAGTCCGCGCCCGCGCCTTTATCCGTCAATTGAGGGAGGGTTGATCATGCCAATGACCACCGAAGGCATGATGAAGTTCATCAACGCGCTGGCCGAGGGCACCGGGGCCATCGTCGCCGATGATCGCGTGCGCATCGCCAAGCATCGCCTAGAAGTCGTTCGGGCGATGGTTCGTATCTGCGAACGGCAACTGGCACAGGCCGAGGAAGACGCCTTTGCCGCCGATGCACGGCAACAGGCGGCAATCGACGCCTTCAAGGCTGAACCCAGCGCCGAGGCCATCTTGGCGTCGGTCGAGAAAGCGGAGGGTCGCGCATCGTGAGACTGACACCGACCGGCAAACCCTTCACTGCCGCCGAGGCCAAGCTGATGAAAGAGGTCGAGACGCTGCGCGGCGAGCTTGCCAGCCTGCGGGCCGGGACCAAGGCCAGCGGCGACGGTGACGCCCGCGCGGAACTGCTGGACTTGGAACGGATCGCCGATGCCATGGCGCGTGGGCTTTCGACGCTGCAAGCAGGCACCCCGTCGCGCCTGCTGGCCCGTGCGCTGGGGGGATCGAAATGACGCTGGACAGTATGCAGCTTCGCCATCTCGTCGGCTACGGTGCTGCCCTGATCCGGCTGGGCATCAGTCCGGTCGAATATGGCGATTGCCAGCTAGTGCCGGGGCCAGAGGGACCGACCGTCCGGCAGGCGGACATTCCCCCCGCGATCCGCGACGAGGCCGAGGCGCTGGGGTCTGGCGGCTGTTCCCGGCGCATCCTACCGGCTGCTGTTCACCGAAGCCGGTGATCCTGATCGCGGCCGCTTGCTGACCCTCGCCGAGCTTCGGCATTCGGATCGCGCAGCCATGGCCCGCTGGGGAGGTGGCATTGCCGCCGCTGCCTTGGTCGGACGCACCGCCGAACTGATCGAACAGCGTGACCTGCCGGGCTGGCAGGCCATGCGGCAGAAGGCCGTGACGGCACAATGGCTGGCCGAGGTCATCACCCATGAGACCGTGGAAGCGGCATCAGAGACGGCTTTCGGGGAATTGGCAGGACGCGGCGACCGGCCAGAAGACTGGTATGCCTTCACCGCGAGGTTCGTCGCATGACGCCCGGCGTGCTAATTGGTCTCCATGAATACCGGCACACCATCGGGGCGGCGGTGGCGCTGGTGCATCTGGGCCTGTCCCGGCGTGCTTATGACCGGCAGCGCATCTGGCTCATCGCCGACGATGACGGGGGCGAGTTCGCCTTGATGCGGGGCCGGGGGCTGGGTGATCTACGCCTGCGGGCGCTACAGCTTTGCGCCTTCGCGCCTTTGGCGGGCTTGCCAGAGGCCCCTGACCTGATCCGGCGCGGAGAGGTCGAGCCGGTGCTGCCAGCTTGGCTGTCCGGCCCCGACATCGAACTAGCGCGCGACTGGAAAGGCGACCCGATGACGCCTGCCTTGATCGTCGCCGCCTGTCAGCAGGTCGAGGACAAGTTGGGCCTGATCCGGCTGATGACCATCAGCGCCCTGATTGACGGCATGGCATTCGAGACCGTCGAAGACCTGCCGCGTCTTGAAGTTTTCTTGCCCTACAGCGCCGCGAGGCAGGCGCTGGACCGGGCGCATCTGAACATGGAAAGGATCGCCGCATGACCGAGGAAATCACTGTCCGCATCGCTGATCGTTCGCTGATCGGACACGCCATCGCCGTGGCGCGAGGCTTCCCCCCCGGCAAGTTCATGGACTTGATGGAACGCGCCTACGCGGGTGAGCGCCTGCCGAATTACGACTGACCTGCCCCCCGGTCGTCCCTCGTTCATAACGAGAGTCCTTGGGGTTGATAGTGGTCGGTTTCGAGTTGGGCAAGCGCGCCGGGCGCGGAGCCCTCAGATTGCTCAAGCGCCCGGCGC
>Ga0182738_1004823_pt1 | contig 14679 bp, 15 predicted proteins | sample eDN5th30CBELigMG_FD_128876 | JGI IMG/M metagenome (GOLD analysis project Ga0182738, IMG submission 128876) | Enriched Miracle-Growth compost microbial communities from Emeryville, California, USA - eDNA 5th pass 30_C BE-Lig MG (version 2)... ... | reverse complement strand
GGTCTGCCCGTTCCCCCACAACCACAAGTGCTCGCCGTCCTTGGTGGTGAACTCGACCTGCTGTAGGTGTTGCGTGCCAACGATTCGCGTGAACACCGCACCGTCGGCGTAAATGCCGAACGGGCGAGGTGGTTCCCATCTACCCGCGTCGAGCACGAGGGCGGAGACCATCGGCGGGGCGGTGTTCACGACTGCTCGCTTTTCTGCTCCCGCAGCGTCTGCACGTACCCAGCGATGCGGAGTTCGTTGTGCACCTGGTGGATCGCTGCTACCACCTCGGCGGGCACATCGGCTTCGTCGCAGCCCTTCACGCCGACCACGATGGCGTTCCCGACGATCACCTGATCGCCGAATCCATCGTTCAGTTGCCGCGCAACGGAAGTAGCCAACGGGTTAGGCGGGAGGTTGAAAATCTTCCCTTCCTCGTTCACGAACATCACGGCTTGCACACCGTTCGGCAGGGTCAGGTTCACGGCTTCGATGTAGCCACCGACAACCTGCTGGTACAGCTCGATCTCGGGCGCGACCTTGGCGGGGTACGGCGGGTACTCGCTGCTGGCGTCGTGGTAGAGCGCGATGGCGGAGATGCGGGTGTCGGTCATGTACTCATCGTCGGGCACCGCACCGACAGGCGGCAAGGCACGGATAGGGACGTGACGGGTTGTGCGGCACCGGGATTCACGCATCACGTCCCGTTCGTTCCCTTGGCTGTTGTCGGTGGCGGGCGGGACAATGGGGGCATGGAAACCGTGAACGAACTCACCGCCGAGCACTCCGGGCAGTGGCTTATCGCCGACGTCGAGGGCGCTCGACAAATCGTCGACCTCGACACACGCTGCTTCTATCCGCCGGAGTCGGAGGGGCGAATCAGCAAGGAGGCGCAACGGCTCGCCGAGACGCCCCGCATCGGTGAACCGTTCGGCGAAGGCAGCACAGTTCGGCGGATCATGCAGTTGCCCGACTTGGTGGATGTCAGTGTGCGTTTCGCCGAGGGCTGGGGGCAATGGATCAGCGTGGAGTTGGGTTGGTATCCGATCATCGCCGAACTGGATGCGGCGCTGGTCGAGGTGGAGCCTGACTTCGAGTATCACCAGATCAAGGAGAAGTTCGGAGAGCTTCGCGTTTACGTGGACATCAAGCTGAAGTCTCCGAAGGCGCGAGCGGTTATCGCTGCGGCGCAACAGAAAGCGGCGGTGACCTGCGAGCGGTGCGGGGACACCGATACTGCGCGGATGCGAACGAAGCAGCAGTGGTTGCAGACGTTGTGCGACACCTGCGCGGAGGCGAAGGGCTGCGACGAGTACGGGGTGGGTGACACGGTCGATGCGCTGTCCCCTGAAATGCGCGGCGTCTGGCGGGTGACCACGCAGGGCAGCACGCACATCTGGGACATGGATAACCGCACGTACACGCGGTTTCCTGGCGAGCATTCGCTGTCGGGAGCCTTCGAGTTCGACCGCGAGCCGCAGCCCATCACGAGGGTTGACCGCTACCCCGTGGTGGGTTCCTACTTCCTGATTTGGTACGACGACCCCGCCGACCCCGAGCGCCGCGAGCAATTCCGACGGTCGAGCGGTATCGAGCGGATCGAGCGTGTCCGGTGAACGCGCCGTTCTACGACACCCGCCCGTATACGGTCCCTGTGCCGCGTGAGCCTGGCTGGTACACCGTCACCTGGACGCCGCGCGGCGGGGAGTCGGTGACCGCCACGGGCGACTACCTCGACGCGCGATACCTCGGCGGGGCGGTGGCGCTGAGCTGCGGGCTCAGGGAGGCGCTGGTTGCTCTCGAACTGACCGACTGGCGATGGCCGGACGACCACGTGCGTGCGCTGTGCGACGAGGTGGATCGGCAACTGCTGCTGGCACCGACGGCGACGCTGCGCTGCCCGATGGGTGTGGCGGTGATCGAGTTGGTTCCCGTCCGCTAGTTCGCCCGCGTGATGAACTGCGCGGGCACGGCGGAGGTGAGCCACACCCCGCCGCCCACGTCGTAGAAGTGGTGTCCCTGTTCGCTGGCGTCCTGGGCGGCGATGGCGAGCACGGCGGCACCACGGCGGACAACAACATCGGGATCGGTGTGGAGGTGGACTTGCTGGCGGCTCATCGGCGACAGTCCGTCGCGCAAGATCGGCGTGAGGGATGACCACTTCGTGCCGTGGTAGAGCACCGTCGGGGGTTCTGTGGGCTGTCCGGTCCTTGTGGGGATCGAGTGTCCGTAGCGGGCGCGGATGCGCTGCTGGTGTGGGTCGAGTTCGTAGCGGGTGCTGGCGGCGAGCACGTCGGCGAGTTTGGCACGGGTAATGCCGAGGCGGTGGAGCACTTCGGTGACCTTGACCCAACCGTCGGGTGTGCGCTCCACGTCTCCGTCGTGACGCAGCACGGAGGCGACGCGGCGCGAGGTGCGGACGGTGGACATGGCACCGGAGGTTACGCCGGGATGGCGTCGGCGGGCGGGGTGGACGGGGACGTGATGTGTCCTTGGCAGCCGAGGGTCGTGGCGGCAGCAGACGGGGACGTGATGTGCCCTGGTGGCGCTCTGACCAGCGTTTACGGCACTGTCAGGGGCGACGGCGGGGCGGTTATTGGATGACCTGCGGATTCCCCGTGATTCGCCCAGTTATTGGATAGCGTATTGGATGGAGCCCCTCGGAGGGCAAAAAGAAACCCCGTCTGAGCAGGTCAGACAGGGTTTCTACTCGGGGTGGCTGACGGGACTCGAACCCGCGACACCCAGGATCACAACCTGGTGCTCTACCAACTGAACTACAGCCACCATTGCTGCCCGACTAGCAAGCAGCGTCGTCGATACTAACCGCTTGGGCGCTCAGCGACCGAATCGATATCGTCGGGCGCGTCCACCGGCGGCCCCAGTTCTCCGGCGACCGCAGCAATATCGCTGGTAGACGGCCCGGGCGGGTCGACGAACGCGGTTCGTCGGTAGTACTTCAATTCCCGGATCGACTCGTGGATGTCGGCCAGTGCGCGGTGCGCCAGGCCCTTCTCGGGCTGGCCGAAGTAGATCCGGGGATACCACCGACGGCACAACTCCTTGATCGAGCTGACGTCGATCATCCGGTAGTGCAGGTAGTCGTTGAGGGCGACCATGTCGCGGGCCAGGAAACCGCGGTCGGTGCCGATCGAGTTGCCCGCCAGCGGCGCCGTCTTGGCCTGTCTGACGTGGGTGCGGATGTAGTCGAGCACCATCGCCTCGGCGGTGGCCAGGTCGACCGTCGATGCTCTGACCTCGTCGATCAGGCCCGATCGGGTGTGCATCTCGGTCACCACCGGGCTCATCGCGTCCAGGTCCGCGTCGTCGGCGTGGATCACCACGTCAATGCCATCGCCCAGGATGTTCAGCTCGCCGTCGGTGACCAGGGCGGCGATCTCGATGAGCTTGTCCTTGCCCAGATCCAGGCCGGTCATCTCACAGTCGATCCAGACGAGTTCGTCTCGTGCAGCACTCACAGTGAGCCAACGTTAGCCGTTCGCCGCAGCCATAGGCGCACAGTGGTCCAGACGGGCCAAGTAATGTCGTGACCTGTGAGTCCCGAGTCGGCGGCGAACGCCGCGCAGCAGATCGCGGCGGGCTATGTCGCCGACGGCCAGGCCCTGGAGCTGGGCACGGTCGTCATCGACGACACCGCAGACGCCTCCGCGCAGGTCCGCATTCCGCTGGCCACGATCAACCGTCACGGGTTGGTGGCCGGCGCCACCGGCACCGGCAAGACCAAGACCTTGCAGGTGATCGCCGAGCAGCTGTCCGCCGCCGGTGTCCCGGTGCTGATGGCCGACGTCAAGGGCGACCTGTCCGGGCTGTCGCGTGCGGGGGAGGCCGGCGACAAGATCACCCAGCGCGCCACCGAGACCGGCGACGACTGGACGCCGACGGCCTTCCCGGTGGAGTTCCTGTCGCTGGGCACCGGCGGTCTCGGAATCCCGGTGCGCGCCACCATTTCCAGCTTCGGACCCATCCTGTTGTCGAAGGTGTTGGGGCTCAACAGCACCCAGGAGTCGACCCTCGGGCTGATCTTCCATTGGGCAGACCAGAATGGTTATCTGCTGCTGGACCTGAAGGACTTGCGTTCGGTCATCACATTTTTGACCAGCGATGCCGGTAAACCCCAGCTGAAGAACCTCGGCGGGGTGTCGGCTCAGACCGCGGGGGTGATCCTGCGCGCCCTGGTCAATCTGGAGGCCGAAGGCGGCGACACCTTCTTCGGTGAGCCGGAGCTCAAACCGGAGGACTTGCTGCGCACCGACAGTCAGGGCCGCGGCATCATCTCGCTGCTGGAACTGGGTGATCAAGCTGCCCGCCCGGTGTTGTTCTCCACCTTCTTGATGTGGGTGCTCGCCGACCTGTTCACGCTGCTTCCCGAGGTCGGTGACGTCGACAAGCCCAAGCTGGTGTTCTTCTTCGACGAGGCGCACCTGCTGTTCACCGACGCTTCGAAGGCGTTCCTGCAGCAGGTCGAGCAGACCGTGAAGCTGATCCGCTCCAAGGGCGTCGGGGTGTTCTTCTGCACCCAATTGCCCACGGATGTGCCCAACAGCGTGCTGTCGCAGCTGGGCGCCCGGATCCAGCATGCGTTGCGTGCGTTCACCCCCGATGACCAGGCGGCGCTGAGCAAAACGGTGCGCACCTACCCCAAGACCAAGGTGTATGACCTGGAGTCGGCGCTGACGTCGCTGGGGATCGGCGAGGCGATCGTCACCGTCCTGTCGGAGAAGGGTGCCCCGACCCCGGTCGCCTGGACGCGGCTGCGGGCACCGCGATCGCTGATGGCCTCCGTCGGCGACGCGGCGATCACCGCGGCCGCCACCGCGAGCCCGCTGCACGCCGTCTACAGCGAGACGGTGGATCGCGAGTCGGCCTACGAGATCTTGTCCGGCAAGCTCGCAGCGGGGGAGGGCAGTGCGCCGCCCTCCGACCCGCAGGGGTACGACGGTGTGCCGCCCCCGCCGAAAGTGCACTGGTGGACGCGGTTCGGTCGCTGGCTCGCCCACTTTCTCTCCACTCGGGAGGGCAAGCAGGTGACACGTGCCGTTACTACCGTGGTGGTCGGTCAGATCACCCGCGGCGCAATGGGCACCGGCCGGCGTCGCCGCTAGCGCGATGGCGGCGACCCGCTGCGCCCGGCTCCGCCGCGCTGGCGATCGCCGCTAACCCCCGCCGAGCTTTTTGTAGACCGCCCCCACAATGGGCGTGACGATGGCGCGCGGTGCGTAGCCGCTGGCCATCGACATGGCCTTGGAGGTGATCCCGGGTACCACGCGCATCTTGTTGCGCGCCAACGCATCCAGTGACAGTTTCGCGGTGTGCTGGGTGGAGATCCACAAGAAGTCCGGGATCAGCCGGTCCACCAACGAGGCCTCGGTGGCATCGGGCATCTCGGCGCGCACCGGCCCAGGTGCCAGCAACGTGACGTGCACCCCGGACTTCAGCAGCTCGCCGCGCAGCGACTCGCTGAAGGTGTTGGCGAACGCCTTGGTTGCGGCGTAAGTGGCGTTGTTGGGGATCGGTGAGTTGCCCGCCGCCGACCCGGAGATCAGGATGCCGCCGGCGCGGCGTGCGAGCATGCGGGGCAGCACCGCCAACACCAAGTCGTGCACCGCCACCGCGTTCAGCTGCACCTGGGCCTTCTCCGCCGCCGGGTCCAGGCCGGCGATCGGTCCGAACGTCGCGGTGCCGGCGTTGGCGCACAGCACCGAGATCTCCCGCTCGGACAGCTCGGCGCAGAACGCGTCACGTGCCAGCGGGTCGGCCAGGTCGACGGCCCGCACTTCGACGGTCACCCCGTACTTGTCGCGCAACCGCGCCGCCACGCCGTTGAGCACGTCTTCGCGGCGCGCGGTGATGATCAGGGCGTGGCCGCGGGCGGCCAGCTCGGTGGCCAGCGCCTCACCGATTCCCTGGGACGCGCCGGTGACGACGGCGCGGGCATCTGGGCTGGGAGCAGGAATTGGCATGGGGCAATCGTAGAGTGCGAGTCATGGGAGAGCCGGGGTTGCGGGCTGAGTGGTCAGTAGTTGTCGGCGGTGTGCTGTAAGAACAGAGGCATGAATCTGACGGCGTGGGCTGAGCGCAACGGTGTTGCGCGGGTGACCGCGTATCGCTGGTTTCACTCGGGCCAGTTGCCTGTAGCGGCGCAACGGGTGGGGCGGCTGATCCTGATGAACGATGTAGCCGCTGAGCCAGTCCAGAATCGGCGGACCGCGGTGTATGCGCGGGTCTTGTCGGCGGACCAGAAGACCGCTCTGGATCGGCAGGTGGCTCGGGTGGCCGCGTGGGCCACTGCTGAACAGATTCCGGTCGACAAGGTGGTGACTGAGGTCGGTTTGGCATTGAACGGGCGCCGCCGCAAGTTCCTGGCCTTGCTGCGCGACCCGACCGTTAGTCGGATCGTGGCGGAGCACCGGGATAGGTTCTGCCGTTTCGGCTCTGAGTATGTCGAAACCGCACTCGCTGCCCAGGGCCGCGAGTTGCTCGTGGTTGATGCCGCTGAGGTAGACAACGATTAGTACGCGATATGACTGAAATTCTCACCAGGATGTGCGTCCGGCTTTACGGGAAGCGGGCTGCGGCTATCGGAGCCAAACGGGCGATTGCCGCTGCCGGCGATGGCGAGGCGGCCTGATGGCGCGCTTCGATATTCCCGAGGGTTGGTCGGCGCAGGCGTTCCGGTTCACGTTGGACCCGACCGAAGCCCAAGCTCGTGCGCTGGCACGACATTTCGGCGCGCGTCGTAAGGCATACAACTGGGCTGTGGCCACCTTGAAGGCCGATATTCAGGCGTGGCGTGAGACTGGCATCGAGACGGCGAAGCCTTCGCTGCCGGTGCTGCGAAAGCGGTGGAACCAGGTCAAGAACGATGTGTGTGTCAATGCCGAGACCGGTGCGGTGTGGTGGGCGGAGTGCTCGAAGGAGGCCTACGCCGACGGGATTGCCGGCGCGGTGGATGCCTACTGGAATTGGCAGACCTCTCGTGCCGGCGCCCGGGCTGGCCGGAGAGTTGGTTTTCCGCGATTCAAGCGCAAAGGCCGTGACTGCGACCGCGTGTCGTTCACGACCGGGGCGATGCGGGTGGAGCCCGACCGCCGCCATCTCACACTGCCGGTGATCGGCTGTGTACGCACCCGTGAGAACACCCGCCGGCTGCAACGGCTCATCGCGAAAGATCGAGCGAGGGTGTTGGCGATCTCGGTTCGCCGCAACGGTACCCGAATGGATGCGAGTGTGCGCGTGCTGATGCAGCGCCCGCAGCGGCCCAACGTGGCATTCCCGGGTTCGCGGGTCGGTGTCGATGTCGGGGTGCGTCGACTGGCGACCGTGGCCACCGACACCGGTGAGGTCATCGAGCGAGTCGCCAACCCGCGCCCACTCGATGCCGCCCTCACGCAGCTGCGGCGGGTCAGCCGGGCTCGGTCGCGCTGCACGAAAGGCTCACGGCGCTACCGTGAGCGCACCACCGAGATGTCCCGGCTGCACCGCCGGGTCAACGATGTCCGTACCCATCACCTGCACGTCCTGACCACGCGATTGGCCAAAACCCACGGCCGCATCGTTGTCGAAGGCTTGGACGCTGCCGGGATGCTGCGGCAAAAGGGCCTGTCAGGGGCGCGCGCCCGCCGGCGCGCGCTCTCCGATGCGGCTCTGGGCACCCCGCGCCGGCACCTGTCCTACAAGACGGGCTGGTACGGATCGTCACTGGTGGTCGTCGACCGTTGGTTCCCCTCGTCGAAAACCTGCCACGCCTGCGGGCATGTGCAAGACATCGGCTGGGTCGAACAGTGGCGATGCGATGACTGCTCGACATCGCACCAACGCGACGACAACGCCGCGATAACCCTCGCACGCTACGAGGAGCCCGCTACGGGCAATAGTGTCGTCGGCCCAGTTGGGGCCGCCGTCAAGCGTGGAGCCGACCGTAAGACCCGGCCTGGCCGGGCAGGTGGCCGTGAAACGCGGAAGGGAGGCAGTCACACGGTTGCCGAACATCCCCGAGACGGGGTGCAAGTCGCGTGACCACTAGTGATCACTCACTTGCAACGGCGGACAAGCCGGGGCGATCCCGGATCGTGGCGTGGGCCCTGTGGGACACCGGTGCGGCCGGCGTTTCCGCCATCGTGGTGACGTTCGTCTACTCGGTGTATCTGACCAGCAGTGTCGGTCGAGAGCTGCCCGGCGAGGTGTCCCCGGCCAGCTGGCTGGGCCGCACCCTGGCCATCTCCGGGCTGACCGTGGCTGCGGTCGCGCCGGTGATCGGGGTCTGGGTGGCCGCCCCGCACCGCCGTCGCGTGACGCTGGCGGTGCTCACCGGTACCGCGGCCGTGTTGACCGCTTCGATGAGCCTGATCCGTGACGAACCTGCCTACCTGGCTCCGGGACTGCTGCTGTTGGCGCTGACCGCCGCGTGCGGCGACCTGGCCAGCGTGCCCTACAACGCCATGCTGCGGCAGCTGTCGACGCCGCAGAACTCCGGCCGGATCTCCGGCTTCGGCTGGGCGGCCGGCTACGCCGGCAGCGTGGTGTTGCTGCTGCTGGTCTACGCCGGCTGTATCGCCGGCAGCGGCCCCACCCGCGGGCTGCTGCGCTTGTCCACCGAAGGCGGCCACAACGTTCGGGTGGCGATGCTGCTGGCCGCGGCCTGGCTGACGGTGTTCGCGTTGCCGTTGCTGCTCACGGCGCACCGGTTGGCCGGTGAGAGCGAGACGCCTGCCCTGCGGCCCGGATTCTTCGGCGGCTACCGCCAGCTGTGGCGCGACATCACCGTGGAATGGCATCGCGATCGCAACCTGGTCTTCTACCTGATTGCCAGCGCGATCTTCCGTGACGGGCTGGCGGGGGTGTTCGCGTTCGGCGCGGTGCTCGGCGTCAATGTCTACGGCATCTCGGCCGGCGATGTGTTGATCTTCGGGGTGGCCGCCAGCGTGGTCGCGGCGGTCGGGGCCATCGCCGGTGGCCTGCTCGATGACCGGATCGGGTCCAAGACCGTCATCGTCGGATCGCTGATCGTGATGATCGCCGCCGGGACCACGTTGATGACGCTGTCCGGTCCAGTGGCGTTTTGGGCCTGCGGGCTGGTGCTGTGCCTGTTCATCGGGCCGACCCAGTCCTCGGCGCGCACCCTGCTGCTACGGATGGCCGACGAGGGTATGGAAGGGGTGGCGTTCGGCCTCTACACGATGACCGGTCGGGCGGTGTCGTTCCTGGCGCCGTGGCTGTTCTCGGTCTTCGTCGACGTCTTCGGCACCGACCGGGCGGGCATGGGCGGGCTGTGCACCGTCCTGCTGCTCGGTCTGCTGGCGCTTCTGCCCGTGCGGGTGCCGATGGCGCCGACCCGCTTCGCCCGGCTTCGCCGCGCTAGCGATCGCCGCGTCAGCCGGCCGCCGCGCACACCGTGAGAATTGAACCGGTGCGCTGACGGACCTGGGCGCCGTCCACCGATACCGAGCAGGTGATCTGCTCGCCGAAATTGACCACCGTGACCGCCGCAGCCGTGGTCGCCGGCGGCGTCAACGTCACCTGCTTGCTCCACGGCAGGGACACATTGAACTCGGTCTGCAGAATCCCGCCGGTATCGATGTAGGCGATGCTCAGCGCCCGACCGGTCCCGCTGACGCTGTAGACGATCGTCTCGGGCACCCCGGCGGTGGTCGAGGTCGTCGGCGGCGCCGTGGTTGTGGTGCTGGGTGCTGGGGTCCTCGACGGCGGCGGAGTGGTGGTGGGGACGCGCTTGGGCACCGGGGTGCTCGGCGCGGTCGGCAACGGGGTCACCGGCGTGACGGTGGCCGAATTGCGCTGCGAGCCATTGGCGATCACCAGAGCGATCACCATGCCGACCACCAGCAGTACCGCGGCACCGGCCACCAGGAACAGCCAGTTCGGAAACCTCGGAGGCTCCGGTGGTCCACCCTCGCCGCCGCTTACGGGGCCGCCCTGAGGGGGCTGGGGCGCCTCCCAGTGCTGCCGCGGCAATTGCTCGGTCGGGTGGGGAGCCTGCGGCGGATAGCCGGGCGGGTACGACGGGAGCTGCCCGGCGTAGGCCGGGTCGACGTAGGGCGGATAGCCGGAAGTCGGCGGCTCAGACGCTCCACCGCGTTGCCAGGGCTGATTAGAGCCCTCCGGTCGATACGGATCGCTCATGCCCACCTCATGGCTTGCAGGGTACCTGCGCCGGGCGTCTGCGGCCGGGACGTCGGCGCGCCGTCCTTAAATTCCGGCCGCGCCCAGCGCGCTGATCGTCATCGCCCGCAACACCGCTCGCGAGCGCTCCGGGCCGGCCGACTTGGTGCCAAGGGGCTTCATGCTGTGCGGGGTCGAGTTCAGCAAACCGAACGCGGCGTGGGCCATCAGCCGTGCATCGGCTTCGGCCAGCCCCGGGTGCAGCGCGCGCAACACACTCACCCACACTTCGACGTACTGCCGCTGGGCACTGCGCACCTGACGCTGCGCGGCGGCCGGCAGATGCGCCAAGTCACGGTCTTGGATTCGGATCAGATCCGGCTCGCCGAGGGCGAAATCGAGGTGAAAGTCGACCAAACCGTCCAGCACGTCCTGCGGATTGTCTCCACCCGCTTCGACGGCGCGTGCACCGGCGAGCAACCGGGTGCTGATACCGACCAGCAACTCGACCAGCAGTGCTTCTTTGCCTGCGAAGTGTCGGTAGATGGCCGGCCCGCTGACTCCTGCGGCCGCGCCGATGTCCTCTAACCGCACCGCGGGATAGCCGCCCTGCGCGAAGAGGCGTTCGGCGGCCGCGAGCAACTGGCCACGCCGGTCGGACTTGAGCCGGCTGCGCCGGTTGGCCGGCTCGTCGTTGCCCGCCGAGTCGGCCGGGATGGACTTCGGAATGGAAGAAGCCATCACGCCTCCGCTCCGTCGTGGACATCTCAGTTAATGGCCACTAACGTAACACTCGCCGCCTCGGAGCACATCCGGCTTCGGGCGGCACCGGTGGAGGGACCGATGGCAAGTGCGGTACCCGCGGCGCAGGACGAGTTGTCCTACGCCCGCGGCGGGGCCCAGCCCGCCCTGTTGGAGACCACGATCGGCGCCAATCTCGCGGCGATCGCTCGCGCGTTCCCCGATCGCGATGCGTTGGTTGACGTTCCGTCGGGCCGGAGCTGGAGCTACGCCGAGCTTTTGGCCGATGTGCGCCGACTGGCAACCGGCCTGCTGCGCGCCGGTATCAGCCCGGGCGACCGGGTGGGCATCTGGGCGCCCAACTGTGCCGAATGGATATTGACCCAGTACGCCACCGCCGAAATCGGGGCGGTTCTGGTCAACATCAACCCGGCGTATCGCTCCCACGAATTGGCCTATGCGCTCAAGCAGTCCGGGGTCGCGATGGTCATCTCGGCTACGCGTTTCAAGACCTCCGACTACGTCGGAATGCTGCGGGAGGTGGCTCCCGAATGCCCGGATCTGCGCCAGGTGGTGTTCATCGGCGGTTCCCGGTGGCAGGAGCTGGCCGGCACGCCGATCGATGCGAGCGCGCTGGCGAAGCTGGCCGCGACACTGCATCCGCAGGATCCGATCAATATCCAATACACCTCGGGCACAACGGGTTACCCCAAGGGTGCGACGCTGAGTCATCGCAACATCCTCAACAACGGTTACCTGGTCGGTGAGCTGCTCGGCTACACCGAAGCGGATCGGATCTGCCTTCCCGTGCCGCTCTATCACTGCTTCGGACTTGTGATGGGGAGCCTGGCGGCGACCAGTCACGGCGCGGCCATCATCTTGCCGGGTCCCGGCTTTGATCCGGCGGCCACGCTGCGGGCCGTACAGGATGAGGCCTGCACCAGCCTCTATGGGGTGCCCACTATGTTCATCGCCGAGCTCGGCCTGGCTGACTTCGGCGAATACGGCCTGACCAGCCTGCGCACCGGGATCATGGCCGGATCGCCGTGCCCGGCCGAGGTGATGCGACGGGTTATCGACGACATGCACATGGCCGGGGTCGCGATCTGCTACGGCATGACCGAGACCTCTCCGGTGTCGACCCAAACCCGCGGTGCGGACTCGCTGGTGCAGCGAGTCGAGACCGTCGGGCAGGTCGGCCCGCACCTGGAGATCAAGCTGACCGACCCGGTCACCGGTGCGACGGTGCCGCGCGGAGAGGTCGGCGAGCTGTGCACCCGCGGCTACTCGGTGATGACCGGCTACTGGAACGACCCGGACAAGACGGCGGCGGCCATCGACGCCGAAGGCTGGATGCACACCGGCGATCTGGCCGCGATGGACGGCGACGGCTACGTGCGCATCACCGGGCGGATCAAGGACATGGTGATCCGTGGCGGGGAGAACATCTACCCACGCGAGATCGAGGAATTCCTCTACACCCACCCCGACATCCGCGACGCCCAGGTCATTGGCGTGCCCGACGAAACCTACGGTGAGGAGCTGATGGCGGTGGTGATGATGCGCGATGGGGCGCCGCCGTTGACCGTCGAGCGGCTGCGGGAGTTCTGCACCGGCCGGCTCGCGCATTTCAAGGTGCCGCGCTACGTGCGGGTTGTGACCGAGTTTCCGATGACGGTCACCGGCAAGGTCCGCAAGGACGAGATGCGCCAGCAGGCGATCGAGCATTTGAGCGGCGGCTGACAGGGCCGCTCAAGAATGGTATTCTCTGGCATCAGTTAATCAGCATTAACTGAAATGAGGAGGCGCGCGTGGCGATAGACAAGGTCGTGGCGACGGCGGCAGAGGCCGTGGCCGATGTGACCGACGGCGCGTCACTGGCGGTAGGCGGATTCGGACTCTGCGGCATCCCGGAGGCGTTGATCGAGGCCCTGCTACAGCTCGGGGTCACCGATCTGGAGACCGTGTCGAACAACTGCGGTGTCGACGGCGTCGGGCTGGGAGTCCTGTTGGAGCACAAGCGCATCCGCCGCACCGTCAGCTCCTATGTGGGCGAGAACAAGGAGTTCGCTCGGCAGTTCCTATCCGGTGAGCTCGAGGTGGAGCTGACCCCGCAGGGGACCCTCGCCGAGCGGCTGCGCGCCGGCGGCGCCGGCATCCCGGCGTTCTACACGCCCACCGGCGTAGGCACCCAGGTCGCCGACGGCGGTTTGCCGTGGCGCTACGACGGGGCCGGCGGGGTGGCGGTGGCCTCGCCGCCGAAAGAGACCCGGGAATTCGACGGCCGCACCTATGTCTTGGAGCGGGCGATCCGCACCGACTTCGCGCTGGTGCACGCCTGGAAGGGCGATCGGCACGGCAACCTCGTCTACCGCGAGGCTGCCGCTAACTTCAACCCGGACTGCGCCGCGGCAGGCCGGATCACCATCGCTGAGGTCGAGCACCTGGTCGAGCCCGGCGAGATCTGCCCCGCCGAGGTGCACACCCAGGGTGTCTTCGTGCACCGCGTGGTGCACGTGCCAAATCCGATCAAGCGAATCGAGCGGGAGACGGTGCGCGCGTCATGACCCTCACTAGAGACCAGTTGGCCGCCCGGGTGGCCGCCGAGCTGCGCGACGGGCAGTACGTCAACCTGGGCATCGGACTGCCCACCTTGATTCCCAACCACATCCCCGACGGTGTCAGCGTGGTCCTGCACTCGGAGAACGGAATCCTCGGGGTCGGCCCCTACCCGCTGCGCGAAGACCTCGACGCCGACCTGATCAACGCCGGCAAAGAAACCGTCACCAACCTGCCCGGCGCATCGTTCTTCTCGTCGTCGGCGTCGTTCGGCGTGATCCGCGGCGGCCACCTCGACGTGGCGGTCCTTGGCGCCATGCAGGTTTCGGCCGCCGGCGACCTGGCCAACTGGATGATCCCCGGCAAGATGATCAAAGGAATGGGCGGGGCGATGGACCTGGTGCACGGAGCGCGCCGGGTGATCGTGATGATGGAACACGCCGCCAAAGACGGCAGCGCCAAGATCGTCGAGCAGTGCACACTGCCACTGACCGGTGCCCGCTGCGTCAACCGGATCATCACCGACCTGGCCGTCATCGACGTCACCCAGAACGGTCTGCAGCTGGTCGAGACCGCACCGGGCGTCACCGTCGACGAGGTCGTCGCGAAAACCGATGCTTCGCTGGATCTTTCGGCACTGTCATGACCGCACCGGCATTCGCTGACGAACACCGTCGTCTGGTCGCGGAACTCAACACCAAGCTGGCGGCGGCCGCCCTCGGCGGCAACGAGCAGTCCCGCCAGCGCCACGTGGCACGCGGAAAACTGTTGCCACGCGACCGCGTTGACCGGCTGCTGGACCCCGGTAGCCCGTTCCTGGAATTGGCGCCGCTGGCCGCCGACGGGATGTACGACGACGAGTGCCCCGGCGCGGGGATCATCGCCGGCATCGGGCGGGTGTCCGGCCGCGAATGCGTGATCGTCGCCAATGACGCCACCGTCAAGGGCGGCACTTACTACCCGGTGACGGTCAAAAAGCATCTGCGTGCCCAAGAGGTGGCACTGGGCAACCGGCTGCCCTGCCTGTACCTGGTGGACTCCGGGGGGGCGTTCCTGCCCCGCCAGGACGAAGTCTTCCCAGACCGTGAGCACTTCGGCCGCATCTTCTACAACCAGGCCACCATGAGCGCTGCGGGCATCCCGCAGATCGCCGCGGTGCTCGGTTCCTGCACCGCGGGTGGCGCCTACGTCCCGGCGATGAGCGATGAGGCCGTCATCGTCCGGGAACAGGGCACCATCTTCTTGGGCGGACCG
>Ga0182738_1004821_pt1 | contig 14685 bp, 10 predicted proteins | sample eDN5th30CBELigMG_FD_128876 | JGI IMG/M metagenome (GOLD analysis project Ga0182738, IMG submission 128876) | Enriched Miracle-Growth compost microbial communities from Emeryville, California, USA - eDNA 5th pass 30_C BE-Lig MG (version 2)... ... | reverse complement strand
CTGGTCGTGCGTCACGTAGACGGTCGTGTAGCGGTAGCGGTCGTGCAGACGGCGGATCTCGAATCGCATCTCCTCGCGGAGATTCGCGTCGAGATTCGAGAGCGGCTCGTCGAGCAGCAGGGTCTCGGGCTCGACCACCAGGGCACGCGCCAGCGAGACACGCTGCTGCTGGCCTCCGGACAGTTCGCCGGGGTACCTCTCCGCGAACGCCTCGAGCCGCGCCGTCGACAGGATCGCCTGCAGCCTGGACGCGATCGTCGCCTTGTCCAACTTCCGGATGCGCAGCCCATACGCAACGTTCTCGGCCACCGTCATGTGAGGCCACAGCGCATAGCTCTGGAAGATCATCGACATGTTCCGCCCTTCCGGCGGCACCGTGCGCTGCGGCGTCGACAGGACCCTGCCGCCAACCGCGATTTCGCCTGCCGAAGGTTCGATGAAGCCCGCGATCAGCCGCAACGTGGTCGTCTTGCCACACCCCGATGGGCCGAGCAGGCAGACGAGCTGCCCATGGCCGATCGTCAACGACACGTCGTCGACGGCCACGGCATTGCCGTAACGCTTGCCGAGACCCTTCAATTCGACTGCGGCCACTCGTCCTCCCTCCGGGAGCCGGCAAGATGCGTCGCTTCGCATTATGTGACAATCGGCTTTATCGTCGGCACGCATCATTTCGGGAGTGAAACCCTCGCATCATGAAAATCCATCGTCGTGTCATCCTTCTTGCGCCCGCCGCCCTCGCCTTTCCGGCGCACGCCCAGACTTATCCCGACAAGCCGATCCGCCTCGTCGTGCCGTTCGCGCCGGGCGGGAACGCCGACATCACCGGCCGCCTGTTCTCGGAGGCACTCGCCAAGCGGCTCGGCCAATCGGTGGTGGTGGAAAATCGTGGCGGTGCCGGCGGCGCCATCGGCAGCGAGCAGGTCGCCAAATCGCCGGCCGACGGATACTCGGTCGTGCTGGGATCGACCGGGACCTTTCTCGTCAGCCCGCGGATGACCGGCGGCAAGCCTCCCTACACGCTGTCGAGCTTCGCACCGGTCGCCATGCTCGCCACCTCCTCGATGGTGCTCGAGGTGAATGCGGCCAACGCCATCAAGGACTGGCCGGGAATGCTGGCCTATCTGCAGGCCAATCCCGGCAAGCTCACGGTCGGCCATCCAGGCAACGGCAGCACCAACCATCTCGCCCTGCTGCAGCTCCAGAAAGCTGCCGGCGTGCGCTTCAACATCATCCCCTACAAGAGCAATGGTCTCGCGCTGAACGACCTGCTCGGCGGCCAGATCGATTCGGTCATCGATCAGATTCCGGCCTCGATCGGCCATATCCGTTCGGGCAGGCTGCGGCCGATCGCGGTGACGAGCCGCCGGCGTGCCGCCCAGCTGCCCGACGTGCCGACCCTCGACCAAGCAGGCGTGTCCGGCTTCGACGCCCAGACGCCGATCGTGCTGATGGCGCCGGCCGGCACGCCCGAGCCCGTGGTCAGGAAGCTCAACGACGCCGTGAACGACGTGCTCGCCGACCCGGCGGTCAAGGCGCGCCTCGCGGAACTGGGCAACGAGATCCACGCCATGACGCCCGGCGAGCTTGCCGCCTTCCTCGGAAAGGAGGACCAGACCGTTGCAGAGCTTGCGAAGACAGGGCTGCTGAAGCCCGAGTAGCTTTATCTCTATACTGGCGCCAAAGGAGTAACCATGCAGGAACAGAAGCTCTACGGCCACCGGGATGGCGCCGTGGCCCATATCGTCTTCAACAACCCCGCCAAGCTGAACGCGGTCTCGCTCGACATGTGGGACGGGTTCGTCAGCCTGCTCCGCGAGTACGAGAAGGATCCCGAGGTGCGCTGTCTCGTGGTCAGCGGCGCCGGCGGCAGGGCCTTCGTGTCCGGCGCCGACATCTCCAAGTTCGAAAGCGAGCGCGCCAATGCCGAGGCGCAGGTGCGCTACGACGCGATCTCGAAGCAGGGCTACGAAGGCCTCTACGACTTCTCCAAGCCGACCATCGCCAGGATCACCGGCTACTGCATCGGCGGCGGCATGAACCTCGCCGCCTGTTGCGACATGCGCTTCTGCAACGAGGGGGCCCGCTTCGGCGTGCCGGCCGCCAAGCTCGGACTGGGCTACGGCTTCCTGCGCATCGAGCGACTGTCGCGCATCATCGGCCTGCCGCGCGCGATGGAGTTCCTGTTCACGGCCAGGCAGTATTCCTCGACCGAGGCCTACGAGATGGGCCTGGTGAACGCCGTCGCCGCCGACGCCGAGCTCGATGCGCTGGTCGCCAGGACGACCGACGCGATCAGCCAGAACGCGCCACTCACCATTGCGCTCGCCAAGGCTGCCGCCCGCGAGATCGCCAAGCCCGAGTCGCGGCAGGACCACGCGAAGCTCGCGAAGATGACCGAGGCCTGCTTCGACAGCGAAGACTTCAAGGAGGGCCGCCGCGCCTTCATGGAAAAGAGAAAGCCCGCGTTCAAAGGCAGGTAGCGCGCTCCTGTCGTCCTGAGCGCAGCGAAGGACCTCACGTCAGCTCCAGAGAACGCCGTTGGGGCTGGCGCCAGATCCTTCGCTTCGCTGAGGATGACAATCTTGCTGTCCTCGACAGTTTCACAGTCTCCCAACCAGGTGCGATCCAAATGACCAATCTCCCGCTCTCCCATCTCAAGGTCCTCGACCTCACCGCGCATCGCGCCGGACCGACGGCGGTGCGGCAGCTCGCCGACTGGGGCGCCGACGTGATCAAGATCGAGCCGCCGCCCGAACCCGGCAGCAACACCGATGCGATGGGCGGCAGCCGCCATGGCTTCGACTTCCAGAACCTGCATCGCAACAAGCAGTCGCTGACCCTCAACCTCAAGAGCCCCGAAGGCCACGCGATCTTCATGAAGCTCGCGGAGGATGCCGACGTCATTGTCGAGAACTACCGTTCCGACGTGAAGTACCGGCTGAAGGTCGACTACGAGACGGTGGCCAAGGTCAATCCGCGCATCGTCTACGGCTCGATCGCCGGCTTCGGCCAGACCGGCCCCGATGCGGCACGGCCCGGCGTCGACCAGATCGCGCAGGGCATGGGCGGGCTGATGTCGATCACCGGCGAGCCGGACCGCGGCCCGATGCGGGTCGGCATCCCGATCGCCGACCTCACCTCGGGCCTCCTGCTCGCCCAGGCGATCATCCTCGCGCTCTACAACCGCGAGCGCACCGGCAAGGGCCAGTGGGTCCACACCTCGCTGATCGAGGCGCAGATCTTCATGCTCGACTTCCAGGCCTCGCGCTGGCTGATGAAGGGCGAGGTCGCCAGGCAGGCCGGCAACGATCATCCGACCTCGATCCCGACCGGCGTGTTCCCGACCAGCGACGGCCACATCAACATCGCCGCCTCGGGCAACAACCTGTGGAAGCGCTTCTGCGCCGCGCTCGACGCGCCGCAGCTTTTCGACCATCCGGAGCATGCCACGCCACAGCTTCGCTCGCAGAACCGCAAGGCGCTGAACGAGCGCATCGGGGAGATCACCAGGACCGACACCTCCGCCCGCTGGATCGAGAAGATCAACAAGGCGGGCGTGCCGTGCGGTCCGATCAACACCATCGACAAGACCTTCGCCGAGCCGCAGGTCCAGCACCTCGGCATCGCGCGGCCGGTCAAGCATCCCAAGCTCGGCGACATCAAGGTGGTCGGCCAGCCGATCAACCTGTCCGACTTCCCGCAGCCCGCGGTGCTGAAGCCGACGCCGGACATGGGCGAGCACACCGACCAGGTGCTGGCCGGCCTCGGCTACGACAAGCCGGCGATCGAGAAGCTGCGCGCCGGCGGTGTCGTCTGATGGCGGCCAACGGCAAGGCGGCGCTCGTCACCGGCGCAGGCAAGAACATCGGCCGCGCCTGCGTGCTCGGGCTGGCCGAGGACGGCTTCAACGTCGCGATCAACGGCTCGAGCGATCGAGCCGCCTGCGAGAAGGTCGCGCAGGAGGCGCAGAAGTTCGGCGTCAAGGCGATCGTCGTCATGGGCGATGTCGGCAAGCCCGAGGAGTGCAAGCGGATTGCCGATGCGGCAATCGAAGCGTTCGGCACCGTCGATGCGTTGCTGAACAATGCCGCGCTGCGTCCCAACAAGCCCTTCCTCGAGATGACCGACGACGAGTGGCGGCGCGTCATCGATGTCGACATGAATGCGGCGGTCTGGCTCGCGCGCGCCTGCCTGCCCGGCATGGTGAAGAAAGGCTGGGGCCGCATCGTCAACTTCGCCGGCATGAACGCGATCCACGGCCATGCCGGCCGCACGCCGGTATCGGTCGCCAAGCACGGCGTCTGGGGCCTCACCAAGGCGCTGGCGATGGAGTTCGGCCCTCAGGGCATCACCACCAACACGATCTCGCCCGGCCCGATCGCCCCCGATGTCGAGGAGAAGAACGCCTCGGCCCAGGCCCGCGCGCAAACCCTGGCGCGCGTCCCGCTCGGCCGCTTCGGCACGCCGGTCGAGGTCGCCGCGGCGGCGCGCCTGCTCGTCTCGAACGCCGGCGGCTACATCAACGGCCAGATGATCGCCGTGAACGGCGGCGGCGCGACCTAGCCACACCGGCGTCAAGCGCCGGTGTAGCCTGATCATTCCGGCTTGATGCCGGCGGCCTTGATGACGGCGCTCCAGCGCGCGCCGTCCTTGACGACGAAAGCCGCGAAGTCGGCGCGGCTTTCGAGCTCGACCCGCGCGCCGCGCTCGGCCCATTGCCGTTCCACCTTGTCGGAGCCCAGGGCCTTTTGAATGGCCGCGTGCATGCGGTCGAGCACCGGTTCGGGAGTGGCCTTGGGGGCGAATATTCCATCCCAGGAGACCGCACGGAATTTCGCCAGTCCTGCCTCGTCGAAGGTCGGCACCTCGGGCAACAGCGCCTCGCGGCGGCGGCCGGCGACCGCAAGCGCGCGCAACTGGCCGCCCTGGACGTAGCCCTGGGCGAGGCCCGCGGTGCCGAACATGGCGCTGACCTGGCCGGACAGCAGATCCTGCAAGGCCGGCGCTCCGCCGCGGTACGGCACGTGGCGCAGCTTCACCTTCGCACGGGTTTGCAGCAGCTCGATTGCCAGATGGGGCACGGTGCCGAGCCCACCCGACGCCATCTCGATCGAATCCGGCCGGGCGCGCGCCGTCTCGAGAAACTGCTGGAGAGTGGAAACGTCGAGGCGACCCGGATTGACCAGCAGCACCGACTGCACGCGATCGATCGCCGAGATCGGCGCGAAGTCGCGGGCAAGGTCGAACCCGGGATTGGCGTAGATCAGCGATGCGTAGGTGTGGCCGGTGAAGCCGACCAGCATGGTGTAGCCGTCGGGCCGCGCCTTGGCGACGACCGCCGCGCCGACGGTACCACCGGCACCGCTGCGATTGTCGATCACGATGGTTTGGCCGAGCTCCGTGCCGGCAAGCTCGGCGGTGAAGCGCGCGAAGCCGTCGCTCGGTCCGCCCGGGGGAAAGGGCAGCACCCAGGTCAGGGTCTTTTCAGGCCAGTCGCGGGCCTGCGTGGCGCGACCGGCAAACACGGTGGAGAGGCCTGCCAGGACGGCACGACGATTGGGCTTCATTGCGCCTGATCGAGCTGGAGGTTCGTGGCCGTGGCGATCGCTGCCGCACCCGATCTCCTGGTCGACGAAGCGGATACGTTCTTTACGGCCACTGCGCACCCCGCGCAGCGTTGCCAATGCCCTGCACCGCGACGCCATCGGGCGCGACACGTCTTTACACAGTCCATCAAGACTCCCCGACCGGAAGCTCCAGCATACTCGATTGTTCGCCTCCGCCCAGCACCTTCAGCAAAGGCGGCCGGCCGTGGGGCGCCTGCACGAAGTGATCGGCGTCGGCGCCGCTGATCGACAGCCTGATCCGGCTGCCCCTGGCGAATTGCCAGGCAACCGGCAACAGCGCGAACCTCAGGAGCTGCGGCTCGCCGACCGGCATCGGCACCGCGTCCTTGCGGGCGAAGCTGCGCCAGGGCCAGCTCGTGCGGTACTCGCGGGGCGCCGGCGCCTCGGCGCGGTGGATGGCACGCAGCACGCCTTCCGTGACGTAGCGCACGGTGCCGTCGTCTTCGACCTCGGAAAGATAGACGAAGATCGCGGCATCCGGCTCGCTCGAGGTGAGCCACAGCGACACGACGGGATGGCCGGCGATCTCCAGCGCTGCCTCGAGCGGCGCCGTGGTGAAGCCTGCCAGCCTGGCGTCGCGCTGGGGCCAATCGTTGTAGTAGTCCGTCGCGTCGATGCCGGCGATGCGTTCGTAGCGCGTCTGCGTGCCGCTTCCTGCCGTGAAGTCGGCCTGGACGTCAACGATCGTGACGGCATTGGGCTGCGCCAGCGAGAGCTCGCGGCCCGGTGCGGTGTAGAAGCGGCGGCAGCCCCTCAGCGGCGGCCACTGCCTGGCCGAACGCCATTCCTCGGCATGGACGGCGAAGTAGTGGATCGGATCCTCGGCCCCGAGGCCGGTCTCGCGACCGGCGAGATGCTGGTCGAAGAAGCGCAGCACTTCGCCGAGCACCGGGAATTCCGGCTCCTGCCGCGCACGCCACGGCGAGGAATTCACCCGCGCGCCATGGTCCCACGGCCCCAGCAGCACGCGCTTGTTCCGGTTCGGCAGCGAGAGATAGCGCGACAGCGTGCCGTTGGCGTAGCCCGCGCCGTCCGTCCAGCCCGATACCGCATAGACGGCGACGTCTTCGGGGATCTCGTCGAGGTAGTTGTAAGGGCTGAACGACGCCGAGGTGAACGCCGGATCGTAAGGCAGCGCATCGTCGCGGCATTTGAACTCGGTGATGAAGTCGGGCATGCGGAAATTCGCCAGGTGCCCCTTCACCGCCTCGCGCACCAGCGCACCGTCGCGATCGGCGTCGACCGGCTGTGGGCCGAGCAGCGCCGGGTGGGAGAAATAGGAGAACTTCTTGCGCAGGTCGCGCCGGTCGTGGTCGAGCGCCAGCATCAGCTCGTCGTAGACCTGCGCCAGCCGCTTGATCAGCATGCCGCCGGGATAATAGTTGTCGGCCCAGGTGTCCCAGACGGCGAACAGCGGGGCGATCGCCTTCACGGCCGCGTGGCCCGTGCTCGCCAGGAAATCGCAGGCGGCGCCGAGATAGGAGATGCCGGTGGCGCCGATCGCGCCGTTGCTCCACGGCTGCGCCACGATCCAGTCGGCGATCGTCCTGTAATCGGCCCGCTCGCGCGGAGACCGGAAGGAATCGCGCGTGCCGAAGGAGGCGCCGGTGCCGCGCGCGTCGACCACGACCAGCGCATAGCCGCGTGGCACGAACATGTCGCGATAGCGCCAGGTGTTGGGCGACGGCTCGACGCCGCTCGTTCCTGGCGCCAGCTCGAAGCGGCGGACATACGGCGTCAGGATGAGCACGGTCGGCCAGCGCCGGCTCGGATCGCCGTCGGGCAGGATGACGTCGACGGCCAGCCGGCACCCGTCGGCCATGGCCACATGGACGGAAGTCGGCGCGCCGATGGAATGTTCCGCCGGGCGGCCGGCGAGATAGCGGCTGGGCGGCACGCACCAGGCGGCGCCAGGATCGTCGCGGTCAGGCATGATGAAGTGTCGCGGTTCACCCCCGCCACATCAACCATGCCGTTCGTGTAGAAGCGCTTTCACGCGTAGTGAAGCGTATGGAGTTCGCGTTGGAGAAGCTCATGTTGCCGCGCCGTCGTGCGCTGCTGCTGTCGGGCGGTGCGTTGGCCGCACCGATGATCGCCTCCGGCCTCGCCCGCGCCGCCGACGACTGGCCCGAACAAGCCGGTCAGGTACATCAACCTCTTTCCGGCCGGCGGGCCGACCGACGTGCTGTCGCGCATCGCCTGCCAGAAGCTCACCGAGCTGACGGGCCAGCAATTCATCGCCGAGAACAAGGCGAACGCGTCAGATTTCCAACGCCGAACACAGGCTGGACCCGCCCGTCGGTCCGAGGCGAAGCCTTGCCCGATCATGATCATTGGACCGCGCGCATCCTGCGCGCTCATGATCGAGCGCCTTCATACGCGCGTATGAGCGCGCAGGATGCGCGCGGTCCAATGAGGATAGCCTGGCGCAGTGCCTTCCGGCGCGGATGACGGCGCCACCTCCCTGCGCGGCGCGCAGGGAGGACATGAATCAGTGGCGCGTTCCGGCGCTCCTCACATCTGGAGGGTCGAGACGAACTTGGTGTTGAGGTAGGCCTCGAGCGCCTCGATGCCGCCCTCCGAGCCGTAGCCCGAGTCCTTGACGCCGCCGAACGGCACTTCCGGCAGGGCAAGGCCATGGTGGTTGATCGACACCATGCCGCTCTCAAGCGCCGCGCCCACCGCCTGCATGGTCTTCTGGCTCTTCGTGTAGGCGTAGGCCGCGAGGCCCCACGGCAGGCGGTTGGCTTCCGCCATCACGCTGTCGAAATCCTTGAACGGCGTGATCGGTGCCAGCGGGCCGAACGGCTCGTCGTTCATGATCCTGGCGTCGAGCGGCACGTCGGTCATGACGGTCGGCTCGTAGAAGTAGCCCTTGTTGCCCTTGCGCTGGCCGCCGGTCTGGATCTTGGCGCCCTTCGAGATCGCATCGCTGACGAAGCCGTCCACCGCGTGCAGGCGGCGCTCGGCGACGAGCGGCCCCATGTTGATGCCCGCCTCGAGGCCGTTGCCCACCTTCACGTTCCTGGCGTAGGCCGTGAACTTCTCGACGAACTGCGGATAGAGCTTCTCGTGCACCAGGAAGCGCGTCGGCGAGACGCAGACCTGCCCGGCATTGCGGAACTTGGCGCCGCCCAGCAGGTTCACCGCCTGGTCGAGGTCGGCGTCCTCGAACACGATCGCCGGGGAATGGCCGCCGAGCTCCATGGTGACACGCTTCATGTGCGCGCCCGCAAGGGCCGCGAGCTGCTTGCCGACGGCGGTCGAGCCGGTGAACGTCACCTTCTTGATGATAGGATGCGGGATCAGGTACTCGCTGATCTCCGACGGGATGCCGTAGACGAGCTGGATCACGCCCTGCGGCACGCCGGCGTCGTTGTACGCCTTGATGAGCTGCGCGCACGAGGCGGGCGTGTCCTCCGGACCCTTGACGATGATCGTGCAGCCGGTGGCGATCGCCGCCGAGACCTTGCGCACCACCTGGTTGATCGGGAAGTTCCACGGCGTGAAGGCGGCAACCGGGCCGACCGGCTCCTTGATCACGAGCTGATAGACGTTGTCGAAGCGCGGGGGAACGATGCGGCCGTAGGTGCGGCGGCCTTCCTCGGCCATCCAGTCGATCGTGTCGGCCGCGCCCAGGGTCTCCAGCTTGGCCTCGCCTACCGGCTTGCCCTGCTCCATGGTCATGATCGGCGCGATCTCGTCGGCGCGCTGGCGCAGCAGGTCGGCGGCCTTGCGCATGATCTTGTAGCGGTCGAACGGCGACACCTTGCGCCATGTCTTGAACGCCTTGTCGGCGGCCTCGAGCGCGCGGTCGAGGTCGGCCTTCTCGGCATGCGCCACCTGACCGATTACCTCTTCGGTGGCGGGATTGATGACCGGGATCGTCCGGCCGTTGGCGCCCTTGGTCCAGGCACCGTCGATCATCAGGGAAACGTCGCTATAGCTCGTCATCATCTTCCTCCGTTATCTCCAGCTTCCGCGGCAGGTGGCGTGCAAAGCAAGGAGGCGATATTGCCTCTCCGACGCCGCCATGGAAAAGCGCAAACGCACGGCGTCGAGAAGGATGGCGGGCGCGATATCCCTTCGGGGAAAGTGGTCACCAGCGATATCATGTGCCCGCTTGCTGCGGCGAGAGGACATCCCGGCTAGCATGACCGGATATGACTACCGATCTGGCAGCCGCCCTGGACCGGCACCGCTCATACTTCCTTTCGGGCAAGACGCGGCCGCCCGAATGGCGCGAGCAGCAGCTCGCCGCGGTGCAGGCGATGGTCACCGAACGCGCCGACGAACTCTCCAGGGCGCTGTGGACCGACCTGCGCCGCAACCGCGTCGATGCCGCGGCGGCCGACCTGCACATCATCGCGGAGGAAGCGGCTTACGCGCGGCGCCGGGTGCGCCGCTGGATGAAGCCGCAGCGCGAGGGGACGCCATGGCTCCTGTGGCCCGGCCGCACCGTCACCCATTTCGACCCGCTGGGCGTCGGACTGATCATCGGCGCCTGGAATTACCCCATCCAACTGACGCTTTCGCCGCTGATCGCCGCGCTGTCAGCCGGCAACGCCGCCGTCCTCAAGCCCTCGGAGGTGTCGTCTGCCTGCGCGGACGCGCTGGCGCGGCTGGTGCCGCAATACCTCGACCGCGACGCGGTGTCGGTCGCGACCGGCGGCGTCGACGAGACGACCGCGCTCCTGGACCTGCAATGGGATCACATCTTCTTCACCGGCGGGCCCTTGATCGGCAAGATCGTGATGGCGGCCGCCGCCCGGCACCTCACGCCGGTGGTCCTGGAGCTCGGCGGCAAGAGTCCCGCGATCGTGCATGCTTCAGCCGACCTCGAGGTCGCCGCACGCCGCATCGCCCACGGCCGCTGGCTCAACGCCGGCCAGACCTGCACCGCGCCGGACTATGCCCTGGTTGCGCGTGAGGTGGCGCCGGACTTCCTCGGCCATCTCAAGGCGGCCATCCTCGACTTCTACGGCGCGGACCCGCAGAAAAGTCCCGACTATGGACGCATCGTCAATGCCCGCCACTTCGACCGGGTCAAGGCCCTGCTCGGCAGCGGCACGATCTTCCATGGCGGCCAGTGCGATCGCGACGATCTCTTCGTTGCCCCGACCGTGCTCACCGACGTGCCGCCGGACGCCGCCGTCCTGCGGGACGAGATTTTCGGGCCCATACTGCCGGTCCTGACGGTCGATGGCGCCGAGCAGGCGATACGGTATGTGAATGCCCGGCCTCATCCGCTCGGACTCTACGTGTTCGCGCGCGATCGATCCGTCGCCGATCGCATCTTCGCCGAGACGGCGTCGGGCGACGCCGTCTTCAACGACTGCGCCGTCCATCCCATCGTGCGCGAGCTGCCGTTCGGCGGCGTCGGCAATTCCGGCATGGGAAAGTATCATGGGAGATGGGGTTTTCTCGCCTATACCAATGCCCGCGGGATGCTCTATCGCGGCACGCGCCTCGACCCGTCGCTGCGCTACCCGCCCTACAGCCGGAACAGCCGCCTGAGAAACTGGCTGATGGGGGTGACCTGAACCGGAACGTCAGCTTCCGCGATAGGTCGAATAGCTCCAGGGCGTGCAGAGCAGCGGGACGTGATAGTGCCCTTCCGGCTCCGCCACGGAGAAGCGCAGAGGCACGACGTCGAGGAAGGGCGGATCACCGCCTTCCACACCCCTCCCGCGGAAATGGTCGCCGATCGCGAAATGCAACTCGTAGCGTCCGATCGGCAACGGCCGTCCCGCGATCAGGGGTCGATCGGTGCGACCATCGGCATTCGTGACCGCGGCAGCTATGCGGTAGCGGCGCTCACCGGCCAATTCGTACAGGTCGATCGCGACGCCGGCGGCGGGCCGTCCCGCATGGGTATCGAGCACGTGCGTGCTGATGCGGCCGTCGATCCTGGGCATACCCTCGCCCGTCACCTTGGCCGCGATGCGCAGTCGCGTGATGTAAAAGACTTCCTGGAGGGCGGCGGCAAACTCCGTCGCCTCGTCGTGCGGCAGGCGCCGTTCGAACTGCGCCAGGATGGAATCGCGCGTGTGGCGGCGCACGCAGATCATGAACGGAAAGCCGAACTTCGCCTTGTAGGCATCGTTCAGACGATGGAAGCGGACAAACTCCTCCTCCGACAGGGTGTCGAGTCCCGCGCTCGCCTGCTCGCTCCTGGAATCGTCGGTGATGGTGCCGGCCCGCGCCGCCTTCCCCGCCAGATCGGGGTGATTGCGCAGGAAAGCAAGCTGGGTGTCGCGCGGCGCGGTCCGCACCGCCTCCATCATGGCCGCGTGCAGGCCGGTCACCGTCGCGAACGGCCGCCTGGCATGAACGGCCGCGGCGACCCAGGGGGCGAGTTCGAAGGCCTCGCCGACGGCGGCCTCGAATCCTGCGAGATCCATGCGATTGAGATCGGCGAGCGTCACGGGCATGTCTGCCGAACTAGCACGCTCAAACGGCCCTCTCTATAGTCCGGCCAGCAATTCAGGGAGGGGTCGGATGACCAGCAAGAACCGTTTCACCCGTCGCGGCTTCGGCCGCGCCGCCGCCGGCGCCGCCTTGATCGGCGCGCCCCTGCCGCTGCGCTTCGCCGCGGCGCAATCGGCGCCAGCGAACCTCAAGGTCGGGCTGATCCTGCCGATGTCGGGCGCGCAGGCGCTGATCGGCCAGATGTGCAAGCACGGCGCCGACATCGCCAACGACATCTTCACCGACATCAAGCTGCCGGTGAAGCTCGACATCGTGACCTACGACACCGAGACTAAGCCGGACGTCGCCCGTACCCAGGCCGAGAAGGCCGTCGAGGCCGGCTGCCACGTGCTCGTCGGCGCCTTCGACTCCGGCCAGACCATCGCGATCGCCCAGGTCGCCGAGCAGAAGGGCGTGCCGCTGGTGGTGAACATCGCCGCCGCCCCGCCGCTCACCGAGTCGGGCTACAAGTTCATCGTCCGCAATTTCCCGACCGCGCCGATGCTGCTGACCAGCGCCTTCGACCTGCAGAAGCAGATCTTCGCGGTGTCCGGCGTCACCCCGAAGACCGCGGTGCTGCTCAGCATCAACGACACGTTCGGCAATGCCATGGTGAACGGCATCAAGGCGATGTTCCCCAAGGCCGGCATGCCCTACGAGATCGTCGACATGATCACCTATGACGCCAACGCGAAGGACCTTTCGGTCGAGGTCGCGAAGGCCAAGGCCAGCAAGGCCGAGATGCTGATGCCGATCTGCCGCCTCAACGACGCCAAGCTGATGGTGCAGGAGATGGTCAAGCAGCGCTGGGAGCCGATGACCATCAATCCCGGCACGCCCGGCATGTACGAGCAGGACTTCATCAAGAACATGGGCAAGTACGGCGAGTACACGCTGTCGATCCAGCCCTGGCTCAATCCGAAGTCGGCGATGACCAAGGTGCTGGAGAAGCATCACCATGCCAGGTTCCCGGGCGCCCAGATCGACATCGACGCAGGCTTCACCTTCGAGGCGCTGCTGATCGCCGCCCACGCCTGGCTCAAGGCCAAATCCACCAAGCCCGACGCGCTGATGGACGCGTTGCGCAAGACGAAGATCGACGATCACGTGATGGTCGGCGGCCCGATCGAGTTCGATGCCAAGGGCCAGAACGTCAACATCAAGGGAACCGCGCTGCAGAACCTGAAGCGCAAGGTGGCCGTGGTGCTGCCCAAGGAGGCAGCCGAGGCCGAACTCACCTTCCCTCAGCCCGGCTGGCACGACAAGCGTCGGACCTGATCGGCAGACTCCAGCGAGACACAAGACCTGTTTCGTCCCCCGACGAGAGCGTGCGCCGGGTCATTGGACCGCGCGCATCCTGCGCGCTCATACGCGCCTATGAAGGCGCTCGATCATGAGCGCGCAGGATGCGCGCGGTCCAATGAGCATGATCGGGCACGGCTACGCCCACGGTCCAACCGGGCAGGTACAACCTGTGTTTCGGCGTTGGAAATTCGACGCGTTTGCATGCAGTTCAGCGACTCAAGCAGGCTAGCGGCGCTTGGCGGTCCTCTTGACGAGGAAAGGGTACCGAGCGCCGTCAGTTCTTCCAGGAGTGCCTTTTTTCCGGGCTCCGCCGGGTGCCGTCGTTCTTCGCGGTATAGTCACGACCGCTCAGCCCGAGCCGCTTCTTGCGCTCGGCGAGTTGGCGGGCATGCTCTTCGAGAGAAATCTTCTTCACGAGTCCAGCTTTCGAGAGTCGCGAGGTCTGCGCCGCCGCCGGTATAGAACTCAACGGCCGCACCCTCGACCAAGATGGGCGACGTCAGGCTCCGGCGGCGCATGTTTTCCATGGCCTTGACCAAGGGCATCTCGGAACTCGGGCCGAAAGACGGCGTCGACGGCTGGCATTCAGATAGGCTACGTCCTTCCGTCCAACGCCTCCACAGCCATCGACATTGCTCGTTCCTTGACCTCCGATTTCCTTCTCTCGCTCGCACAGGCCGTCAGCAAAGGGCTGCTGACCGGCATGGTCTATGGGCTGATGGCGCTCGGCCTGTCGGTCATCTTCGGCGTCATGCGCGTGGTCAACTTCGCGCATGGCGAGATGATGGTGGTCGGCATGTACCTGGCCTGGCTGGGCTTCGACGCCCTGCAGGTGACGCCGATGCTCAGCCTGCCGCTGGTCGCGGTGCTGTTCTTCGCCATCGGGTATGTCCTGCAGCGCGGCCTGATCCAGCCTTTCATCAGCCGACCCGAGCACCAGCAGTTCCTCCTCCTGCTGGCCGTCGGCACCCTGCTGGCCAATGCCTGCCTGGCGATCGCCGGTCCCGACTCGCGCACCGTGCAGCTCGATTCGCAGTTCGATTCCTATGAGCTCGGCCCGCTCGTGCTCGACGCGGTGCGGGTTCAGGCCGCCGTCGTGGCGCTGGCGATCGCCGTGCTGCTCTTCCTGTTCTTCACCCGCACCCGCACCGGCAAGTCGATCCGCGCCGCCGCCGACAACCACATGGGCGCGCTCGTCGTGGGGCTCGACGTGCGCCGGCTTTACGCCGTGACCTTCGGCATCGGGGCGGCCTGCGTCGGCGCGGCCGGCGCGCTGATG
>Ga0182738_1004820_pt1 | contig 14685 bp, 16 predicted proteins | sample eDN5th30CBELigMG_FD_128876 | JGI IMG/M metagenome (GOLD analysis project Ga0182738, IMG submission 128876) | Enriched Miracle-Growth compost microbial communities from Emeryville, California, USA - eDNA 5th pass 30_C BE-Lig MG (version 2)... ... | reverse complement strand
CTCACCAAGGAGATGTTCCTCAATCATCTCTATGGCGGCATGGACGAGCCCGAACTCAAGATCATCGACGTCTTCATCTGCAAGCTGCGCAAGAAGCTGGCGCTCGCCTGCAGCGGCGACAATTATATCGAGACCGTCTGGGGCCGCGGCTACGTCCTGCGGGATCCCGACGAGCAGCAGGAAGAAACACCGGCCGTGAAAGTCGCCTGAGCTCCCACACAGGCGCTAACACGGACCAAAGGGCCGACGGAGCAATCCGTTGGCCCTTTTTTGGTGGCGTTTCACCAACAAAGCGGTCATTCAAAGTCCCCAACTATCTCCGTGTAAGCGGCCGTCGGTTCAGGCTGAACAAGCGACCGGTTCTAAGGTCCGCGAACCTTCGCTTAGGTTGCCCGACAAGCCGCCCTATTCATGCACCCGACCCCGATGGCTAAATGGCTGGTACGGAGCATGGCGCAGCGTAGGCTGGAGGACGGCTATGTCGTCGTGCCCGGACGGAGGCTTGCAGATTAAACGCTTGAATAGCCGCCGTTGAACGACGCCGTAGTGAGTGCCTGTACCCGCCCGACATAACCGGCCCCAGAGGTCGATTTTGAAGCTATGGTCCACGCTCTGGGGTTGGGAGCCTCCGATGCCCATTGCCACCGAAAACCGCCGCGAGGATACATGCAGTTCATCGATTTCGATCTTGAGGTATTCCTCCGCACTTACTGGCAGAAGCAGCCGGTTCTGATCAGAAATCCGTGGGAGACTTGGTTCAACCCCCTCGATCCCGACGAACTGGCCGGGCTTGCCTGCGAGGGCGACGTGGAAGCGAGACTGATCACCCAGGCGGCCGATCGGTGGATCGTGGAGCGGGGGCCGTTTTCCGAGGCGCGGTTCAGCGAGTTTTCTGACCAGCCATGGACACTGCTCGTCCAGGCCGTGGATCATCATGTGCCGGATGTCGCAGCTCTGATCGAACCGTTTCGGTTCGTCCCCAACTGGCGAATCGATGATGTGATGGTGAGCTATGCCACTGATGGCGGCGGCGTGGGCCCGCATTTCGACCAATACGACGTGTTTCTCGTCCAGGGGCTCGGCCGGCGGCGATGGCAGATAGGCGGTATGTGCGACAATGCCGCACCTTTGCTGGCGCATGACGACTTGCGGTTGCTGGCAGAGTTCGAAGCACATGATGACTGGATTCTCGAGCCCGGCGACATCCTCTACGTCCCCCCTCGCTTCGCCCACAACGGCATCGCAATCAGCGACGACTGCATGACCTATTCGATCGGCTTCCGCGCACCCGCGCGGAGCGAGCTGATCGCGCATTGGACGGATCATGTGCTGGCCGATCTGCGCGACGATGACCGCTATGTGGATCCGGGATTGCAAGCGCAGGACAACCCGGGGGAGATTTCCGGGCACGCCATTGCTCGGCTGCAGGCAATGGTCGCAGAGAAAATACTCGACCCCCGCGCCTTCGCCCGCTGGTTCGGCCAGTACAGCAGCGCCCGGAAATACCCCGAGATCGACTGGAGTCCGCAGGAATCCTTCACGGTCCCTGAACTACGCGCAATGATATCGTCCGGCGTGCCACTGTGCCGCAATCCTGCCAGTCGATTTTCTTTCATTCGGCAAGATGGTGGCGGCGTGCTGTTCTTCGTTGACGGGCAATGCTTCGAATGCACCGAAGCGGCCGCCTCCATCGCTGAGCGAATCTGTGGACAGGAACGTTTGACGATCTCTCTGGGATCGATGGGCGATTCCGGGTCGCCGGCTGCGATCGAGCTGATCGCCACGCTGGTCAATCAGGGCAGCCTGGCGTTCGAAGAGCACGATGGAAGCGCCTAGACTTCGATCGTCCGCCATTGTCCGGGTTCGATACCCTCGATCGACCAGTCGCCGATACGCCATCGCACCAGCCGCAGGGTCGGATGTCCCACCGCCGCTGTCATCCGGCGCACTTGCCGGTTGCGTCCCTCTTTGATCGTAAGCTTGAGCCAGCAGTCGGGCACCGTCTTGCGGAAGCGGACGGGCGGATCACGTGGCCAGAGCGCAGGATCGGCGATCTGCTCGACCTCGGCCGGGCGGGTCGGGCCGTCCTTCAGGTTTATGCCGCGGCGGAGGGCCAAAAGACTGTCCGCCCCGGGCTCACCTTCGACCTGGACGAGATATGTCTTGGGCATCTTGAAGCGGGGATCGGCGATCCTCGCCTGCAGCCTGCCGTCATCGGTGAGTAGCAGGAGCCCCTCGCTGTCGAGATCGAGGCGGCCTGCGGGATAGACGCCAGGTAGGTCGATAAAGTCCGAAAGCGTCGGGCGAGGCGACGCCGTTCCTCTGTCGCTGAATTGGCAGAGCACGCCGAAAGGCTTATTGAACAGGATCAGCCGGGACACGCTCGCTCCCTGCCACGCCATAGCGGCCAGACCAAGAGCCCGACAGGAAGGTATCGCACAAAAAGTTGTTCTTCGACAGCGGCTGCCGACCAGCTTGTGCCGTTCTGCCGCAGGTGCCCGGATCGCATGGCTTGCATTGCTCGTCGGCGTAATGACGTTCGCTGGCATGTTCTGGTCCGAACATCGCGCCGAACAAATTGCTTCGGCTGAGCGTGAGAAGACAATGATGGAGCCGGCCGCAATGGATGGCGCTATCATTGGCCACGAAGCTCTAATCAGCGATTTTCGCGGCCGCGTCTTCGCCTATGATCTGCGGAACGGAAAGCGTCGGCTCGGGTGCCAATCGGACCAGCGCCGGATCGCCAACAAAGCGGCCGTCCAGCCCGTCGCTTGGCGGATTTTTAGCTGCCTTTGTTCATCATTAGCTATCGTTGGACTGAGCTATTCGACCGCTTGGCAAAGGAGTTCAGTCTCTGCATGATCCTTCGCAAACCAAGAATAGGCGGGAATCGCCGTTCAGAGTGAGGGGATCAACGTCATGTGCAAGCGCTCGCGCCTGTTTCCATTGCCTTTGCTGCTTTCCGCGTCCTTGCTACCTGGCCTATGTGCGCCCGCAAGCGCACAACATGATCACTCCAACATGGCCATGCCCGCCGAGGCACCGGCTGATGTCATGAAGCAGTTGCGCTGGTCCGATCCCAACTCCTGGCCCGGTGGTAAGGTGCCGGCTGCGGGCGACGCCGTCACCATCGCGCGTGACCGCAGCATCATCCTCGACGTCAGCCCACCCGCATTGCGCAGCCTCACCATCAACGGCAAGCTCAGCTTCGCGGATGATCGCGACATCAACCTCTCCACCGAGTGGATCTATCTCGCCGGCGGCGAGCTGGAGATCGGCACCAAGGCCAAGCCCCATACGCGCAATGCGGTCATCACCCTGACCGACACGGTCCGCAATGAAGACATCAACACCATGGGCGACCGCGGCATCATGATGCTACGCGGCACGCTCAGCCTGCATGGCGATCGCAATCACACATGGTCCAAGCTGGCAAAGACTGCCAAGGCGGGCAGCAGCAAAATCGAGGTGCTGAACGCCGCGGGCTGGCGCAAGGGCGACGAAATCGTGCTTGCATCAACCGATTATGACCCCCGCCAGGCCGAGAAACGCACCATCACCGCCATCAGCGGCAACACGCTGACGCTCGACAAGCCTTTGACCTACATGCACTTCGGCGAGATTAGCTTCGGCGTGGACGAGCGCGGTGAGGTCGGCCTGCTGAGCCGCAACATCAAGATCCAGGCATCGGAAGACGCATCGACGAGCTATTTCGGCGGCCACATCATGGCGATGGCCGGCTCCAAGATGTTCGTCGAGGGTGTCGAGCTCAACCGCATGGGCCAGCACCTTACGCTCGCGCGCTACCCGATCCACTGGCATCTCATTGGCGAAGGTCAGGGCCAATATATCCGAAACTCTGCGATCCATAACACCTTCAACCGCTGCGTGACCGTCCACGGCACCAACAATCTCACGCTCGAAAACAACGTGACCTACAACACCGTAGGTCACTGCTTCTTTCTCGAAGATGGGATCGAGACCGGCAACCAACTCGTCCGCAACCTCGCCATCCAGACCAAGTGCCATCCGACACTGGAATGCGTTCCCACCAACATCGCGCCGAACGGCGAGATGCCTCCGTTATTCTTCGACCGAGCGGCCTACCGAAAGGAGAGCTTCCACGGTGGCAAGACCTTGCTGCCTTCGGATAACACCGTCTCTTCATTCTGGATCACCAATCCGGACAACAGCTACATCGACAATGTTGCGGCTGGCTCGGATCAGGCCGGCTTCTGGCTGTCGCTGCCTCACCATCCCAATGGTGCATTCCTCGGTACAGAAATCGCCTCCAAGACGTTTCCGCGCCGGATGCTTTTACGCGCCTTCCGCGGCAATACGGCCCACTCGAACTACGACGGATTCATGTTCGACCGGAACATCGCCGACGACAATACCTTCGGCCTCGCCGGCAACGCATACATGCCGCTGAAGGACCCCTTTGATGTCAAAAGCGAGATGCTCGAAACGGTCTTCAAGGATCTGACAGCCTATAAGAACCGGAACCAAGGCTTCTGGGGCCGCGGTGAGCTTTTCACGATTCGCAACGCGAAGTTTGCCGACAACGCCATCGGCATGACGATGTCGTCTGGCGCCTTCGGTACCGAGAAGTACACCTCGTTAGTGACAGACTCCCTGTTCGTGGGTGAGACCGACAATATCGGCAATCCTGAGACGCCTGAAGAGATTTCTATCGGCCGGAGTGTTCCAAAGCGCCTGATTCCGGATTTCCCGATCCGCGCTTACGAATATTACGATTACCGTAACGAGGTGCAGAACACGACGTTCGTCAACTACCAAGACAATGCCCTACGCAAGACAGGCGCCTTGTCGTGGCTGATGTTCAACAGCTCCGGCGTCACCACCGCAAGCACCATCAAAACTGCCACCTATATAAACGCGAAGCCAGTGTACTTCCCGCCGATGGATAAGCGGTTCGACAACGACAACCGCGGCGGCAACTCGTGGAGAACCCTGTCGATCCTCGATCTGGACGGAACCACGGGTGGCATTCCGATGTCACACATCAACCTGCATGATGGCGAAAACAACAGCGTCGTCACCGATGATAGCTGCGTGATCAAGCCAGACTGGAACGCCTCTGTCTGCAAGGGTGATGTTGGACGCCTGTATTTCAACATGCGCTCGGGCGGAATAGCTATGGGACGTGCAGGCATCAACGGCCCGAGACCGGCTGGATCCGGCCCCAGTCCATTGCTGGCTGCTCTCGCCTCTCCTCCTCCGCCGGAAAAACCCATCACGCTCATCCACAAGGGCCAGACCTTCAAGGTCGCTGGCAACCAGAGCAATGTGCGTGCCGGCACCGAGATCGAGGTCGAGACCGAAAGACCGACCGTCACACTCAGTCTGAGTGAAATGGACCAGGGCTCATGGGTCATATTCCAGCTGCCCGGTTTCACCAAGGCAGCCTCCGGAACGGCACAGGGCAGCATGGACGCATTGCGCAAGGCGAACGAGACGTCCTATTTCAAGGCCGGAGACGCCCTCTGGGTCAAGCTTGTCGTGGCCGACCCGCCTGTCATGCCGGTGCGTCCCCTGGACATACAAGCCAGCATAGCGGTCAGCAGGTAAGTCCCAGAACCCACCCAACACGGCCGCGACCTGCTTCAGCTAGGGAGGAGATGGATCTGTTGCTGCCGGTCTACACGCCCGAACTGTTTGTTGAAAGCCGCCCTTCGTTCATGGGGTGCATGCCAGCCTTGGACATAGCTCAGGGCTGGCTGGCACTTAGATTTCCGTACGCTCTGACAATGTCAGTGCATCGTCGATATCTACGCCCAGATATCTGACAGTGTTCTCGATGTTGGTATGGCCGAGCAGGATTTGCACGGCACGAAGGTTGCCGGTGGCTTTGTAGATCGTCGAGGCCTTTGTTCTGCGCATCGAGTGTGTACCGTATTCCCGCTTGTCAAGACCGACCGTTGAGACCCATTCGTCGACAAGCCGCGCGTATTGCCGTGTGCTGAGGTGGCCAAGGTAGTCGATCCGGCTCGGGAACACGAAGTCGGAAAGTGCGCCACCACGTCGTTTGAGCCATGCTTCGAGGCTTTTGCGCGCTTCGGTCATGATCTCGAACTGCACGGGTCTTCCCGTCTTTTGCTGGATGACAGTCGCGCGATCACGAAATGATCCGCCGCTCACCAGGTCGCCGATCCTGAGCTTGACGAGGTCGCAGCCCCGAAGCTTGCTGTCGATGGCGAGATCGAACAATGCGCGGTCACGCAGTCGCCGGTGTTCGTCCAGATAGAACCGAATTGCCCAAATATCGCGGGGCCTCAACGGTCGCTTTGGACCGACGTTCTTCCCGCAATTCCAAGGTCGCCTGTCATGCACGGCAGGGTCAAGGTCTGAGTGTCCCATGGCATCTCTCCAGAGGCCGGAATGGCCATCTGAAATATGGGTGCGGTTACCGCGATTAGGTCAGACAAGTGTCGCGCGACACTTGACATTAAGACCGACCCTGGATACCATGCAATGGATGGAAATCGAGAGCATCCGGCACAAAGGCCTGCAGCGCTTCTTTGAAACGGGCAACGCGAAAGGGCTGGTTGGCGATGCAACTCGGCTTCGCAAGATGCTTGCGTTCATTGATGCGGCGGAAAGCTTTGAAGAACTGTCGGCGCCGCCCAATTTCGGTTTGTACGAACTGACCGGTGATCGGAAGGGAAGCTGGTCGATGACTGTGACGAGGAACTGGCGAATGACCTTTGGCGTGAATGCCGAAGGTGCGTTGATCGATCTGGATTTGGAGGACTATCATGGCGCTTAGGATGCACCCGTCTCTGACCGTCCATGTTGGCGATTGGCTAAAGACGGAAATCGTGGAGCCTGCCGGAGTGAACGTGACCACCTTGGCACAGCACTTTGGCGTCTCGCGGCAGGCACTGAGTACGCTGCTCAATGGCAACGCAAGCCTTTCGGCCGATATGGCAATCCGGTTTGAGAAGGCCTTTGGAATCAGAGCTGATACGTTGCTGCGGATGCAGACTTCCTACGAACTCGCGCAAGCCCGCGAGCATGAAGGCGACATCAAGGTTCGCAAATTCGCGAAAGCCGCCTGACGCCACTCATCGAACCACTATTCGCTGACCGTGGCTGGAGAGATGGTGCAACTATACGATCATACCTCGAAAGCGTGGTTTGCGTTCAGCATCCAGCTCGAATGACATGAAATCGGTAGGTCTGCGGTTTGGCTGCAGCCGCCAACAGAGCGGCCCTTCGAGGGTGCGCATGTACGTCCTGAGAGCGGTCCTTCGTTCATGGGCTATCATGAAGCGCTCGCCTCGCTTTGGGACATTCCGACGTTCCCTCGCGATTTGTCGAACGGCAGGTCTGACCACAGGTGTGCGTTTCCAAGCCGTGCAAGCGGTGGCATCTAAGGCTCTGCCAGCGTGCCGCATTGATCCACAGACATGGCGGCAGGCAGAATCTTTCCACGGGTCCAGAGCGCAAAGTGTTCTAACCTGAACGGAGGCGGCCGATGCTGTCCCGGAGTCACAGACGAAGCGACAGTTCGGATACACAATAGGCGCAAGGGCGCCAAGTGTCACGACGACCATGACAACGAGCGGGGCCTATCAACCGGCGTACGGTCGCACCGCCGGCGCGTTTACCAGAATCTATGATTACGGTATACGGACTTCTACGACTGGAAGTATCGTGCACGAAGGCTTTCACAGCAAGCAGGAATGGACTGGAGGGCTGCAGAATTTTGGATATCCGCTGGGCCAGGAGCCCTACCGCTCGGGGCACGAAGTTCCAATCGTGAAGCTGCGTGCAAGATACTAAATGGACAGGATTGTTAAATATGCCGGTGAAATCCTGTCTATTGGTACTATCGCTGCTGCTATTATTCGGCGCGTGTAAGGCAGACGGCGATGCGATCTCCGCACAGCCTCGGCTTGTCGAGTATAGTGCCGCGGACGGGACATTTTCATATGTCTTTACCGGCAAAGAGATTTTTTCTGGATTCTTGCCAGATCTCATAAAACACAAAAATTTAGTCGAGGGAAATCTTAGGACGGCCAACACGGCTAGTATGAAATGCATTCTTGTCGGCGATGGCGAATACGCGACTAGCTATGCTGTACCCACCCCTATAAAACTGAAGGCATCGTATAAGTGCGCCAATACCGAATTTGAGGTCATATCGTGTAACGGCGGCAGAGCGAGCTGTGAGACGGCGCTTATCATGGGGCGGTATCGTCCGCCCATGATTGAAGATCGAAAGGCTTATCAGGAGTTAATGTTTTTCTACGATCACTGCCGAGGCATGACATCATTCATTAATCAGATGCCCCGCGAAGAAAGGTTTGCTTTTGGCCGGGCCGTTGAGCTGAGATCCTATAGCGGTATCCTCGCGGATGAAAGTTCAGCTGAGTGCAAAAGAGAAAAGCTAGAGTTTGATTCCTTTCATTCTGGCTGAATCGCCTCAAGCAGACCTGTTGTCGCAAACGATCCGGCGGATCGGGTCGATCCGACGGGGCTTTATGAATGTTCCGGCAGCGAGTCAGATTGCGGGACGATTAAGGGCTACGTGGATACGGCGCAGAAGGCGTTGAAAGGCTTGGACCCCAAATCGGACACGGCAAAGAAGGTGGGCGCAACACTCAGCTATCTGGGTAAATTCGGCCAGAAGAATGGGGTGACGATTGCATCGTCTTCCCGGGCTACAGGCGCGCTGGCGAACGCGGGCCCGGGTGGAAAGATCAACGTCGATATCAAGCAGATCAATGCCTACGGAGCGAACGCCGCTTTTCCGGCAGCCAATCCGGGTACGAGTCGCAGCGACATCCAACAGGGACTTGGAGCTGGCGCATTGTCCCATGAAGCTCGGCACGAGCTTTACTTCAACAGGATCGGCTTTCCGAACAGCAAAATGGCTGAATACAGAATCGAGTTGAATGCCTATCGGACTGAGCAGAGTGTTCACGAGGGCTTGGGCCTGACAACGGGTTTGTGGTCACCGGCAATGTCCCAATCCCAGCTCGACGCCGCCGTGGCAACAGGCGCGCAAGGATCAACAGACCCTTGGTGCAGGAGCGGTGATCCATGTTGAAGTCAGCAAGAGTCGCATTAACGTTTGCAGCTCTTACCGCGCCTGCATTGTCAGCATGTGTAGCCATCCCGAGAAGTGAGATTGAAGAAGCACATACCGTAAAGACTATCTGCGAGGCGGTGAAACCACCTTCTGGTTCCGATGGCTTCAAAGTTATTATTGCAGCTGAGTTTATATCCGATCGAAAAGAACGATCTTTTCTTCAAGATGAAACCTGCCCGAACATTGTAGTTGTCCCATATGACGCGGCCAATGTGGTGAAGGACGAAGGGTATGAAGCCTTTGCTCGCAGGTTAGATGCAAACCCTCTCCAAGTCGGGTTGGTGAGGGTGCGCGTCACGATTTATGGCACGTTGAGGAGGGAGGCTCCCACTAGGTACCGCCTCGATGTAATACGGTACATTGAGGCTGGTGAAGGGAAAACAAGATAAAGGGACCGGCTCCCCTTCGGGGGTAGGTCATTGTCCGCACATCAGAATATCGAGAGACAAGCAGCACTGGCGAGGAGACTCCCGGTTGAGGTGCGGCCCTGAAATGTGACCGATTTTAGGCCGTGAACCCATAAAACGGGAGAGGGGGTGACTATCGCCTTGGAGTGGTGTGACGTTCGACGAACCAGAAGCCCCAGCCTATCAACAGAAGTACGCTTGCGGCGGAGGCGATGCGGTGGTTGGAGAGCCCCGCGGTCCTTGCCAGCCATCCGGAAATCGCCATGATCGGCCAAATTGAGCAACAAAATGCTCCAAGCCACGCCCATGCCTTCCAGCATACTGGTTTATATTTGGCTCCCCAACGCTCCCACCAAACTTCGCGCTTCAATATGCTTATCCTCAGACGGTGAATGTACCTCTGGTGGCACCCTTGCGATAGCTAAATTCTGAACTGATCCAACCGCAATGCTGCGATTTTCAGTGAACGGCCTTTATATTCTTTCAAAGTCTGATTCAGCATCGGCATGAGCCGATATGACCTTACGGGATTCGAATGGCGCGCAATCGAGCCGCTGCTTCCCAATAAGCCGAGATGCGTTCCGCGCGTCGATGATCGCCGGGTCCTGAACGGCATCTTTTGGGTGCTGCGATCTGGTGCGCCGTGGCGCGACTTCCTGATCGCTACGGCCCGCGCCCGACCTGCTACAACCGCTTTGTGCGATGGCGGAAGGCAGGCGTATGGGATCGGATGATGGACACCATTACCGCGGCCTACGATGGCGACACCCAGATGATCGACAGTACCTCCGTTCGCGCCCACCAGCAGGCCGCGACGGCAAAAGGGGGATCGAGATCATTGTCTCGGTCGCTCCCGTGGAGGTCTCACGACCAAAATCCACGCGGTTGTCGATGCGCAAGGGCTCCCGATCAGGCTCGGCCTGACCGCTGGTCAAGCACATGATGGCAAGTTGCAGACGAACTGCTCAATCACCTTGGGCTGCACATGATCGTGCTTGCCGACAAAGCCTATGATGCGGACCGCATCCGCACGCTAATCGACGAACAGGGCGCAAGACCCAACATACCGACAAAATCCAACAGAAAATGGAAGCCATGCTTCAGCAAACGACTGTATCGAGAGCGAAACCTGATCGAACCGTTCTTCTCCAAGTTGAAGCACTTCCGACGTGTCACCACCCTGCTACGACAAACTTGCAGACAACTTCCTCGCCATGGTCCAGCTCGCATCAGCTCCGCGCTTATGAGTCTACGGCCTAGTCGTTGCACTTGGGTCGCACAGCGGCGCTATCTCTATGTCGATGAGCGCGGTTCGATCATTGCGGTGACGAACAGCGCGGGCACGGTGCTCAACGTGAGCGGCTATGACGACTATGGCCTCATGAGCGAGAGCAGCCCTGCCAATGCGAGCCGGTTCAAATATACCGGACAGGCCTGGATCCCCGAGCTGGGCATGTATTACTACAAGGCACGGATGTACTCACCCACGCTGGGCCGGTTCATGCAGACCGATCCCATCGGCTATGGCGATGGCATGAACATGTATGCCTATGTGAAAAACGATCCCGTGAATGGCATCGATCCGACGGGGTCGGCCGTCGGTATACCGGATTGTTTTAAGCGGACACCAACGGGAGTGGAGTGTCCTCCGAGCCCAATGCTCTCGTTATTAATGGTTATAATTTTTCGGGACAACGGGGGTGGCCAGTGATGGATCAGCGCCGCAAAATGTGACGATCGATAAGAGTTGTGATAGGCTGAGAAAGTTCTTCACCCCGGAAGTGAAGACTGCTGCACGGAATATATTGTCGAAATCACTTTCAGGCAATCGAACAGGTGCCGGGACAGCCGAGTGGGCTATTTAGGTACAGGAAGGTCTTCTGGGTAAAGTGAGTGTCGGTCCGGATTTTGGAGGCAAGTATTCCGGTTCGATCCAGAATTCTGACATTGCTGCTAACCGACCTTGGTATGGGGGAGTGTTGGTGATCGATGCACATCCGAATAATCGCCCTCCATCTCCCGTCAGCGCTGGACCGGATGGAGATGAAGGCGGGGCTGCCGAAATGGGTGTTCTCTATGCAGCTATTGATCGAGCAGGAACGATAACATGTACCAGATGAGCCACTTTATCAAATTGGCGGTAGCGCTTACTTTGATGTTTTCGGTTGGATTAAACGTGTTCCTCATGTGGTTTTATCCGCATGAAAAAGGCATCGACTATCGAAAGAGATATCAGCCCTATGTGCAGATGGCTGAGGCCCTTTGGGTTAAGCGCAACGAGGGTACATCCGACTTAAAGATCAGACATCCTGTTGGAATTACCTTTCCGAATAAGGTGTGCGTAAGCTTGCCCCTCGAGCGGGGAGCAATCGGAGCGGTGCCCGTGTATTGTTTCAGAATGCAAGATCATGAATTGATCGAAAGATATGACGAATTAGACTGACGTGCCGCATAAGACGCAGACCCCTACTGCTTGTCAGCGGGCTTTTCTGAAAAGCCAATTAGGCCGTGAATTCATAAAGGGTGGAGCCCGCCCCGCCTCGTGATATGGTGGGCGCATGGACCTTTCCTTCATCCTGGTTATCGGCCTGAGTGCGATACTCGCCTCTGCATGGATGATCTTCGTTGAAGTCACGTCGCGACGCGTTTCGATTTTCCGTGTGCCTTTCATCGTAGCCTACCTGCTCGGCCTGGTCATGATGCAGCCGTGGCGGATCGCATCCGCTCAAGAGGCTGGAATGTCGGTGATGATGCTCGTCTTCATGGTTCTGTGGGTGGCGGTTGGGTGGCTCGTTGGAGCAGGTCCGACCGCTCTTCTATTGTCCATTGTGAGGTGGGCGACGGGCGGTTTCGGAAAGCGGGCCTGAGGCTGCTTGCAGGCGGCGGCTTCCGCATCGGCTGAGATTATGATTCACGCTCCGCATGAGCCGATATGATCTGACTGACTTCGAGTGGCGCGTGATCGAGCCGCTGCTGCCCAACAAGCCGCGAGGCGTGCCGCGCGTCGATGATCGGCGAACGTTGAACGGCATCTTCTGGGTGCTGCGATCGGGAGCGCCGTGGCGCGACCTTCCCGAGCGCTATGGTCCGCGCACCACCTGCTACAACCGCTTCGTGCGATGGCGGAAGGCTGGTGTCTGGGATCGAATGATGGACGCTATCACCGCCGCCCACGACGGCGACATCCAGATGATCGACAGCACCTCCGTTCGCGCCCATCAGCAGGCCGCGACGGCAAAAAGGGGGCCGCAGATCATTGTCTCGGTCGATCACGCGGCGGGCTCACAACCAAAATCCACGTCGTCGTCGACGCCCAGGGCCTCCCGATCCGGCTCGGCCTGACCGCAGGGCAAACGCCCGACGGGCAGATCGCCAACGCGTTGCTCGACCACCTCGGCCCGCACACTATCGTGCTGGCGGACAAGGCCTATGACGCCGACCGCATCCGCAAGTTGATCCAGGATCAGGGCGCTACGCCCCACATCCCGCCAAAGAGCAACCGGCGCTGGAAACCCTGCTTCAGCAAGCGCCTCTACCGCGAGCGTAACTTGATCGAGCGGTTCTTCTCGAAGCTGAAGCACTTCCGGCGTGTCGCCACTCGCTACGACAAGCTCGCCACCAACTTTCTCGCCATGGTCAAGCTCGCCTCAATGCGGCTGTGGCTCCGGGCTTATGAGTCTACGGCCTAATATTCGATACCAACGCCGCCCTTAACCGTCGCTGCGCCTCGCGGGATCAACGATCTTGAAGAACGGCATGGCTGTAGCCGCCAACATAGCGGCCCTCCACCGCCGAGATGCCGATCCCTGATAGCTGCCGTCGGTTCAAGACCTTGTGCCGGCTCCGCGAATGGATCGCAGAGCCGACTACCGTTCAAATTTCGGTTCTCTCGGATAGCGTCAACGCATCATCGATATCGACGCCGAGGTAGCGCACCGTGTTTTCGATATTCGTGAGGCCGAGCAGGATCTGTACTGCTCGAAGATTTCCCGTCGCTTTGTAGATGAGCGAGGCTTTCGTGCGGCGCAGCGAATGAGTGCCGAACTCCTGAGGATTAAGGCCGACCGTCGACACCCACTCATCGTCAAGACGGGCATATTGCCTCGTGCTCAGGTGCCCCAGATAATCAACACGGCTGGGAAAGAGAAATTCTTGCACGTTCCCGCGGCGTCGCTCGAGCCAAGCCGTCAGGCTCTTTCGAGCTTCGGTCATGATCTCGAATTGCACCGGTCTGCCAGTCTTTTGCTGGATCACGGTCGACCGATTGCGAAGGGTTTCTCCGCTGAGGACATCACCGATCCTGAGCTTGACGAGGTCGCAGCCGCGAAGTTTGCTGTCGATCGCCAGGTCGAACAGTGCCCGATCGCGCAACCGCCGATGCTCGTCGAGATAGAACCGGATGGCCCATATGTCCCGCGGCTTCAGAGGACGTTTGGGGCCGACGTTCTGCCCGGCATTCCAAGGACGCCGTACGATCGGGTAAGGGCGATCCTAACTGACGGTGTTGCCGACCCGGAGGAGTGCAACGACCTGTTCTCCGCGTTGAGCGCGTTTACCGCAGGCGATGCTGAACTGGACGAAGCTTCCAAAGCAACGTCTCTTCCACTCTGTCACCCTGCGCCCAGCGTTAGTTTTGAAGGCATGACGTATTGCTTCACAGGCACATTCAATTTCCCGTTTATTCCCTTCACCCACGTTAGGAGTTGTGCCATTAGGATGGCATGACGAAGAAAAGCCCCTCTGCCAGCCCTGAGTTCTCGGTTCGCGAGTTCTTCGCCCGCTTCCCCGATGAGCAAGCCTGCCTTGAGCACATCATGTCGGTTCGCTTCGGCGGCACCCTGATGGATTGCCGGGCTTGCGGCGTTGAGGGGCAGTTCCACAAGCTGCGCGAGCGGCGGGTCTATGCCTGCCCAAACTGCCTTCACCAGATCGCGCCCACGGCGAACACCATCCTGCACGATACGCGCACGCCGCTCGTCTCGTGGTTCTACGCCATGTATCTGTTCTGCACGACGCGCCACGGCGTGAGCGGCAAGGAACTGCAACGCCAGCTTGGCGTGACCTACAAGACGGCTTGGCGCATGTGCCACCTGATCCGGCTGTATATGGGCTACGTGGACGGTGACGCTCCGATGGGCGGGCCGGGTAAAACGGTTG
>Ga0182738_1004819_pt1 | contig 14686 bp, 10 predicted proteins | sample eDN5th30CBELigMG_FD_128876 | JGI IMG/M metagenome (GOLD analysis project Ga0182738, IMG submission 128876) | Enriched Miracle-Growth compost microbial communities from Emeryville, California, USA - eDNA 5th pass 30_C BE-Lig MG (version 2)... ... | reverse complement strand
AAGTCAAAGTCATCAACACGCTCATATTTGTCCTGGCTCAAGGTGGTGGAGTAGATCTTGCTTATATCTTGAACCATAAGGACAAAGATTTCAATTTCTCTGACACCATCAAATCAGATGTTTTTCCTAACGCTATTACTCCTAAAGATTTTAATGTTGAAAAAGTTGCTGATAGTCTCTATTCGTTGCTTATTGTTGATGGAACTGATTCAATTTATTGTCTTATTTTCAATCAAACTGACTCCACAACCCAACCGCAAAAAATCGACAAGATTACACAATTCATTGCTACAGATCTCCCTCCAAATGATCTACAAATCATCGGAATTCAAACCGCAAAGAATGATCAAAACTCCCTGGTTAATTATGTTCTTTTTGTCAAAAACTTCCACACCTATCAAATTCAACTCAAATACCAAACTGATCAATCTGTCGCTGTGAGCGCCATCTTGACTTGCTTTGTCCAAATGCCTGGTCACAAGAGTACTGGCAATGCCATCATGACTGATTCCTTCTTCTTTGACTTGAAAGAGAAATTAGGCATCTATTATCTCTACAATTATCCTCTTAATTCAACCTATCCAAATAGCGATGATTCCGATGATTATGATTATATTCAACCCATACAAAGAAGACAGATTGCAGATTCTGTCAATGCCAATAGATTACAAGTTTATGCAAGTGATGGAGCCACCACAACTGCTTTTGTTGGAGTTAGAAGTCAAAATGGAATCAATATTCCTCATTTACCAGTACCCTTGTTGAGATATCGTAACTCTTCTTCGAAAGAACATATTCGCAAAATTCGTCAACTCCAAGAACTCCAGGATCTTCAGGATGTTAACTCTCAAATTCAAATTCTAGTCTATAATGCATCTTATACATTGGAAGTTGGATTTAATCCGGACCTTTGGTCAACTGACTTAGCAAATGTTGAAGCGGATAAAGTATACTTGGGAATTGCTAATGATCTGTCTTCTGGAAATCTCGAAATCAATCTCGATAAACCATTAGATCTCCTCAATTCAGCTTACTTTATTATTTTCACCATCATCTTTACACTCCTATTCTGCTTAACTTGCGCCTGGTTCTTCAGAAGAGCTTATAAAAAGAGAAAGGTATCTCTCGATAGAGGTAGTGTGAGTTACCATGGTGGCCTTGAAGAGGATTTCATCCAAAAAGAAAAGCCCAAAAGAAGATCTACCAAAAAAGAAAACAGAGAATGATTCAATAAATAATTATGTATATATCTTATATTCCATATATCATATCATTGACAAACAATCTGTTTAATTTTAATTTAATTGAAATGTCATGGTTTTTAGTTCAAAATTGTCTGTTAAAAACTAAATTATATTCTAAAATTCAAATTCCATTAAAATGTCTTCTTTCCCTAAACATCTGCATCTCGCTAAAGAAAACTCTTTTGATGACACCAGTTCTGATGAAGAAGTCACTCCCAAAAGCTATCAGAAAATTCAAACCATCTGGAAAGATCTCCGTCAAGTATCTATCTCCCAGTGTCTTGGTGCTAATTCTTTTCTTAGAGTAAAAATCTCTCTGGTGCTCTCAAGTTGAACAGAACATTTGATGCTAAAGAGAATGTAACCATGCCTCATCAGGAAACAAAACCAATATCTGACAAAGGGTTTAAATTAGAAAGACAATTTGCTCTCCTCCAAAATGAATTAGTTCTAGCCAACAAAAAATTAAATGATACTGAAAGAGAAGTCGAAGTAGAGTCTTATTGATAATAAAGAAATCATTATTTCATAGAGATGTCATACAAAGATTGCGAGGCAATTGAATGTTAGTGCTCTTCAATCTAATGAGTTGGATGAATTGAATATTAAATACGACAATCTGAGTACTTTGTATCAACAAAATACCCAAAAAGCAGAAAATGAACTTGCAGAAAAGGATCGAGAAATAGCAAACCTGAAAAAAGAAATTCAAGAAAAAAGGGAAAATATTTTAACAAATTCAATCAAACTCGATGAACAAAATTCCAAGATTGTTGCGCTCGAACAAGAAATCCGATGCCTCAGCCATGAAAACACTATTCTGAAAAAGAAGCCCAACCAAGTAACGAACTAATTAATTATTGTTAACCTTTTTTTGAAGATCAGTCATAGTTACTTGAGAGAATCGCATAGTAGAACTCAGTCTGGATCTATCAACAATGAAGTTGAAAAACTGAAATTTGAGGTGAAAAGACTCGTTAAGCTTCTCAGAACTACAAAAGAAGTATTTTTCTCCTTTCCCATGAACCTCCTCTCAAAACAAAAAATAGTTTAAAGACTTTACAGAATTTTCACTTGAAGAGATCAATAATAATGCCACATTAAAAGCCGTTGGCAAACATTCAAGAGCACAGAGCACCGATTATAATAGAAGGGCTATTCCTAGTAATCCTTCCCAGGGACCTGATAAGCATCAATTCATTGGAACAAACAAATATATTCCTAAAAAGGAAAGGATCATTTATGAACAATTTTCCAAAGCGTTTGAACAATCTATCCTAAAAAATCAAGGGGCTCTCGGAAAAAATAGTATTCAGGATCTCGTTATTCAATTTACAGAAATCTGGAATAAAAATAAACCTGGAAAAAATATCTCTCTCAACAAAAGTTCTGATGAGCATCCTTCTTCTGATAAATACAAGTAAATAGCAAAAACTATCTTGATCTAATTTTTCTTCAAAGCATCCCACCTAGCGTTCGAATCGTCAATACAATGGAAAATAAAAGCCATGAAAGATCAAGAGATCATCCAATCTCAGAGCCTAGTGTTTTTGCCTCAGTTCATACTTCTCAATTTAATACTCAGAGAAAAAGTCATGACAATCTTCTCCAAGGAGTTGAAGGTAAAAGGATCTCAGGGAGAGTTTGTTTTTAACTTTTCCAATTAAAAAGATGACATTATCAACTATTGTGAATCTTTAAGAAGAAAGATTGAGGAAATTATTGACGAATTCACAAGGAAGAGAAAAGAACTAATTGATCGATACAATTGGAGTTCTGAAATTGGGACCATGTGCCGAAAAGAAGATTGGCTCTTGGTAAAGATTAACACTTTTCATCATTTGCTTATAATTTCACTTTTAAAGGAAAATATCGAAACAATTTTATCTGATTTTAACAGAGGAGTGATCCAGAGACTCAAAGGCAAAAGTAAAATGCCTACACCTCGCCAACTAAATATTAGTGTTCTTTAATATTGATAATTGCAAAAGGTTTTTTGTTAAAAATACTGTATATTTTGACAAAAACTTATTTTTTATTAAGTTTTTTTTTGAATTTCATTTTCAAAAAATTCCTTGCAGAATTTTCTCTAAAGAATTTGCGAGACAAAAACTCTGCCTGTCATCTTTCTGCGAATTTCCTGGATTCGATTTATTTTTCCACGACAAATTTTGGAAAAGCTTTTTTCTTGAATCTTTCTATTTTTCTGGGGAAAAAAATTCAAGGAAAAATGACAAAATTCAAAAAATTCTGTGGGAAAAATCTCTCATTGTAAAACCTCTAAATTGAAGATTCAATCATAATCAACCATGAAACTATCAGAAAACTTCTTTATCCTTTGAAAACATCGAGAAAGAATACTTGTAGGATTTGTCCAACATTTCTAGAAATTGCAAGAAGAACCTGAATCCTTTAAATTTTTTTCGAAGGTTCCATCAGACATCATTCATACAAAAAATTTATGAGCTTTTTATACTCAATATCATGGTAGTTTAAAAAGGTTCAACCACCTTCAGGCAAAGCGAATTCTTTTTCTGATATATTTTCTCCCTACACCTTTGATGGTGAACTCATAGGAAAATAATTCATCCAAAACAAAATTATTATTTCAGTCTTTGAAGAGAATTTTATTCATGAACAATGAATCGAATAACTCATGAAAAAGTAGAACTCGATTCCGAAAAAGAATCTGACGAACCTGATAATCAAGACCAAAATATTTCAGATCTTGAGGAAGATAGTGATGAGGCAGAAGATGGGCCTGTGGGAGTCTCTTTGGACGACATTCTGGAGGGAGATCAAGATGATAGCCATCAAAAGAAAAAATTAACTTGGTTAGAGGCTCCGGAAAATGAAAAAACTTGCGAAAAAGGACAAAAAGATTACTCAGATGAGTTTAATGCCTCAAATTTGTTCATCAAGATGTCAATTTATAGTATCATACTCTGTGGCTGGTATTTGGTTGTGCATGTAAGAACTGTCTTTGATTCAACCCCTTTACTTGTCTAGCATTTCAACTTCCCATTTCTTGAAGAAGAGAAGAAATCTTTGTTATTACTAGAAAATGAAGTTGGAGTGACTTTTTTAACAGTCATGGCAATCATCTCGTATTATCAATGTTCAAATGCTTCAAATGTCAACCCAACGAAAGTAACTTTTTCTCTTCTAGTTTCAACCCTGAAAAATCTAGAATATACCTTGGTTTCTTCCAAAATCCAACGCAAAAGAATGCAACTATTGTGAAAAATGGAAGCCTGAAAGAACTCATCACTGTAGTCGATGTGGACACTGTATTTTACGAATGGATCATCATTGTCCTTGGATTTGTAACTGCGTTGGATACCGAAATCATAAAGCATTCTTCCTATTCTGCTTTTATACAGGAGTAAAAAAAATATTTTGTTTTGAGAACCGTCATTAAAATTTTCAAGATAGCAAGTTTGTATTTTGATTATAAGGCAACTGTCTTCTTCATCAATGTCAGTCATGGTGACATTATCGAGATTTCTGGATTGCTTTTGATTGGCGCACTTGTTTGTCTGTTCATCATCTTCCCATTAGGCGTCTTTACTTTTGGACTGAGCATTTTTCACTTTATTCTCGCTATGAATAACCTTACAACTCTGGAAAGCATATCTGGGATAAATATTCTCCTCCCCTCACTTAGACTCAAACCAAAACCCGAAAAAATTGTAACACTTACTCTCTTGCTATCTGATCGTTTTAATTTAGATCAATAAATATGACAAAGGAAAACTTGCAAATCTGTGGCAGTTTTTTGGAGAAACTCATTTCTTTTGGTGGTGGCCTACAATTCCTTCTAATATCTTTGAAGGTTCATTATCTAAAAAAATCATCTCCTCTTACATTCTATTCCAGGTCAAAATTTAGCCGAACCTTCTGTGGATTATTCAGATAAATTTCGAGAATACTTCGAGCTCGAGGAAGATGAAAATGATGAATTTGGGTTAAAAAGCCTGAAACCAAAAAATTTGAAAGAAGTCCAACTTGAAAAACTCTTTTCACTAGCCGAGGAGCAAACCAAAAATTCCCAGATTCAAATTGGAGATCATATCCTCCAAGAAAACAATACCATCCACTGTCGAAAAAACAACTAACCTTCTTTATTTAATTTTGTATATTCAATTGAATTAAGTCTCTATAAGATTGTAACTTAATTGATTATTAGAGGAGTAAATTGGACCATGAATAAAATATACAGTAAAATTGATTTTTCAGCTCAAAGAATAATCAAAGTCGATTTTCATTTCTGGTGGATGTTTTCCTGCATGCTTCATAAGTGAATGAGGTCATAAAATAAAGAAGTTTCTAGAATAATAATCATAATAAGAAGGATTAAAAATAAAACTTGCTTGAGAGAAAATCTGATAACTGACTCAACAAAACTTTATTCAGATAAATCATATAATAAATCTATTGATAAAAGAACCAATAATGAGGCCAACTAATCTTATTTATAGAAGCCCTAAAGAAAGGACTGGTGAATTCCTCTACCCTTTGGTATCAAACCTTTACTTTCTGAGAGTTTCATTCATTCTTTGTGCAGGTTACCAAGAATGGCTTAGCAGCTAGCACTGCAGGAGCTCATCCGAGACAAAGATTTAGCTTTCCTAAGGGAAAACGTTGGGATTATATTGAAAACATCTCGAGAAGAACTGGCAATAGTGTTGGGCCTGGAAGCTATGACATTCCAATTTCTACAAACAGAGGTGCTGGCCCACTCATGAAGATTGACTCTGTCATCACCGCAAATTCTAGCAGAGATTTCGAATATCTGTATGTTGGTGATGTGATCACGAAGCAAAGCAGAACTGCAGCTCGTTGTTCAAGCCAGCCAAAAAGTCAAAGAGACTCAAATGCCAATAGTGTTAGTAGCAGTCCAAAAACCAATGTAGGTCGAACCATGACTGAAACTCAAAGAGATAGTTTTGGAGTTCATCGTGCTAGAAGCAGACTTCGGTCAAGATTAAATAGAGCAAGTATCGATGCTGGTTCTCGAGCAAGTTTTCAAGTGTGGCAACCTCATACTGAACCTGATGGGGCCTTATCATTTAGAAAGTAACCTCTTGAGAAAATCTTTCTTGATCCAAATTTAGGAGACCTGAAAGTAGAAATGAAAGCCACAATACATCAGATTCAAAACAACCCAAGTTCCTCATAAAATCCTACAATCCCTCAAGGATCATGAATAGTCAAGGACCAAAAAGTCCAAAAGCAAAAAAAACTGAGAGAGTTGTTTTTACAAGAATTTCCCAAAATAAACAAATAAGCTCCTCACCAAAACCTGAACCTCTTTTCAAAGTATTCCTTGAATAACATAATTTTTAAATATTTATTGTTTTAAATTGTACACCATTTTTTATTGATTTATTTCTTTTGAAAGAGTTTTTTTTTAATTAAATTATCAAACAAATTGTGCAAATATGAAGCATTTATAGGTTCACATAAAATTACCTTTTCTTTAAAAAAATTCTCAAATTATTGATTCTAAATTCAATCTAATTGCGCTATTCCCATGACTTGGGACGTAAGAAGAATAATCATGGTAGTCCAAAGCTCGAACCTCATGAGAAAGCCCGTATCTATTGGAATTGTCACTTGCCGTCACTACTTCAGAATACAGTGGTCGACTTTGGTTAACAGCAGCACTATGAATTCCCAAACTTGAGGTGGTATAATGGTTTTGGGCAGAATATGGAGGACTTTTATACAGGTCTTGAAGATTTGATGAAGCTTTCAAGCTGACAGAACCCTCTTCCAGAGCATAAGAATTTTTATGATTATCTTCTTCAATTTTCTTGGGAGTGGGTTTTAAAAATTCTTTCATGATTTCTTCGATGACTTTAGATCGTTTTAAATCATTATCGTGATGAGATGTCTTCAAATTTTGATTGACCTCCAAAACCTCGGATCTCTTTAATTCATAAGTATGATGAGATTCTGCAGAAGGATCTGGAACTCCAAAAGATATAAAGTTCCTTCTTTCGAATTCATGGGCATTATTCTCTTGATGAAGGTGAGGTTGAGCCACAGATTGTTCCTTCTCTTCATGTTTCTGGTGGATTTTCTCACCATCATAAGCTTCAACCAAAGCATAAGCCCTTTTAAAAGTTAAATACTCAGAGGAAGTAAAATATTACTCATGATCTCTTTCCATATGGTGCTCTTCAGCATCGTGATGTTCAACATAAACTGGAAGAGAATCAACTTCTTGAACTTGTTTATAAGTTTCTTGGGTTCTTTGCAGAGCTCTCTTTATTTGGATATCAAGATCGTCATCTGGTTCAAATTCGTTCTTTGATCTCCATTGTTCAACTGAAGATTTGCTCTTTATGATTTCCTCCTGATATTTTTCTTGATCTTGTTCTTCGGGATAATCCTCATCTTGAAGATCAGAGGAGCTCATAAAAACTCCATCTGATTTGTGATCTGGCATTTTATGAGAAGAGAAACCTCTTTCCTCTTCAACCTCACAGTCCTCACTCAATATCGCTATACTGTCGAGAGGTTTTGCTTGGATTGCGCTTGCTTTTGATGTTGCAGCGTTCCTTTCAATATGTTCATGCTCATGCTCATATTCATGTTCATGGACTACTGGCATTTCTTCAATTGAGTGAGGGTGAGGGAGTCCAGACTCTTTTTTAAAGGGGAGGGGTCTTTTACGACGAATCACTTCGTGGTAGGGAAGTAGTTTATCCTCAATATCTATAAAATTGGGTCTATTGTAGTCATCATAGGCCAACATCTCCAGGATTAATTCGTAAGTGAAGGTTGAATACATAGCCTGCACTTTTTCGAGTCTATCTCTCAACAAATGCTCATTCAAAGCTCCATTCTTGTAGTCAAAGAGTTCTTCTGAATGAGTCAGAGTTGCCAGACCAAGTAAAGTTGCACCTAATGAGAATACATCAGTCTTGTATTTATCTGCATGATGTTCCACTTTTCTTTTTGGGACGTTTTCAAGAATTTCTGGAGCCAAAAAGGCCTCAGCTCTGTGGATTACTGCTTTTGTCAGCCCATTGGAGTTTCTGTCAACTTCAAGCTGAGGATCAGTCAATTTAAACACCTGCTCTTTCTCTGAATAAAAAATGCTTGATGGACGAATATCTCCGTGAGTGGTGTTACGCATCTGGAGATTATAGAGCAACGAAGTCAGGTTTTCAGCAATGAACAAAAGCTCATTTTCAGTGTAAGGATCTTCATTGACTATTTTTTCTCGAAGTTGACTGTCAAGATCATTATCTAATCTCTCGATAAAGATAAAGATCTTGTACATCTTTGAACATAATTGCTGCGACTCCAAAACGTTATATCCAAGCATTCTGACAATGTTAGGATGATCAAATGATATCCTAGCTTTCAAAACCTCCAGCTCTTCCTCAAAAAACTTGTTTGCGTTAAATGCAAGCTCTTTGAGGATGTACGTGTTCTTTGAGTTCTTCTCCTTCACATGCTTGATGCGGCCGTAAATTGGATCATCCACGATTCTTATCACTTCATATTCAGGGTTAAAGTATCCCCTATGTTGCTGCAATTTGTTATGAGATTGGGATTGACCCATATCAAACGTTAGATAAATCTTTTCTAGATATTAAAACAATTAAAATTCGCAAAATACTCACTCAGAGATCTCTCCGCTACTGAAAATACTCATCTTCCTCGATATCTTTTTTCCCTTCTTAAAATAATGTCCACGACAAAATATTTCATTTTTCCCTCAAACTGAAGGAACATTTTGTTCTTTTACTTCCTCTTTTACTTTTTTGTGTCAAACTCAATAAATTAGTCTCAAAAATGAAACTTTAATTAACTTCTAGATGTATTACGAAATGAAATTAAGGTTTAAAAGTGAAAATTAAAGCCCCTAAAAAAACTCAAAAATCAAAAATATTTATTCATATTTGAAAACCAAAACTGAGCATTTTTTTTGAAATGAGGTGGAAAAATCTTCAAAATGTTTGAAAATATTTTCATTTTTGCAAAGCAAAGGAGGAAAAGTTTTTTTGAAGGTCAGGGTGAAAGACATATTAAAAAAATTTGGAATCTCTGGAAAGTAATTTTATGCTGAGTTAAACTAAGAACAGGGCGAATTAAAGTTTCAAATTTGCACATACCAAAAATCCAGATTTACAATTGGAAAAAAGAAATTAAAAATATGAGAATTCACAACGTTCAGGGATTTTTCCTCTTAAAAGTGGGGAGAATTTCATGGGGAAAAAAATAATCACCAATTCTTCACATGAAACATAAAAATTTTATTTTGTCGGAGAAGAAATATCTTTCAATTTTTTGAATACAGGAATTTTTCCTCAAGGCAAAAATTTTGTAGAAAATTAAAATAGGCCCGAATATTCTCGATACATACCCTTTGCCTGCTAAATAATGATGAGGAGAGAAAAGTTCAACATAAAAAAAATTGATTTCTGAATAAAATTTTCTTAAACTTTAAAGAAAAATATCCTTCAGTGTTATTTTCAAGCGATCGATGCAAGTATTTGTTCTTCGAGAGGGTCTATTCACGAACTATTGAGAATTTTTTTGTCAAAAATTATCGTTAAATTTTTCTTAGATTTTGCCTGTCGAAAATTGATATTGGGCGTCAAAAAATAAAAAAGGGTACAGTATTCTTGAAAATTTCTTTCTGAGCTCCAATCATCTCTCAAAAACTTTTCAGACAGTTCAAATTTTCTCGTTTGGTTTCGGATCTCAATTTATTCTTATCCCAAATTTTTATCCAAGAGAAAATTTTTAACTGAAAGAAAAGGGACAAGCTCATGTCTTGAATCAAATAGGCTCTTGTTCTTGTCATCCTCCATGACTTTGAAAATCACGATAGTTCAAAGGATGGAACTTTCCAGATTGAATATCAGAATCCAAAATTCAAGAGCCTTGACTGTCACTAATCAAAAAAGTTTATTTGCAAATCAACGATTCTAAATTTTCGAAATACAAAGAAAGCAATTGAAATTGTACTCCTCCTTTCTTCTCTTCGCTTCTTTTCGCGAATTATGGATAAAAAACCTTGAAAAACATTGATTGTTCTCTTAATATTTTTTTTTCAGGACCAATTTCAGGTTTTAACCTTTACATTTGCGAATACGACTTTTTGAAATCCGAGATCTCCAAATTCCAGCTAAAAACTATCGAACTATCAAAAGAATCCCTTCATTGATCGTCTAAACTCTTCCAGTTGTGAATAACAAAAATTGAGGGTTTTTTTAATCTGAGATGAGATTCTCATAAAGTTTTTAATATTTCAACTAAAATCAAATCAAGTCGAGTTTCTGAGCAGGCATACCCCATCATGTCATTTAGCAATCGACACCTTCAAATCAAGGCAAAGACTTGGAATCGAGACTCCTATGGCCTCTATGATTATGAATCTGCAAATTACCGCCCCCAAAGTTTAGATATCACTCAGCCCGGGAAGCTCATTAGGTCAAACAACGAACTTGTATGGGTTGATATTTCATCAGAGAAGCATGCTGAAATAGAGAAAAGCGTCAAAAATAAACTTGGGGAAACTTTAGCTCTTGTTTCTGAGAATCCAGGTAAGAAAATACGTCCCAATCTTTTTCTTTTCCATTATTTGTGTCATTTTCCCATACTAAACTTTTCCGTAGATGGAATTCGTATATCTCCGTACACTTCAGTTAATAGCGAGGCAAAGAAAGTCTGGTGTACGATTGGCAAGGAAGGACATCTAAATCATGAACTTAAACAGAAAGATCTAATTAAGCTTGGAAGAGCTATTTTTAGAGTCAGACAGGTAAACTAACAAAGCTCCTCCCATCTTATAACAAAAATCAAGATCCAAAACTGCGAAAGCAATCAACTTCAAAGACCTCCTGAGGAATTAGTTGTCAACTCTTTCAAAGAATTTATGGTAAATAAACATTTCTTTCTCTGGATAAATACTAAGTCCCCTTTGATTAGCTCACGAATAAAGGCCATAGCTTGAAAGAGCAGACAGAATCTATCGCTGATCATGATGAAAATAGCTCGGCTCACACCTGCAAAATTTGTCTTGCAGGAGCAGAAGATGACAATGATCCATTGATCAGTCCATGCAAATGTATAGGATCAGTTCGATTCGTTCACTTGAAGTGTGTCCAAAACTGGATTTTGAGTAAACTGAATATCGAAACAACTTCAAAGGTGCTTACCATCTACTGGAAAAATCTCAGCTGTGAACTATGCAAAACTCATCTCCCAATCAATTTTAACCATGGAGGAACGGACCTCCAATTACTCCCGCTTGGAGACAAAATAAATGATGCACATATCATTTTAGAGTCCTTCTCAAAAGAAAAAGAACTTACAGGTGTCCACATAATCAGTCTCTCAAGCAAAGACACAATCAAAATTGTACCTCTTTTTCAAAGTTACTTTCCTTCTCATTTTGACTTAAGGGAAGAGGACATGACTGCGATCTGAAACTTACTGACATTTCAGTCTCAAGGGTTCATGCCACTATCATTGTCAACCAAGGAAAACCATTCCTCCAAGATAATGATTCCAAATTTGGAACTCTCGTCCTCCTTAGGGATTCTTTTATCCTAAACGATAAAAACCCTAAAAGTCCCTGGCTTCAATGCGGCAGAACCATCTTTAAATTGAACATCAAGAAACCTTGGGTCATTACTCTCCCTTGTCTTGGCACACGTAATCCTTTTCTGAGTCTTAATTTTCTAAACGTGAACTTTCTCTAGTTGTGGCGATAACCAAGCTATGCCAACCAAAAGAAGATGGATCTCCAACCCAAAAAAATCAACTCCCAGAAGGAACCAGAGAAAGGCTTCAGACAAATTATGAGGATCTTCCAATCGACACTCAACAGAGTCGCGATTAAAATTCCATTGTCTTACTTAATTATGTATAATCTAATTTTTGAGTACTCTCACTTACTCTTGTACTTTTTTCCAAAAGATAACGCTTTTGTGAGTAAATTTCTACCAGTCTATCATCTGTAAACCTATCATCGTAAATTGCACATGTATTTCATTGATATCAGATGTTATAATTTCTTATTGAAATAAAATGACTTTATTTTTATGAGTTGAAAAATATCGTCCTCAAAAAATATTGTGATAGAATTTTTTGCAGAGAAGAGAAAAAGCCGAAGCTTTTTGAAAAGCAGCGTTTTTGAGCTTTTTCAACAACAACAAAAAAATGGACATTGGGCTAAAGCGAATATTCTAAGCCAAAATTTTGCTGACTCTCAAAAAGCATTTCCTTATTCTCTTTTTTTTCATAAAATTTCTTCGAAAAAAAATAATGTGAATTTGAACAGAAAATTTTTTTTTTTAATTTTTTTCTTTTGTCCAGTCTCATCTTCTCAAAAATGGACATTTCTTTTCCAAAAGCCGACAGCCCCGACATTTTGAGGGGGGATCAAATTCTTTGTTTAAAAGAAGTTGGAGGTGACTAAATTCCAAAGGAAAAAAATTTTCTTCCTTGAATTTTCAAGTTAGGACTGAGAATTTTATTGAATTTATCCTCAGTTTTCTTCTTTTTTTTGGACAACTCCTACACTTTTAATGGTTTTTCATCAAAATAATGAAATGTTTGATTACTTGCTTACTTATTTATGAAAGCTATAATTTCTTGGAATATAAAAATTTTTTCTAATATGTAGATAATTAATATTATGAGTTATTATTCATTCCAAAGTCTAATTTCATTATCTAGTCAAAATTGACTAAAAACTAATTAGATCATTTGAAACTCAACAAAACACATCAACTATAAGAAATAAGGAAGAACATTTCTTGGGTTCACACTCTTTGAGCTCTCGGGCACAGCATTGAATATCTTGAATTCTCTTTCGAGATCCTCGTTCAAAGACATTATAGAAGCGACATTACCGCATCTATAACAATAGTTAGGAGCAGACCAGACTGTCACCAAACTTTGCTCAGGGAACCAGTATTTATAACCTTCTTGGACAAGCTGATGTGCTCTTGCAATCAATTCGAGGCCATTCAAGTGGTTAAACTCTTTTGTCACTCTGCCTCCGAAAATCCAACCAGCTCCTCTTGGACTCATCTGCCATGTCTCAATATCTTCGGGATCAGACCACATCAAGTCGCAGAAAGGTCCTTCGTGAGGAATCTCAATCTTACGCTCAATAGTTCTGATGTGGTCAAGAGTCTTGATATCAGGAGAAAGACCACCGTGAATGCACAAAACCTTTCCTTCAATAAGAGCCGCCAAGCCAAGGTAATCAAACACATCAGTGCAGTATTTCCAAGGGTTGGCATTACCGTACTTGCGAACAATCTCATCAAAGAATCCATAGACCAAAGTAATTTGTCTGGATTCGTGATTTCCTCTCAATAAGGTGATATTTCCGGGGTATCTCAACTTCAAGCAAAGGAGAAGCTCAAATGTTTCAACAGAGTTGTAACCACGGTCGACAAAGTCACCAATAAAGATATAGTTTGTGTTTGGGATCTCTCCACCAGTTCTAAACAGCTCCAACAAGTCAAAAAATTGACCATGAATATCTCCGCACACTGTCACGGGTGCAGAAACAGGCTGCACATTGGATTCTTCAATCAAAATTTCCTTCACCTTCTCGCACACCAAACGAAGGTCCCTTTCAGGAAGAATTTGACCGCCTTTGAGTAATTCAATGTATTTGTCGAGATCCATCTTATATTGTCTTATCTTGTGTTAAAATAATTATATTAATATATAAAAGTTTTTTTGAATTTGAAAACTAATTTTATTCTTTAATTCATTTTAATATTTTAATAAAATTAGCTCTCTCGGGCTTTTTGTTCAAACTCATTAGATAATCTGATTTGCCTTGTCTTTTTGTCTTGACTGAAATAAAAACATTCATTCAGGTCGTGTCAATTTCAATTTAATTAAAAATCACTGTATGTCTCAAACTCATTTATTTCTCTCCAGAAAAAAAATTTCTTCATTGTTCGAAATTCTCTCGTCGATCATGGAATGGAATATTCCAAGAAATCAAGTTGAAAAGAATTTTTTGTTAACTCCTAAGATTTATCTTCCAATTCATGCTATTTGTTTTCAAGATAGCCCACTCGGTTGATCATGCATCATTTTTCACATCATAAGATATCAATTTTTCACTCTTCTCAAAAAATTCTTTTTTTGAAAATGAGAAATCTATTAATGAAGTCATTTTGTATGACATAGAAGGATATAGAGAGTCGAGAGAAGAGAATAATAATTTTACGGATTGGGAATTCTGCAATATTGGAACAAACCAGTGATCTAACAATTCACCGAATTAAAGTTGCGTAATTGATTTTTTGTTTTGTTTTCTTTCATCGTGAGGCTTTCAAAAACTCATTCAGATTAATTTATCTTCTAAGAAAATTTTTTCAGGAGAATTTTTCAACAAAAAAATGACTCGGCACAATTTTAGAAAAAAATTTTTTTTT
>Ga0182738_1004818_pt1 | contig 14686 bp, 14 predicted proteins | sample eDN5th30CBELigMG_FD_128876 | JGI IMG/M metagenome (GOLD analysis project Ga0182738, IMG submission 128876) | Enriched Miracle-Growth compost microbial communities from Emeryville, California, USA - eDNA 5th pass 30_C BE-Lig MG (version 2)... ... | reverse complement strand
AATTCTGGTGCGGCTCTGCGTGTTATTGGCGGTGACATGGAATCCCCCCCTCCCAGAAAAATTGCAGAGGCGAACATGAAAGCCGCAGACGACCGAGGAGTTTCCCCTGAAATTTGGAAACGACTGCATCGCCTTCAGGATGCAAACGGTGAGGCCATCCTGGAGGCTCTCAGATTACACGCGGACGGTCGTCTTTGTTCCAGTGAAATTCAAGCCACGGTTATCTTTCGTGCCAAGAAGAGAAGGATTGACGAATCGCGGCAGTCGAAACGGTTTACAGTTGCGTATCTTGCCCCTCTCGTCAGGCCCCGAATCCCGTCTCTTGAACCATGGGAAGAGGCAATCACGAACGAGCGAAAAGAAATGGTTCATCAAGCGATCGATTCTTTAGCATCTCAAGCGATGCGCGATACAGCCAGGCTTCGTTGGATCAATGGCATGTCACCTCACGAAATCGCCGGCGAATTAGGGTGTCCTGCAAAAACGATTTATAACCGGCTCGAACGAGCTCAAACAATTTTGACTGCAATTCTCAAGTCATCGTGCGAGTCGGGAGGAAACTAAAGCATGAACACCACCGCACTGAAAGATATTTGGGTCCTGTTCCAGCGCGAGCACCAATGCTCGATCGACAAAATGCTCTGCAATCCTGTTTTACGGAATGAATTTCTGGCGGCGGCCCGGTTGGTTGCCGAATGTGAAGATGAGTTCCAGCTCCTCTGGGGATTGGTCGGTCTTTGAAAGAAGAAGCTGTTACCGAGCAATCTGAAATAGATGACGGAAGACGAAAATGCCTGAATTTGAATCTCTGTTTCTTGCACTGACTGGGCATCGGCCGTTTCCCTGGCAAATTGAGCTTTATCAGCAATTTCTCAGAAATGACCTGCCGGATATTTGCAGCCTCCCGACAGGACTCGGAAAAACGTCGATCATTCCCATCTGGCTGATCGCTCTGGCGATGGGAGCCAAAGTACCGCGACGGCTGGGATATGTGGTGAATCGCCGTACGGTGGTCGATCAGACGACCCTAGAAGTCGAAACGATCCGGAAGCGGTTGCAAGAGGGAAAATGTCCAAACGTCACTGAGAAGCTGCGGTCACTGTGCGCCATCGAAACTGCGATCCCGCTGGGAATCAGTACGCTGCGGGGCGAATTCGCAGACAATCAGGAATGGGCCGCCGACCCCGCCCGTCCGGCGGTCATCTGCGGAACCGTGGACATGATCGGCAGCCGACTCCTCTTCAGTGGCTATCGCATCGGCTTCCGATCACGCCCGCTGCACGCGGGATTTCTGGGGCAGGACACGCTGATCGTTCATGACGAAGCCCATCTGGAACCGGCGTTTCAGAGTCTGCTCGAATCGATCCGCAACGAGCAGAGGTTGGAACGTCAGCAAGGCGTCGAGAATTCATGGCCCAGCCTGCATGTCATGCAATTGTCCGCAACTGCGAGGCAATCCCCCGGGGGCACGAACGTCAACGGATCACCGCAGAAAAGTCTGTTTGCATTGACAGAGCAGGAGAAAGAGCCGCCGCAGGATATTTCGCCTGCAGCTGATGGCGAACCAGCGATTCATCACGTCTGGAGACGCCTGAAGTCGAGGAAAGAGTTGAGGCTGGCGTCGCTCAGTGATGAAAAGCAACTCGCAGAGACAATCAGCAAGCTGGCGCTGGAGCACAAGAATTCGAATTCCACAGTCCTTATCTATGTCCGATTGATTGATGACCTCAAAAAGGTTTATGACCGGCTTACAAATAAGAAAGAGGGCGTCCCGGCAGAGCGGGTGATCATCTTGACTGGGACGATGCGTGGGCAGGAACGAAATGCACTGGTGGAATTACCACCCTTCAAGAGGTTTCTGAAGAACGCTCCTACCGGAGAGACGGTCTATCTGATCAGCACCAGTGCCGGCGAAGTCGGAATCGACCTGTCCGCAGATCATCTGGTGTGCGACCTCTCCACATATGACAGCATGTCGCAACGATTTGGGCGCGTGAATCGTTTCGGTATTCGATCGGATTCCCGGATTGATGTAGTTCATCCCGTTGCCTTTGGAAAAGTCGACAAGAAAACAGGTGAGTTGCAGGCCGATGAAATCGACAAACGCCGGGCCCTGACTCTGGAATTATTAGAGCAATTGCCGGCCGGGGAGAATCATCTGGATGCCTCTCCCTGGGCATTGCAGAAGCTGGATCCGGTTCGATGCCAGGCGGCATTCGCTCCGATCGGGCAGATCCTTCGTACCACAGACATTCTCTTCGATGCGTGGGCATTGACCAGCATTCGCAAGCCGATGCCAGGTCGGCCACCTGTGACGAATTATCTGCGCGGGATTCGCGAGCATGAACAGCCGGAAACTCAAGTCGCTTGGCGACAGGAGGTCCAGCTCATTGTGGGAGATCTTCTCAGACAACATCCCCCCTGGGAACTGCTGGAAGATTTCCCGCTCAAGCCGCATGAGTTGCTGAGTGATCGAACCGACCGGGTTCGGAAAGAACTGTTGAAGCTCTCAGAGCGATTCCCGGAATCTCCAATCTGGATTGTGGATGAAGCAGGAATGGGAATTGGAGAACTCAAAGAATCTATCCTGGTCGAGAAACTTTCCGCAATAGCAGCGAAACAGACGAAAGACTTGGATGCTCTTCTGGCGGGGCGAACGGTCCTGCTTCCAGCTGACATCGGAGGATTGAACACTCAGGGGATACTGGACGGGGGGGGACTCCGGTCCGAGTCGCTGGATATCGCCGATAAATGGGAAGGGCCCGATCTGGAAACTGGGGAACTCGTTCAGCTGCGTCAACGGAAAATAGTATCCATAGTATCCGATGATCTGGAGGAGGAGACTCAGTCTGGTAAGAAGAAGCACAAGAAGGACCGTATCCCACCTGGAATGAAAATCATTCGCCGGATCAAGCTCTATGACGACAGTCCAGAAGCGGCATCGGAAGACGAAGAGGAGTCTCCCAAGAAAACCTGGTGCTGGTACGTCCGCATTCAGGCTACAGGACCAGATGCGAAAAGCACCAGTCCTTATTCGCTCGAACGGCATCACGCAGATGCCCGGGAAGTCGCGGAACGACTGGTCGAGAAACTGCCGCTTCCCTTGGAGATCCGCGATGTGATCGTCCATGTCGCAGGAAATCATGACCTCGGCAAGGACCGCGAGGGCTGGCAGTCCGGAATCGGAAATTGGAACTACCCACAGGAAAAATGGGCGAAGTCGGGGTCGATTTACGGACGTGTGGAGCGTTCACTCTATCGGCACGAGTTTGGTTCCGTCAGAGACATTGTTGATAGTGCGGAGTTCCAACGATTTTCTCCGGATCAGCAAGAATTGGCTCTCCACCTTCTGGCAGCCCATCACGGTCGGGCTCGCCCTCACTTCACGGTGGAAGAGTGTCTCGATGAGACCGCTGGTGAATTGAAAAACGAAGAGCAGCGACAAGAAGTCTTACGTCGATTTGCCTCTCTCCAGCGGAAATATGGTCGCTGGGGGCTGGCCTATCTGGAGTCACTGGTCCGGATTGCGGACTACGAAGCCAGCATGAAAGCGAGCAAAGGAGGCAATGCCCAATGAACGCAACTGAAAAGCTCATCGAGCTTCCTGTCGATCTGACAAATCCCGGCCAATTCTTCGCCTGTTGCGGCGTGCTGGAACTGGCCAGTCGGCTGGATCCGAATGCGGAAGGATGTTTTGTCGGTCGTCAGTTCCGAATTCGCTGCAGCCTGTCTTTTGAAGAATTGATCCATTCACTTCGACACGCAAAAGTCAAAAACACGATGTCCACTCAAGACGTGTTCCGCATGGAGGAGTTGGCCGCCATGCCGAAGAAGGAGCGTGAAAAGGCAGGTCTGGAGGAAGAGAAGAAGGCCCTCGATTCGAAACGTCGGGAAGAGCCCGTGCTCTTTCAATTTCATGATCAGACTCCGTTTGATTTCATTGTCGACTGGTTCCGCGATGGGGAAGCAGGTGGTTCAAGATTCAAGACCTGGGCCGGACAGCAGTCAGTCCTTGATATCGCGACAGCTATGTACGACGGGCTCAATGAGCTGAGCCCTCAACAACCCTGTTCACTTTGGAATAGCCTTCGTGGACGCGGATTGCCGTTTAATTTTGATTCCGAATTAGGAGGCCAGGGATCGGCACTGGATATCGGATTCAGTTTCGACCCATTATCAGGGAACGAACTGACTCGAATTGAAGGAGCATGCCGGCCTGGTCTGGAAGTTCTTTCGTTTCTTGGCCTGCAACGGTTTCGACCTCGTGAAATCTCGCGACAGAATCGCTTTGTCTATACCGCATGGCATCAATTTCTTCCGCCTTCGGTCGCTGCAGCAGTTGCCTGCCAGTCCATCGAAGATGGACAGACTCGCAGCTATGAGTTTCGTCTGCTTTATCGAACCAAGTATCTGAAAAGTTTCCTTCCCGCCATTCCATTTCAAGGAGATCAGCATGAGTGACCTGAAGCAACATGACCTTTGGTTGACAGATGACAATTTTGCCGCGATCGTGATCCGCGAGCCGCTTGTCCCGGTCGATGGGCCGGATGGGGTTTTCTTTCCTGCGACTTATGCAGCAGCAGAGGACAAGAAAGTATTTCCGGGTGGTTATAACATCGACCCGCCGACGGGAGATCAGAACGTCTGTCTTGTGGACAGCGTCGGCTCACAGGCGAACCGTATCGAACCGCTTTTTGCGAAACCGGATTACGCAGAACTGATCCCGCAAATTCTGATTCAGGCTGGTGAAAAGGCTGTCAATCTGGTGGAAGCCGGGCATCGTGCAGGGGACGCAGTTGTGCGTTGTACCCCGCTGCAGAAAACTTTTCAGGACGCTTTCAAAGCAGTGCTACAGGGGGATTCGCTCCCGATGGCCAAAGTCGCTCCGACATCACTGGTGTTTGGAGTCTGGGATTCTCGCGATACGCAAGCGAAGCTGCCCCGGTTGATCGCCTCCACGATTCGGGCCTTTGATGTGATGCGACTCACCCGGTCTGCACAGTTCAATCCAGCTGTCGACTACATCGGTCTCGGCTTGCTGGAGGACACAACAGATGCGAAAGAGAGAAAAGCATATTCAGAGCGGGGCTTTATTCATGTCCCTGCAACTGGATCTCACGGAGGTGTCATTGCGAAGAGTGGAGTCCGCCGGGATGTTACTTTCAGCCTGGCCGCTTTACGTCTCTTGTCTGCTGGTGACGATGCTCAACAAACGCTCGCGTTGCGTCGCTATGTCCTGGGACTGACACTTGTCGCCCTCACCGCACCGCCACAAACCTATCTGCGACAGGGATGCAATCTTGTACCGGATCTGGATCATCCCAGAACGGTCACGCTGGTCAGTGCTGATGGAACACGAAGTGAAGTTGAAATCAAACATGATCAAGCGCTGAACTATGCAAAGTCAGCAGCCAAAACTTTCGGAGTCGGGGAATCGAAAACCGTTCAGTTCGATCCCGCTCTCACAAAGAAAGATCTCTCCGGCGAAGGCAATACCAAGCCCACTCGGAAGGGGAAAGCCAAAGCAGCTGAAGGAAAGGGAAATGCCTGATGAAACCGGTCTTGTGCATCAGCTTTCGGTTTATCCAGCCGTTTCCACTCTTCCATGGTCGAAAGGAGACCGGAGACTCAGAATGGCCCCCTTCCCCGCTGCGCGCGTTTCAAGCGATCGTCAATGCAGCCTGTCTGCTGGAGCGAGGGAAGAGTCTGCCACCTGAGATTCAACAGGTCTTGCAGGCATTGGAAATGGTCCAGCCGGAGATCATGGTTCCCGAGGGGGAGCCGACGACAGTCGGGCATCGTGCCTATGTGCCGCATAACCACATGGATCTGGTGACCGCAGCCTGGCATCGGGGAGATGTGGAAGCGAACATTGCCGGTCATCGCGTAGAAAAAGACTATCGGCCGATTCGAATGGAAGCCCCGGACCAGAGCTTACCGGTGCTGCATTATTTGTATTCGCTCGAATCGGTGGATCTCAATCCTGTGGACCTGCTGAATGCGATTCGTCCAATTGCGAGGGCCGTTACACACCTGGGATGGGGGATTGATCAGGTCGCTGGCGACGCCATTCTGGTGGATCAAGCGGAAGAAAGCCTGACGGGCATCCGCTGGTTGCCAGCAGATCAGACGGGGCGTCGTTTGCGCACTCCGCGTAACGGAACGCTGTCTGCGTTGACCAGGCGATACGGCCAGTTTTTGAATCGGCTTCACGAGGGTTGGACTTCCGTTTCGCCGCTGACAGACGACGATGTCGCGCAGGCACGATACCGCCCGGAAAATTCTCCGCGGCCTCGTCCCTTCGCAGTTTTCAGACTGGTTGATGAAAACGACGATACGGTCGCATATCCCCAGAGACAGATCATTCATCTGGCCGGAATGGTCCGGCATCTGGCGATCAGGCTGATGAAGCAAAACCCGCCCATTGATCTCCGTGGATGGTCCGTCGAAGAATGGCTCGATGAGTATGTTGCCGGTCATCAGAACCCGGAGAAGAGTGCAGTGAATCTGCCACATCAGCAATTCTCCTACGTGCCACTCCCGTCGATTGGCCATTATCACGCTGATCCTGCGATCCGCAGAATCATGATCATTGCCCCGACCGGCGACGAAGCATGGCTCTCCTCGCTGGCTCGGCGGCTGCAGGAACAACTGCTTCAGCCAGATGAAAGAACAAAACTCCCACGCGGCACACGTCTGCAACTGATTGCAGAGAGACAGCATGATGGAGTGCGGGATCTCTATTGCGACGTTTCCCGTACGTGGGCAAGCGTCACCCCGGTGATTCTTCCCGGATATGATGACCATCGACCCGCGAAAACCCGCAGGTTAATCGAGAAGGCGCTCCTGCAATCGGGAATCGATCAGAAGTGTGAGTATGAATGGAGCCCGTTTCCGTACTTTCCGAAGTCATTAACTGCCCATAAATATGGGCGTGACAAGCAGCTGAGCGGTTACATTCGGCCTGATCACCTGCTAAACCAGACTGCGGTGCATCTCAAATTGTTCTTTCAAGATCAGGCAATCATTTCAGGTCCATTGACCATTGGAGCCGGTCGACATTGCGGCTTTGGTCTGATGGCGGGCGTCCGAAATTTCTGATGTCGAAGATCAGGAATTGTTCTTTGGCAATTTACATAAAAATTCACTTGCCACTGGTCTAAGCAGTCCCTTAGCTTGACGGAGTGGGCGATTCATTGTGCCATTGCATGCTGAGTCGTCCACCTCGTCAGCGGGCCGCTTTGACGGATGGGCTTGCTTTAAACAGGGAGGATGCTTCCTTCCATGGTTATGGATTTTGGCTGTGGATGATTCCGCGTCACCATGATTTACTCGTTCGTTGTCGACTGGCAATTTCGCCGGTCATGAACGAATCGCCGCTTGCGGGGGACTCCAACAGCGGTCGAAGGGCTCCCAGATGATTTCCCGTTCTCCTTCCTCTCCTGAGGAAAACGAACCCGTACACCAAGTGAGTGCTGCTTCAAACCCCTCTCTCCCGGACCTGCCAGGGACGAACAGTCAGGACCCGCTCGCTCCTGGAGAACTCCTCTCAACGAACGCGATGAGTGATTCTCACGTGAAAACGCCAGAGGCTCAGAATGCGACACGGCGAGAATCGCCGTCGCTGACGTTGCCTCACCAACCCGCCAGTTCACCTGATTCACTCATTCCTGTCCGCATGCTGAACGAATTCACCTATTGCCCGCGGCTGGGATACCTGGAGTTCGTACAGGGGGAATGGGCTGAGAACATCGAAACGATGCAGGGGACGTTCGGGCACCGGCACGTCGATAAACCAGATCGGAAAAAGTTTGCGAGTCCAGCTTCGAAGTCGCGAAGCTCAAAGACGAAAGTGGACGCACAAGACACAAGTGATGAAAAGATCCATGCTCGTTCCATTACACTTTCCTCGGAGCAAGAAGGAATCGTCGCCAAGCTGGATGTTCTGGAGATCGATGGAACCCGAGTCACTCCCGTCGACTACAAACGAGGCTATGTTCCCGAAATTCCAGCCGGAGCCTATGACCCGGAACGAGTGCAAATCTGTGCCCAAGGGCTGATTCTCCGCGAGAACGGCTACGACTGTTCGGAAGGGGTGATCTATTACATCAGCTCGAAGCGTCGGGTGACGATCCCATTCGATGATGAACTGATTACTCTCACTCGACGACAGATTTCTCAGTTCAAAACGACAGCAGCTTCCGGAAACTGCCCACCTCCGCTGGAAGACAGCCCCAAATGTCCCCGATGCTCACTCGTAGGAATCTGCCTGCCGGATGAAACGAATCTCTTTCTCCACCAACTGCAACAAAACACGACTCCTTCGGCTGATACGAAAGAGTGCCTGGATAACGAGCAAGAAAGCAAAACTCAACTCCGGCCAATTGTCCGTGTTGGCTTAAGAAAGCTACTCCCCGCGAAACACAACGCACTGCCGCTGTATGTGCAGAACCAGGGAGCCATCATCGGGAAGTCCGGGGAACGGATCACGATCAAAGTGAAAGGAGAAGAGATTGCCAGCGTTCGACTACTGGACGTCTCGCAAGTGTGCGTTTATGGAAATGTGATGTTTTCCGCACAAGCGATTTCAGAACTGACCTCACGCGGCATACCCATCTGCCATCTGAGTTATGGAGGCTGGTTCCACAGCTTGACCAGCGGACTGGTCCATAAAAACGTCGAGTTGCGAATTCACCAATATGCGATCGCAGCAAATCCGGACTCTTCACTGAAAATCGCCCGCCAGCTGATTGCAGGCAAAATCAAGAATTGCCGCACGCTGCTTCGCCGTCATCTCGCGGAATCGAAGCATCCTGTCCTCAAACAACTGGCGGAGTATTATCGCCGCGCCCGGATTGCAGGTTCAGCAGAAACTCTGCTGGGGCTGGAAGGAATGGCCGCCAAAGAGTATTTCTCCGAATTATTCAAGCTTTTCCCAAGCCATCCAGACTTTCGTGTCAGCGACAGAAACAGGCGCCCTCCGCGAGATCCCGTCAATGCTGTGCTGTCCTTCGTCTATAGTCTGCTGACAAAAGAATTGACGGTGACGCTGCAAGCTGTGGGGTTTGATCCGATGCTGGGAGTTTTTCATTGCCCCCGCTATGGAAGGCCATCTCTGGCGTTGGATCTGGCGGAAGAGTTTCGCCCGCTGATCGCAGATTCCGTCACGCTGATGGCATTCAATAACGGGGAAGTGGGACCAGATTCCTTCATTCAGCGTGCCGGCGCTGTGACCATGACCGATGCCGGCCGTCGGAGTGTGATCGCAGCCTTCGAACGTCGCCTGGAAACCGAAATCACACATCCGATCTTCGGCTACAAAGTCTGCTATCGACGAATTCTGGAAGTGCAGGCTCGGCTTCTCGCCCGGCACATGTTGGGAGAACTGTCAACCTACCCGAATTTTCTGACTCGATAAATACCTTCAGGCAACGAGTCCGGGGAAATGATATGCGGAATGTCCATCTGATTGCATACGACATCTCATGTAAAAAACGTTATCGCAAAGTGTATCGGGCGATGTGCGGGCATGGAGATTCGGTTCAATATTCCGTGTTCCGATGCGAGTTGACGGACATGGAACTCCAGCATCTCAAGGATCGAATCTGGCCATACTTGAATCTCGGGGAAGACCGCGTCATGATCGTCGATCTCGGTCCGATCGAAGGACGTGGGGACGAGTGCATCGAATTTTGGGGAGACCCCCGAACTGTTCCTGCCACGCGAACAGCAACGATTATTTAACCTCAGAAGTTTTTCGAGCAGTCCGCTGCCGCGAAAACCCCCGTCACCGCTCGCAGCACTTAAACCAATGATAAATCGTACGTTAGAAAGGAGCTTGATTGAACCGTCACTGTTTAACGATGTCGCACCAGTCACCTCTCGCATTTCGCTACGCAAGTCGTGAATCCACCAGGATTCCAAACGCGGGCGGTCTTCCATGCTGAAAAAGCATGGCCCCATTGAAGCGGCCTGCTCCGGCAATTAAGGATTGAGCAAGCTCGAGTCTTCCATGCTGAAAAAGCATGGCCCCATTGAAGCAGTTCTGGGGTTCAGTCCGAATGTGTCATACTTCGCGTCTTCCATGCTGAAAAAGCATGGCCCCATTGAAGCGGTTGGAAACTGCTCTTCAGTCCCTTCAGGCCACTTGTCTTCCATGCTGAAAAAGCATGGCCCCATTGAAGCTTTGCCCGGGCATAAACGGAATCCGCGACCGACCAGTCTTCCATGCTGAAAAAGCATGGCCCCATTGAAGCTCGGCTGGGGCGAGGGCTTTTCCGGCAGCGTGATTGGTCTTCCATGCTGAAAAAGCATGGCCCCATTGAAGCTGGATCTTGAAAGGAAGTACACAGAGCACCCCTACGTCTTCCATGCTGAAAAAGCATGGCCCCATTGAAGCTCGTAATTCGTTCATTATGGATTCCCTTCGAAAAATGGTCTTCCATGCTGAAAAAGCATGGCCCCATTGAAGCTGGCGTCCCCGGTTCGTAGGGATTGGAGGAGTCCGGTCTTCCATGCTGAAAAAGCATGGCCCCATTGAAGCTACAGCAGTTTGGCACATTCCTAGACACTCTGTTGTCTTCCATGCTGAAAAAGCATGGCCCCATTGAAGCCAGACGCCCAAATTGTCAACAGTAAAGAGTGGGGAGAGTCTTCCATGCTGAAAAAGCATGGCCCCATTGAAGCGCAACTCAGTGGGCAGAGTATGAATCCCGATCCCGTAGGTCTTCCATGCTGAAAAAGCATGGCCCCATTGAAGCAGAGACTGCCGGTACTCGCATGGCACCCACAGTGAAGTCTTCCATGCTGAAAAAGCATGGCCCCATTGAAGCGTTTGGTCATGCTCTCCAAGCCTCTGCACTGCCTTCGTCTTCCATGCTGAAAAAGCATGGCCCCATTGAAGCCAGCTCCTCAGATCCGTGTTCGGAAATGAAGTTCTTGTCTTCCATGCTGAAAAAGCATGGCCCCATTGAAGCGCCAGCAAGCCATTGATCAATTCCGGGACAAGTTTCGCGTCTTCCATGCTGAAAAAGCATGGCCCCATTGAAGCGTTCTGTTCCGGAACCTTCCATCCCGCGACCAGTTCGTCTTCCATGCTGAAAAAGCATGGCCCCATTGAAGCTATTGTGGCCCTTCGAAATTTCGGGGTTTTCACCCCGTCTTCCATGCTGAAAAAGCATGGCCCCATTGAAGCCAGGTAGTCCAGGTCGTCCTGGTCTGCGGATAACTGGTCTTCCATGCTGAAAAAGCATGGCCCCATTGAAGCCTCTGCAAAATTACTGGGGTCGCTTTAACTGCAAGCGTCTTCCATGCTGAAAAAGCATGGCCCCATTGAAGCGCCAAGGGTCCGACTTCTGCGCCCACTCCGTTTTCGTCTTCCATGCTGAAAAAGCATGGCCCCATTGAAGCGCCGGGAACCTATGGATCATCGTTGCTCGTCGGACCGTCTTCCATGCTGAAAAAGCATGGCCCCATTGAAGCCGGTTTCAATCGCGTGGTCAAACTTGGTGTTGAATGGTCTTCCATGCTGAAAAAGCATGGCCCCATTGAAGCATTGATGGCATCCGGACGAACAATCGACATCTCTTGTCTTCCATGCTGAAAAAGCATGGCCCCATTGAAGCTCGTTGACTCCCGCTTCCTGGGCAACCTCTTTGGCGGGTCTTCCATGCTGAAAAAGCATGGCCCCATTGAAGCAAGCGAGACCTCACCGCAGCACACCCCCGCGGATTGTCTTCCATGCTGAAAAAGCATGGCCCCATTGAAGCCCTTTCTTTTCCGGGGAATGAGGCAATGGAAGTTCTCACGTCTTCCATGCTGAAAAAGCATGGCCCCATTGAAGCCCGAAGAAGAAGAATGATCACCATCGCGTTCCCGGATGTCTTCCATGCTGAAAAAGCATGGCCCCATTGAAGCGAGACGGATGGCTCCGTCATGGAGGCCCGCTATGGGGTCTTCCATGCTGAAAAAGCATGGCCCCATTGAAGCCGGGTCGCGCCGGTTCATTCGACCGGAATCATCGACGGTCTTCCATGCTGAAAAAGCATGGCCCCATTGAAGCCTGGATTGACGCCTCGATGCGTTTTCAGATCTTTTTGTCTTCCATGCTGAAAAAGCATGGCCCCATTGAAGCCCTGATTGAAGACACCGACTGTGACGCCTTTTTTAGTCTTCCATGCTGAAAAAGCATGGCCCCATTGAAGCGAGGAAGTCACGGAAGACTTGGCAGACGATCTGGAGTCTTCCATGCTGAAAAAGCATGGCCCCATTGAAGCTGGACTCAGACAGCAAAACCGGAATCTGGAGATTGGTCTTCCATGCTGAAAAAGCATGGCCCCATTGAAGCCTCCCGGCCGGATGGTTGTTCGGCTCGATTCACGTGACGTCTTCCATGCTGAAAAAGCATGGCCCCATTGAAGCCCTCTCTCAACATGGTGGTAGCTGCCGTGTGGCGAACGTCTTCCATGCTGAAAAAGCATGGCCCCATTGAAGCAAGTTACATGTGTCGAGTCGCAGGGCGAGAAGCCTGAGGTCTTCCATGCTGAAAAAGCATGGCCCCATTGAAGCCTGCGGAGATGTTCGCCAATTTCCCAAGAGTCCGGGTCTTCCATGCTGAAAAAGCATGGCCCCATTGAAGCTCAAGACCGGCAGTGGGCATGGAATTGACGCGGATGTCTTCCATGCTGAAAAAGCATGGCCCCATTGAAGCGGCACATTCCAGATGATGCACGTGCCCGTCGACTGCGTCTTCCATGCTGAAAAAGCATGGCCCCATTGAAGCGCGGCCTTCTCTGGCAGACTGGATCGCTTCTCCTGGTGGTCTTCCATGCTGAAAAAGCATGGCCCCATTGAAGCTCGGCTTTGATTGCATAGCTCGGCTGAGTGCAGACCGTCTTCCATGCTGAAAAAGCATGGCCCCATTGAAGCGCCAGTGACCGTGGAAACGCGGACACCGGCCGTAGGTCTTCCATGCTGAAAAAGCATGGCCCCATTGAAGCCGCCGTAACCGGAGAGACGATAATCGTCGGGAAATTGGTCTTCCATGCTGAAAAAGCATGGCCCCATTGAAGCGCCATCGTGGGCGGCAAGAAGTTCCGTCTGATTGCTGGTCTTCCATGCTGAAAAAGCATGGCCCCATTGAAGCTAACGCCAAGTCAGGAAGGGACTGTGCATCGAGAATAGTCTTCCATGCTGAAAAAGCATGGCCCCATTGAAGCTCTCCCATGTCCCGTCCAGAAGAGTGCTAAATGGGCATGTCTTCCATGCTGAAAAAGCATGGCCCCATTGAAGCCCTTTTGCTTATGTGCTATGGGCCGGTGAGAAAAACGAGGTCTTCCATGCTGAAAAAGCATGGCCCCATTGAAGCAGATAATCCCACCCCCCTCCGCTCCTCACCGCAGGTTTGTCTTCCATGCTGAAAAAGCATGGCCCCATTGAAGCCTGAGACCAGTTGCGTCGAGCGCCTTTTCCAGAATCGTCTTCCATGCTGAAAAAGCATGGCCCCATTGAAGCTGTGCAGATCCCGTGTGCCACGAGATACGCGAGTCCCTGTCTTCCATGCTGAAAAAGCATGGCCCCATTGAAGCATGGACCGGCTCATGGCACTGATCTGCTGCTCTCTCGTCTTCCATGCTGAAAAAGCATGGCCCCATTGAAGCGTGGTCCCGGTGAGCGTTTCAGCAGCGGGAGCAATCCGTCTTCCATGCTGAAAAAGCATGGCCCCATTGAAGCCTATATGTGGGTTCCAAAATAATCACTAATAAGCACGTCTTCCATGCTGAAAAAGCATGGCCCCATTGAAGCGGCGACCTGGAGCGGGATGGTGTCATGCTCCTGCCGCACGTCTTCCATGCTGAAAAAGCATGGCCCCATTGAAGCCCGGTAATCTGCGGAACTGTGCTCGTCAGAGTTGCGTCTTCCATGCTGAAAAAGCATGGCCCCATTGAAGCTTTGTTGTGGCGGAGTGAGTGGCACGATGGAACCAGTCTTCCATGCTGAAAAAGCATGGCCCCATTGAAGCGCTCAGCGTGGCAGATGGTGGATTGGCCAAGATAAGGGGTCTTCCATGCTGAAAAAGCATGGCCCCATTGAAGCGAAATCTGGACGAAGACGGATCGACTCGGAATCCACCGTCTTCCATGCTGAAAAAGCATGGCCCCATTGAAGCAGGGTTATGCACTGGGTTTCCCCGGCGATCAATTGATCGTCTTCCATGCTGAAAAAGCATGGCCCCATTGAAGCTACCTCAGAAGATCCCTGAAGAGCTGCAGGAAACTGGTCTTCCATGCTGAAAAAGCATGGCCCCATTGAAGCCTGTTTCAATGTTTTCATGGTTCATCCCTTTATGATGTCTTCCATGCTGAAAAAGCATGGCCCCATTGAAGCATCGTTTTCCAGCCTGATTGCAGCGCGGACTGGTAGTCTTCCATGCTGAAAAAGCATGGCCCCATTGAAGCTAACTAACCATCAACTACATCACCTCACCTACCTTGTCTTCCATGCTGAAAAAGCATGGCCCCATTGAAGCGATTGGGTTCATTAAACCGCCACCTCCGAAGCACTGGTCTTCCATGCTGAAAAAGCATGGCCCCATTGAAGCGTGACGGCGGAGTTCTTAAACACCTTCGGTTTGTCGTCTTCCATGCTGAAAAAGCATGGCCCCATTGAAGCTTGTCAACTGCGGGTT
>Ga0182738_1004817_pt1 | contig 14687 bp, 13 predicted proteins | sample eDN5th30CBELigMG_FD_128876 | JGI IMG/M metagenome (GOLD analysis project Ga0182738, IMG submission 128876) | Enriched Miracle-Growth compost microbial communities from Emeryville, California, USA - eDNA 5th pass 30_C BE-Lig MG (version 2)... ... | reverse complement strand
TCCTCGGGGCACGCGCTCGAGGTGGTGCCACAGGCGACCGGCCATGGCGCCGGCGCCGCCGTCGACGAGCACGCGGTGCTGCTGGACACGTCGCGGCTGCACGCCGTCTCGATCGACCCTCGCACCCGCGTGGCCAACGTGGGAGCCGGAACGACGTGGGCCCAGGTCGATGCCGCCGCGGAACGACACGGCCTGCTCGGGCTCGCCGGGTCTGCCGGGAGTGTGGCGGTGTCGGGCTACACCTTCGGTGGTGGCATCGGCTGGCTGGTGCGCCGAGACGGCCTCGCCAGTGACGCACTGCGACGGGTGCACTACATCGACGGCCACGGAGTGTCACGGATCGCGGCCGACGATGCGGCCGACCCGCTCGACCGGGACGCGATCTGGGCGTTCCGAGGCGCGGGAGGCGTGGGGATCGCCCATACGTTGGAGTTCGACCTGTTCCCGGTCGAGGAGCTGCACGCCGGCGCGTTGCTCTGGCGGATCGATGACCTGTCACGGCTCGTGGCCGCCTGGGCGACGACGATCGGTGAAGTCGGCGCCAGCGTGGCAACGAGCCTCGCCGTGCTGCACGTGCCACCCGCTCCGCCGTTCCCGGAGGAACTCCAGGGTTCCGTCGCGGTGCACCTCGCCGTTGCCGACCCCGATGGTTCCGCCGGGGCGGCGCCGCTGCTTCAGGCGATGCGTGCCGTCGCCGCACCGATCGTCGACGACTGGGGACCGGCCGACGCAGCCGGACTCGCCGCAATCCATCTGGATCCGCCCGCGGCCGTGCCGGCGATCGGCGACGCGCGTTGGCTCGACGCATCCACCCCGGACATCGCCGAGGCGCTCCTCGCCACCGCGGCCGGGGCCGACTCGCCGCTGGTCATGATGGAACTCCGCCACGTCGCCGGTGCCCCGACCCGCCGTGACGGTGCAGTCACCGCACCCCCGGGTGCTTTCGTCTACCACGCCGTGGGCGCACTCGGCCGCTCCAGCCACGACGAGATCGACGCGGGATTCGCCGCCGCGCGGCGCGTCTGGACCGCCGCCGACACCGGCCACACCCCCGGCTCCTGGGTCGAAGGCGCGGCTTCGGTACCCGGCGCGCTCGAACCGGCCGTCCGCGAGCGCGCCAAGGCAATCGCCGACGCGGTCGATCCCAAGCAACTGATCAGCCGATCACGGCTTGTCGGCTGACGGCACGAGCCACCGCCGTCGCCACCGCGACCGCGCCACCGCCGTCGCACGATGGGCGGGCCGGTGCTCGGAGTGGGCCGTGTGGGACTCGAACCCACAACCAACGGATTAAAAGTCCGCGGCTCTACCAATTGAGCTAACGGCCCGGGAGACCCGCCAATGTTATCGGTGGACCCCGCGGCCGCCCGGGCCGTGCAAGGATGGGGCGATGACGCGTCCTGCCACGACACGATCTGGGCGGCGGGCCCGCTACGGCATCGACGCCCCGGTCGTGCCCGCCGCGCTCGGTGCCGCGGCGGTCGCCTTCGTCGTGGTCGGTGTCGTGACCGGTGCCGTCGCCCTCGTGGTCATCGGGGTGATCTTCGCGATCGAAACGGCGGTCTTCTTCTACGCCACGCTCCGAGGCAAGTTCCTGGTATGGCAGCGGCTGCTGGACCAACTTGCGCTCCGCGGCGACGAACAGATCGCCGATCTCGGATGCGGGCGGGGCGCCGTCCTGATCGCCGCGGCCCGGCGCCTCGACCGTGGCACCGTGCACGGGATCGACGTGTGGCGCACCGTCGATCAGAGCGGCAACGGCGAGGCGGTGACCCGGGCCAACGCCGAAGCCGAAGGCGTCGCCGATCGGGTCGAGTTGCACACCGCGGACCTGCGCGACTTGCCGCTGCCCGACGGCTTGATGGACGTGGTTCTCTCGTCCATCGCGATCCACAACCTCCGCGACGCGTCGGATCGCTCCCGGGCGATCGACGAGGCGATCCGGGTGCTGGCGCCGCGGGGCCGACTGGTCATCGCCGACATCCGGGCCACCGGGGCCTATGCCGAGCGCTTGCGTGCCGCCGGCCTCGACGACGTGCGGGTCGCCGGCGCCGGTCCGGGTTTCTGGTTCTCCGGCCCCTGGCAGGGCGTGAAGGTCGTGACGGCGACGAAACCCGCAGGTCACCCGCCGTCCGCGTCCGATGTCACTGCGGCGTCCTAGATTCGACGGGTGATGAGCGCTCCTCCCGTTCCCGCTCCGGCGCCGCCGACCAGCTCCGCTGCAGCGGTGACCACCGCCGGGTTCGCCGTGCTCGACCTGGAGACGACCGGGCTCTCGCCCCGCAAAGGGGCCCGGACGATCGAGATCGGGCTCGTGCTCGTCGCCGCGGACGGTGTGGTGGAGGACCGCTGGGAGACCCTCGTCGACCCGGGATGTGCCCCCGGCCCGACCCACATCCACGGGGTCACCGGGCCCATGCTGCAGGGCGCACCGACCTTCGCCGACATCGCCGGCGACCTCGCATCACGGCTTGCCGGGCGGACCATCGTGGCGCACAACGCAGCATTCGACGTGAGCTTTCTCGACGCCGAATTCAGGCGGGTCGGCCTCCGCTGGACCCGTGAACCGCTGTGCACGATGGCGCTGGCTCGTCGGCGCGGCTATCGCCCGGCCAATCTCGCCTTCTTGTGCAAGACGTTCGGGATCGTCAATCGGGGCGCGCACCATGCCCTCGGCGACGCCGTCGCCACCGCCGAACTGCTGACGCTGCTCGCCGTGCAACCCGAAGAAACCCCCGGAGCCGTCGGTTTCCCGACCGGCTACCCCCTGCCTTTCGGGCGGGTGCATCTCCGCCCGGCGGGCTGAGCCGTGACCGAGCACGTCCCGCCCGCGGTCGCCGCGCTGTTGCAACGACGCAGCGTGAAACGGTTCGTCGAACCCGGGCCTACCGACGCACAACTCGAGCTGATCCTGCAGGCGGCCACGACCGTCCCCGACCACAACGAGTTGCGCCCGTGGCGTTTCGTCGTGGTGAGCGGCGCGGAACGCCACGACTTCGGCGAAGCCCTGGCCGCCGCTGGCGTGGAGGTCGACGCCAACCTCGACGACGCCCGGCGGCGCAAGCTGTACGACAAGGCCTTCCTCGCGCCGGCCTTCGTGGTCATCGTGTTCTCGCCGAAGCCGGGCACGGTCGCGACGTGGGAGCAGGAGGCGTCGGCCGCGACCACCGGCTATGCGATGGCGTTGACCGCCCATCTGCTGGGGCTCGCCTCGATCTGGAAGAGCGCGTCGGTACGCACCGGCACTCGGCTGGCGAGCCTGCTCGACCTGACCGACGAGGAGCGCCTCATGGGATGGGTGAACCTGGGAACGGCCCCTGCGCCGCCCCGCGATCGTCGCAATCCCGTCGGCCCGGCGGACGTCGCGTCCCGTCTGGTGTCGGGCCGGACGGTTCGCTGGGGTCAGTCCGAAGCAGCCCAGGGATAGTCGACGCCGGTCATCTCGGTCGACACCTCCCAGAGGCGGCGAGCCGCCCCGGCGTCGGACGCCTGGCGCGACCGGCCGACCCGCTTGGCGGCCTTTCCCGACTGCTCGAGAAAGCCGTCGGGTCCGAAGTAGTCGTTGCCGACCACGTCGGAGGCGGTGGCGGCATGGAGCTGGGGGATCGCGCCCTGCTCGGAGGACTGCGCGAGCAGGCGGTCGCCGATGCCGGTGAGGGTGTCCATGATGCGGTTCGCGCCGCGGTTACCCGGACCGTTGTGGGTCAGGCTGGTGGCCGCGTAGCCGGGGTGCGCGGCCACGGCGACGAGCGCCGTGTCATGGACGCCGGCGAGTCGGGCCAACTCGGCGGTGAACAGCAGGTTCGCGAGCTTCGACTGGCCATAACGCAACCACGCGCTGTAGTGACGCTCGGCGGCGAGGTCGTCCCAGTGGATCCACCCGGCCCGATGGCCGGCCGACGACACGGTGACGACGCGGGGCGCGCTCGCTGCCAGCAGGGTGGGCAGCAGCCGGCCGGTGAGCGCGAAGTGGCCGAGGTGGTTGACCCCGAACTGGGTCTCGAAACCCTGTGCGGTGTGCGAGCGGGGCGGCGCCATGATCCCCGCGTTGTTGATCAGCACGTCGAGGGAATCGGTGCGTCCGGCGATGTCGTCCGCGCACGCCGCGACCGAGTCGAGGTCGGCGAGGTCGAGCCGGACGGTCTCCGGGGCGGGGCCGATCGCCGCGGCGCGCACATCGTCGAGGGCGGCCGCGGCGCGCTCGGGATTCCGACAGGCGAGAAGGACCCGCGCCCCGGCGGCGGCGAGGGCTCGGGCGCTGGCGAGGCCGAGACCGGAGTTGGCGCCGGTCACCACCGCGGTGCGGCCGTGCTGGTCGGGAACGGGCGGAGCGCTCACCCGTGCAGTCTCGCAGGTCGGTCGCTTCACGGCCCGGACGACACGCAACTCGCTCGAACCGTGTGCGGAATCGGCGGCCCTGGGCCGGTCGGAGGTGGGAGCGGTCGAGCTCGCCGAGGACCGGTGGGGTCCGGGTCAGGACACCGGACCGGTCAGGATGCCGCGCAGCACGAGGTCGACCGCGGCGGTCGCCTGGGTGACCGGGTCGGGGTCGGAAGCGTCGAAGCGACCGGCGAGTGCGGGCAGGCTGGCCAGCCCGCCGGCGCCATGGCCGACCAGGAAGTGCAGCGTCGCCGCGGGGATGCGGCGGGCGCGTCCCTGGTGCTCCAACAGGCGCAGCGCGGCGTCGGCGACCTGGTGCGCGGGCCGCAGGTAGGTCGAATAGAGATGGTCGAGGCGCTCGCCGGGGTGCATCGCCTCGTAGTTGATGATCCTGATGAGCGCCGGGCGGGCGGCGGTCAACTCCACGTAGCGGATCAGGATCGCGCGCAGCCGGTCGTAGGGGTCGTCGGGCGCGGCCGACGCGACGGCGGCGAGCTCGACGGCCAGGGCCGTGAACCCGTGGGCCACCGCGTAGCGCCACAGGTCGTCCTTGGTGCCGAATCTTTCATGGACGAGGTTATGGCTGACCTCCAGGCGGCGGCACAGCGCGCGCACCGAGGTACCCTCGAACCCCTGATCGCCGAACTCCTCGAGGGCCGCGTCGAGCAGAGCGGCGTCGGAGATCCGCCGGTTGGTCGTCATCGTCGCAGCGTGCCCGAAGGCTTGACACTTGTCAAGACGGGCACCTACCGTACGGCTCGCGGCTCTGATCGATCGTCCGTCGCCGCTGATGCCTCACCTTCAGGAGCTCCACGGATGCGCTTCGACCCCCTCGCCCCCGCCCGTAACCTGGTGGCCTCGAACCTCCGGGCGGCTTTCTCGGCCGGCACGTTACCGGGAATCCAGTACTCGGAACCTCCGGGCGATCCGGGGCTGTTCGGCCCGGAGTCGGTCACCTGGAAGGTGCACGGCCACCCATCCGGCATCATCGGTGGGTTCTCGTCGTTGATGCTCCAGTCGCTGCATCCCCTCGCCATGGCCGGGGTCGCCGAGCACTCCGACTACCGGCGGGATCCGTTCGGCCGTCTGTCGCGGACCGCGTCGTTCGTGGCCGCCACTACGTACGCGGCCACCGAGGTGGCCGACGCGGTGATCGACCACGTGAACCACGTGCACACGTTCATCAACGGTGTGGCGCCCGACGGCCGGCCCTACTCGGCGCTCGATCCGGACCTGCTGCGGTGGGTGCACGTGGCCGAGATGGTCAGCATTCTCAACGCACATCGTCGCTACCACCCGTTCCCGGTCCATGGCGCCGACCTCGATCGGTACTTCGACGAGACGGCGATCGTGGTGGAGAAACTCGGTGGCACCGACATCCCGCGGAACCGTGCCGAGGTCCGCCAGTACCTGCGCGACGTCCGCGGCGACCTGGCGTGTGGCAGCCAGGCGAAGGAGGCGATGGCGTTTCTGATGACGCCGATCGGCGAAGACCCGGTCTCCAAGGGCATCTCGTCGTTGTTGATCCAGGCCGCCGTCGGGTTGCTGCCCGGATGGGCCCAGCAGATGCACGGGATCCGTCGCCTGCCCGGCTTCGATGCGCTCACGGTCCGCCCCGCGGCGTTCTCGCTCGTCCAGACCCTCGCCGTCCTCATGGGCCCGTCCCCGGTCGAGGCCGCGGCCCGAGCCCGAGCCACCTCCACCATCCCCGCCCCCAACTGAACGTCGGGAGGTTTTGTGCGCTCAGCGCAAGGAACCTCCCGAAAGTCATGTGCCGGGAGCCCGCCCGATGGGGCGGCTCGGACCCCGGGGGTTCAGTTCGCCGGCAGGGCGATCGACTTGGGTTCGAGGTAGGCCGACAGACCTTCGGGGCCGAACTCACGTCCCAGCCCCGACGCCTTGAAGCCGCCGAAGGGTGACGTGAAGTCCATCAGGTACTGGTTGATCCCGAAGGTGCCGGTGCGGACCTGGCGGGCGACGTCGAGCCCGTGGTCGGCATCCGCGGTCCACACCGACCCGGCCAGGCCGTACTCGGAATCGTTCGCGATCGCGATCGCTTCGGCCTCGTCGGCGTAGGGGATCACACACAGCACCGGCCCGAAGATCTCCTCCTGGGCGATGCGCATCGAGTTGTCGACGTCGGCGAACACGGTCGCCTCGACGAACCAGCCGGTGTCGATGTCGGGTCGCCCACCTCCCGCGACGATCCGAGCGCCCTCGGACTTGCCGATGTCGATGTAGCCCTCGACCCGGTCCCGCTGGCGCTCGGCCACCAGCGGCCCGAGCGTCGTGGTCATCTCGGTCGGGTCGCCGGTCACCTGCCGACGGCCCATCTCCGCGATCGCTTCCACCCAGGTGTCGTAGCCCGACTGCGGCACCAGGATGCGGGTCTGGGCGACACACGCCTGGCCGTTGTTCATCAGCCCCGAGAACTCGAGCCCCGGCACCGTGGTCGCCGGGTCCGCGTCGTCGAGCACGATCGCGGCGGACTTGCCGCCGAGTTCCAGGCTGCAGCGCTTGAGCTGTTCGCCACACAACGAAGCGATCCGCCGCCCCGCCGCTGTCGAACCGGTGAACGCGATCTTGTCGACCCCGGGGTGAGTGACGAGATGTTCCCCGACCTCGCGGCCCGCGGGCACGACGTTGAACACCCCCTCGGGGATGCCGGCCTCGGCCACCAACTCGGCGAGCAGGAACATGTCCAGCGGGGTCTCCGGTGCCGGTTTGATCACGATCGTCGAACCCGACACGAGCGCCGGCGCGATCTTGGACATCGACACGAATTGGGGCACGTTCCAGGGCACGATCGCCCCGACCACGCCGACGGGTTCGCGACGCACCAGCATCGGACCGAACACCCCGTCGCGCCGCTCTTCGAAGGCGTAGGAGCGGGCGAGATCGACGAAGTACTGCAGCATCACCTGGGGCATGGGCGCCTGGGCCATCTGCGAGAACAGCATTGGCGAGCCCATCTCGGCGGTGATGATGTGCGCGAAGTCGTCCAGGCGGGTGCCGTAGGAATCCGCGAGCTTCTGGACGGCCTCCGCGCGTTCCACCGGGTCCATCCGCGGCCACGGCCCCGAATCGAACGCCGAGCGCGCCGCGGCGACCGCCCGGTCGACGTCGGCGTCGGTGCCCTCGGGCACCCGACCCACCACCTGGTGCGAGTAGGGCGAGTGCACCTCGATCACGTCCGACCCGGCGGGGTCGATCCACTCGCCACCGATGAAGAGTTTGTCGTAGTCCGTCACGCGGGGAGAGTGTACGCCCCGCCGGCATCGGTGGCCGTTCGGGTCGGCCACCAACCGAAATCTGGCGCGAAGACCCGCTCAGGGCGGCAGATCGGTCCAAATTTGGGACACGGGCCCAGCGGATCGTGCCCGAGGTGCAGGCGGCCCTGAAATCTGGCGCGAAATCCCGCTCGGGGCGGCGGATCGCTCCAAATTTGGGAGACGGGCCCAGCGGATCGTGGCAGACCCGCGGGGGAGCCCTGAGCCGGATGCGCCCGACCCGTCGGCTAACGGTGGCGGACGAGGACCTCCTGGGCGAACGTCGCCACGTGGTTGCCCGCCGTATCGAAGGCGTTGGCGACCGCCAGGCCCCGTGACGACAGCAACCCGTGGCACAGCGTGTCGGTCAGCAGCCAGTCGTCCAATGTCGGGGTGCGGTGGAACCAGATGGCGTGGTCGAGGCTCGCAACCATCCACCCGTCGTGGTCGTCACCGTCGCCGTCGCCGGGCGTCGCGTCAGGGTGCTGCGAGGCGACCGTGTCGCACGGCGTGTCGTCGGAGACGTACGCGAGCGCGCACGCCTGGAGCAGCGGGTCGTCGCCGATCGGTTCGGTCATGCGGAACCAGTTGGTCAGGTGGCCCGGTTCGGCGACCTTGTGGCCGTCGAACATCTCGGACCACTGGTTCGACGGGGCGTCGTCGGGGCGGGCGATCGTCGGGGCGACGGCCCGTTCGACGGTCGGGCCGCTCTCGGGGCGCTGAAACGACGCCGACATCTGCAGGATCGCGCCGACGGCCTGGCGGGCCACCACGCTGCGCGTCACGAACGAGCGGCCGTTCCGCAGGCGCTCGACCTCGAAGCGGATCGGCTCGTCGTGGTCGCCGCGGCGGATGAAGTACGCGTGCAACGAGTGCACCTGATAGCCGTCGTCGACGGTCGCCGCCGCGGCCCGCAACCCCTGTGCGACGATCTGCCCGCCGTAGAGCCCGCCCCAGGGGTACTTCGGACCGACGCCGACGAACGTGTCGGGCCCGTGCAGCTCCAAGGTCATCATCGTCGCGAAGTCCACGACGGAGAGTTTCCCAGCAGCATTCCCCGACGGGCGAAACGCGTCGTCGATCCCGGCGCCCGGCTGCTAGGGCGTGCGGGTCACTTCGACCACGGCGGCCTGCGCCTCGACGCCGGTGATCGCGTCGCCGAGCAGCGACGCCGACGAGTGGCCGATCCGGTCACCGAGGAAGTGCGCCGCCATCGCCACGACCATGCCGACGAGGTTGCCGAAGAGCCACGAGTGTGCCGCGCCCTCGATGCCGTCGTGGGGCACGGCCCACAGCGCCGGGATGATGATCGCCAGGGTCAGCGAGGTCGTGATCATCACCGTCGACAGATGCCGGTGCAGCACCCTGGCCTCGGTCAGGTACAGCGACGAGATCGCCCACGGCACCCCGGCGAGCATCATCTCGGGCAGGATCCGCGCGGCATCGTCGTACTGCGCGCCGTAGACGACCGTGATGATGCCACTGCCGAGGATCGCCGCCACCGCGGCGACGGCCATGATCCCGATGGCGATGATCATCGCCATGCGCACCTGTCCCTGGATGGCGTGGCCCTCCTTGCCGCCTTCGGCGAGCAGCGCCTGCCCGATGGCATAGGGCACCCAGCAGGTGGTCGACACCACCCCCCATGCGACGTAGAACGCCGCGTTGGTGTCGGCGTTCACATGGGCGAGCACGATCACCGGCAGGGCGAAGTACGGCGCCTGGTAGCCGATCGTCGAAATGAAGTTGACCGCCGAGTAACGGATCATCGGGCCGGTCGATCGCGGGCGCGGGCCGAGCCGGTTCCGGCCGCCCGACAGGCGGTTCGCGAGCGGCGCGCCGAGCACGCCGGTCGCCACCAGGGGGATCACCGACCAGGCGAACAGCCACAGTTGCGGGTCGGTGTCGGGATGGATCCACAGCACCAAGGGGAGCCGTCCGACCGAGACGAGCGTGATACGTCCGAGCACCCATCCCCAGCGTCGGATCGTCATGCAACGGACGTCGAAGATCATCGACAGCGCGGCGCCGATGACCGAGACGACGAACGCGATCGGCCAGATCCCACCGGACTGGAACAACGGTTCGGTCGACGGCGGGTCGACGATCTTCAGGAAGCCGAGGTACGCGGTGCCCACGACAGCGGCGGCGGCGACGGTCGCGAGGATCGACCAGGAGTAGATCGTGTCGGCATCGTCGGAACGACCCACGGCGAAGCGGGCGAGCGCGACGGGAAGGCCGAGCCCGGCCACGTAGGTGACGAAGTTGACCGACGTGAACAGTGCGGTGCCGGTGCCCACGACCGACTTGGCGTCGACGTTCGCGGCGATCAGCCAGAAGACCGCCCCACCGAGCGCCTGTACCGCAGCGCCGACCACGAGCACGGCGGAGCCGGTGACGAGTTGGCGGTGGGCACCGACCTTCTGGCGCGCCCTCTTGCCGGGACGTACAGGAATCCCCCCAGCTTCCAGCGGGCGCGACGCAACGTCGGTGTCAGTGGTCACCAGGATGAGCATGTTACCGACTCCGCCGTGGCAGCACCGATACTCGCGCGACTCGTGTGCGCGACCCCTCCGCCGCTTATCGTGCAGAGGCGTGTCCACCCCCAGGCGTCCCGACCGATGCAGCCGTGTCGACTCGGCCGGAGTGGGTCTCGCCGTGTGGGAATGGGGTGATCCCGACGACCCGCCGATCCTGTTCGCCCATGGCGGGTTCGACTTCGCCGGAACCTATGACGCGTTCGCCCCACTGATCGCCGACGCCGGTTGGCGGGTCGTCTGCTGGGACCATCGCGGACACGGCGATTCCGACCACGCCGACCTCTACGGGTGGGAGGCCGACCAGCGCGACGCCGTTGCGGTCATGGACTGGATCGGAACGGATCCGATCCCCGTCCTGGGGCACTCCAAGGGCGGCGGCCTGCTGTTGAACGTCGCCGACGCGCTGCCACACCGGGTGAGTCACGTGATCAACATCGACGGCCTGCCGTCGAGACGGGGCTGGCCGGACCTGTCGGAACGGGACCGGACGAGTCTGCGGGCCGGTGCGCTCACCGACTGGCTCGATCACCGGCGGGCCACGGCCGATGCGATGCGCAAACCCGGCACGATCGACGAGCTCGCGCGCCGTCGCCAGCGCATGAACCCCAGACTCGACCTGGGCTGGCTGCGCTATCTCGTCCCGATCGGGGCGTTCGAGTCCGACGACGGTTGGCGCTGGAAGATCGACCCGTCGATGAGGATGGGCGGGGTGGGACCCTGGCAGCCCGAATGGTCGATGATGCGGCTGCCGGGGCTGGGCATGCCCGTCCTGGGGATCCTCGGGCTCGCCGTCGAGGTGATGGGGTGGGGCACGATTCCCTCGGACGTGGTGCCGAACCTGCCCGAACGGGCCCGCTTCGTCCCCTTGGAGGGCGTCGGGCACTTCGTGCACATCGAACAGCCCGAACTCGTCGCCGAGCTGGTCCTGGACTTCCTGCCGTGACCGCGTCGAGCACACCGGGTGGCGGTTCCACCGAGCGTCGGCGCGCCAAGCTGGGGCCGGTCGTCTTCGACATCGAGGTCGACCCAGTCGATCCGTCCGCGGTCGCCATCGGGGCCGAGGCGACGGGCGCGGCCGGACCCCGCAGTCGGGTCGAACCGGCGGGCGAACCGACCGTGTGGCTGCGACACAACCGCATCCGGCTGGCCCTGCACCACCTGCGCGCCGCGCACGACGAAGCGGTCCGTCCGCTGCTGCTCCTGCACGGCCTGGGCGAGTGCACCCCGGCGCATCCGCCCGAGGTGGTCGCGGCATGGCCCGGTGCGGTGTGGGGGCTGGACTTCACCGGCCACGGCCACTCGACCATTCCCCGGGGAGGTGGCTACACCGCCGAGATCCTCATGGCCGACGTCGACGCGGCACTCGCGCACCTGGGCGAGGCCACCGTGTTCGGCCGCGGGCTCGGCGCGTACGTCGCCTTGTTGATCCAGGGCGGTCGCCCCCACCTCGTCCGCGGCGTGGTGCTCGTCGACGGGCCCGGCATCGTCGGCGGGGGAATCGGTCCGAGCGCCCCGCGGGTGACTACGGCGGAGCACTCCACGGTGACCCCCGACCCATTCGCTCTGGCGGAGTTGACCGTGGACGTGCGCCCTCCCGACTACGCGGTCGACTACCTCCGCCTGGCCGTGCGCTACTCGGACCTCGGTGAACCGGTCACCTTGTCGGGCCGGGTACGTCCACCGTGGATGGCCGCGCTCGACGGTCTCCCGGGCGTGCGGGCGTTGCCTGCGGCCGACGCACTCACGGACTACGCGACGAGCTGAATCCCGCCGTGGTGGCCGCCCGACGGTCGCCGGACGGTCGTCGGACGGTCGTCGCTCAGGCGTCGCGGTGCGCGACGTACCAGGCGAGCTCGGTGAGGGCGTCGACCACCTCGCGGCCGAGGAGCCGCGGGTCGAGCGCGGCGGTCGCCTCGTCGGCCAGTGCGTCGACGCGTGACTCGATCGCCGCAGCCGCTCCCACCGCGACGAGCGTCTCCTGGATCCGGGCGACGCCGGCGTCGTCCAGGTCGCTGGCGCCGGCGCCTTCGAGCACCGCACGGGCATGACGATCGGCGCGGGCGAGGCCCTCGGCCAGCAGCGTGGTCGGCTTGCCCTCGCGGAGATCGTCGCCGACCGGCTTGCCCGTGTGTGCGGTCTCGCCGAACGCGCCCAGCAGGTCGTCGCGCAACTGGAACGCCTCGCCGAGCGGTTCGCCGTAGGCGGTCAGCACGCCGTCGAGCCGGTCGAGCCCGCCGGCGATGGCAGCACCCAGATGGAGCGGTCGTTCCACGGTGTACTTACCCGACTTGTAGCGGGCGATCCGCCGCGTCCGGGTCGGGTCGGATTCGCCGCACGCGGTGCCGTGCAGGTCGAGATACTGGCCGGAGTTCAACTCGATGCGCAGCGTGTCCCAGACCACGCGCGCCGCGCGTGGCGCGTCGACGATCAGTTGATCGGCGTAGACGTGCGCGAGGTCCCCGATGAGGATCGCGACGCCTTCGCCGTAGCGTCGAGGCTCGCCGTTCCACGTGCCGTCGCGGTGGGCGTCGGCGAAGGTGAGGTGCGCGGTCCGGCGTCCGCGCCGCACCGCAGAACCGTCCATGACGTCGTCGTGGATCAGCGCGAACGCCTGGAGCAGTTCCAACGCGGCTCCGGCGTCGGTGACCCGAGGGTCGCCATCGGTGCCGCCGGCCGCGATCGAACCCCAGTGGCAGAACGTGGGGCGGATGCGCTTCGCGTGGGCCATGACCAGGCCCCGCAGCGACTCGAGCGGGTCGCGGAGTGCCGCGTCGAACGACGACCAGCGTTCGATCTCGCCGTCGAGGAACGGGCCCAGACGCGCCTCGACCCGCGCGGCGACGTGGCTGAGGCTCGAGGGGGCGACCGGGGCGTCGACCGGCGTCGGAGTCACCCGGACGAGGCTACCGGCGCATGGCAGGTGGGGCTCCATCCCTCGTTGCGGTGCGCACGCTACATTCGGCCGGTCGCCCCGATCGGCGACCGGACCACTCGGAGGTTGGAACTGATGCGTCGTATGTCGAGCCGGAAGTTCGTCGCCGTCGTCGCCGTCGTCGCCGTGGCGGCCCTGGCCGGCGGATGCGCCTCGGGGGGTTCGATCGCCGGGCCGACCACCGGTGGCGCTGCGCCGACGACCACGGTGGCGTCGGTCGACACGCTCGCGCCGGCGACCGTCGTGGACACCTCCACGGCCAAGGTCGACGCCATCGACAACGACTTCGACCCGAAACATCTCGAGGTGAAGGCCGGCACGAAGGTAACGTTCGTCAACGCCGGCCACAACCAGCACAACATCGTCCCTGACGACCCGGCCGCGGCGGACTTCGGTATCGACCAGCAGAAGTTCCAGCCCGGAACCTCGACGTCGTTCACCTTCACCAAACCCGGCACCTACGCCTACTACTGCTCGTTGCACGCCACGGCGACGGCCGGGTCGATGCGGGGCGTCATCACGGTGACACCGTGACCGCCGGCGCGCGGGCAACGCCCGTCACGTCGTCGCGGGATGATTAGCATTCGTCCAGGTACACGACGACCGTCGATGACGGCCGGAGGACATCAAGGGGAACCAATGAGAACATTCGGTCGGAGTCTCGCCGTCGTCGCCGTGCTCGCCATGGGCACCGCATCCCTCGTCGGGTGCGGTTCGTCCGGATCGTCGGCGAAGTCGGGGTCGTCGACCACCTCGGCGGCGCAGGGGCGGACCCTGACCGTGCCCGCGAAATACGCCACGATCCAGGCCGCCGTCGACGCCGCGAAGCCTGGCGATCTCGTGCTGGTGTCACCGGGCGTGTACCACGAAGGCGTGAACGTGACCACCGACAAGGTGGTGATCCGGGGCACCGACCGCAACAAGGTCGTCCTCGACGGTCAGTTCACCAAGGAGAACGGCATCCGGGTGCTCGGTGCCAAGGGCGTCGCCGTCGAGAACATGACGGCGCGCAACTACACATCGAACGGTTTCTACTGGACCGGCGTCGACGGCTACCGCGGCTCGTACCTCACCGCCTACAACAACGGTGACTACGGCATCTACTCGTTCGATGCGGTGAACGGGCAGTTCGACCACGACTACGGCTCGGGTAGCCCCGACGCCGGCTTCTACATCGGCGGCTGCAACCCGTGCAATGCGCTCATCGACCACGTCGTGGCCGAATACAACGGACTCGGCTACTCGGGCACGAACTCGGGCGGCAATCTGATCATCGCCAACTCGATCTTCCGGCACAACCGCGCCGGCATCGTCCCCAACTCGGGCAGTTACGAAAAGTGCTACCCCGAACGCGACAACATCATCGTCGGCAACCTCGTCTACGACAACAACTACGACACCGGGCCCGCCATCGACAATGCCCGGCTCGCGCAGGAGAACGGGATCCTGGTCGCCGGCGGACGCGACAACCAGATCCTGCGCAACCGCGTCGACAACCACAACCTCACGGGCATCGCGCTGGTGCCGTTCCCCGAATCGAACGCATCGGACGTGCCACCGGAGAAG
>Ga0182738_1004816_pt1 | contig 14688 bp, 17 predicted proteins | sample eDN5th30CBELigMG_FD_128876 | JGI IMG/M metagenome (GOLD analysis project Ga0182738, IMG submission 128876) | Enriched Miracle-Growth compost microbial communities from Emeryville, California, USA - eDNA 5th pass 30_C BE-Lig MG (version 2)... ... | reverse complement strand
GCGCTGGACTGAGCGAAGACCCCGTGTTCGAGGTCCATCGCATCGCTGGTCTCGGTGACGTGCTGCGACCAGCGCCGGCCCTGGCGCGCGCCTGCGCGCTGCCCGTGAGGGGATCGATGTGGCATGGCGGTTCCTCGGTAAAAGGAGATGCCTTCCATGCTGCGCGCCTGCCCGGGCGGCTGCGTAGGCCGCCTCTTGCATCGCCTGTCGGTCGGGCGCCGCTGCGCGCGCCGGCCGGCAGACAGCGGCCGTGCGGCGGTGTAAAAGCAGGGCCCATGCACGCCGACCGCTCCCTCCCCGCCCCGCGGCTCCTTCCACCGCTGCTGCTGCTGGCCGCAGCCGCCGGCGCGCAGGCGCAGGGCACCTCCTGCGAGGAGCTTCGCGCCAGCATCGAGGCGCGCATCGCCTCGGCCGGGGTCAGCCGCTTCAGCGTCACCGTGCTGCCGATGGACGCGGCGACCGAGGCCCGCGTGGTCGGCACCTGCGAACTCGGCTCGCGCAAGATCGTCTACGTGCGCGAGCCCAGCCAGCCGCTGCCCGCCGCCGCGCCGGCGCCGCGGCCGGGCGGCGCGCAGGAGCGCATCCTCACCGAATGCCGCGACGGCTCGGTCTCGATGGGCGGCAGCTGCAAGCCCTGAACACGCCGGGCGGCGCTCAGCGGCAGATGGTGGTGGACCCCACCGGCCGGCAGGTCTTGCCGTCGGGTCCGGTGTAGCGGTCGATGCGGCCGCGGCGGTCGTAGTGGTTGCCCAGGGTGTCGTTGCAGCCGGTGGCGTCGCAGTTGCGCAGGCGCGGGCGCATGTCGCGCGACGGCGGCGCGCCGCGGTAGCCCGGCCCATAGGCATGGCCGGGGTAGGGGTAGGGCTCGTCCACGTACGGCGCCGGCGCGGCCGGCGGTGCGGCGGTGCCGCGGCTGTCGAGGATCACCAGGCCGTCGCCCGGGGCCGCCGCGGGGGCGGGAGCGGGAGCGGGCGCTGGAACTGGCGCCGATGCAGGGGCAGGCGCGGCGTCCTCGGACGGGGGCGGCGCAGGCGGCACTTCCACCTCGGGCAGCCGCTGCGCCTGGCGCGTGCCGGCGGGGCACTTGCCGTCGGTGTAGCTGGTGCGGCCGGCGGCGTCGGTGCAACGCACGACCTCGGCACCGGCCGGCGCCGTCCACCCGGCCAGGAGCAGCGCCGCCAGCAGCGTGGCCGGCGGGAGAGCGGTGCGGACGCGGACGGCTTGCATGGTGCTGCCATTGTGGGCCCGCCCGGGGCCACCGGCGCGTGCCTTTCGGCGCGGGGCGCGCTCCGTTCGTCGATCAGTGCTGCGCCGCGCGGCGCTTGCGCGTGGCCGCCGCCTTGCGGGCGGAGGCGGAGCGCTCCTCGGCGCTGCGCGACGCCGAGGCCGCGCCGCCCAGGCGGCCGCCCTTGCGCGCGGCGACCTTCGTGTCGGCGTGGCCGCGGCCCGAGCCGCTCTTGTTGCCGCCGCCGGACTCGCGGTTGACGGTGGCCCAGGCGCGGCGCTCGGCTTCTTCCTTGCCGACCCCGCGCTGCTCGTAGCCCTCCTCGATGTGCTGCGCCTTGCGCTTCTGCTTGTCGGTGTAAGCGGACTTTTCGCCTCGGGGCATGGTGGGCTCCTTGGGGTGGTTGCACGACACCCCAGGTTGCGCCTGCCGCCGCAGCGGCGGCGTAGGTCGGCATCGACAGCCCGTGTCTCCGCTAGGATGGCCGCCATGCTGTCCAACCTCGCTCCCTTCCTCGTCCAATGGGCCATCACGGCGCTGGCGCTGTGGGTCGCCAGCCACATCTTCAAGGGGCTGAAGTTCGACAGCACCGGCGCGCTGGTCATTTCCGCGCTGCTGCTGGGCTTCGCCAACGCCATCGTCAAGCCGCTGCTGATCGTGCTGACGCTGCCGCTCACGCTGCTCACCTTCGGCCTGTTCCTGCTGGTGATCAACGCGCTGATGATCCTGCTGGTGGCGGCGCTGGTGCGGGGCTTCCGCGTCTCGGGCTTCTGGACCGCGCTGTTCGCCAGCCTGTTCGTGTCGATCCTCAGCCTGCTGATCGGCGCCTTCGTCAGCGGCCCCGACCCGGCCATGCAGATCCAGATGCCGCAGGGGCCGGGGACGTGGTTGTAGGGCGGGATCGCTGCGCACCGCCATGACGACCCAGTACTACACCGCCGCGAGCCTGGACGGCTTCATCGCCACCGAGGACGACGCCCTCGACTGGCTGTTCCCGCTCGGCGACATCAACGACACCGGCTACCCCGCGTTCATCGCCGAGGTCGGCGCGCTGGCGATGGGGGCGAGCACCTATGAATGGATGCTGCGGCACGCGCAGTCGGTCGCCGAGCAGACCGGCTCGGCCTGGCCGTACAGCCGGCCGGCCTGGGTGTTCTCGCACCGGACGCTGCCGGCCGTGCCGGGCGCGGACCTGCGCTTCGTGCGCGGCGACGTGCGGCCCGTGCACGAGGCCATGCGCGCCGCCGCCGGCGGCCGCAACCTCTGGATCGTCGGCGGCGGCGACCTGGCCGGCCAGTTCCACGACGCCGGGCTGCTGGAGGAGATCATCGTCCAGGTCGGCTCCGTCACGCTGGGCAAGGGCAAGCCGCTGTTTCCGCGCCGGCTCACACAGCCGCCGCTGGTGCTGGTCTCGGCCAGGCAGATCGGCACGGGCTTCGCGGAACTGCGCTACCGCGTCCCGGCGAAGCCGCCGGCGGGCGGCGCCTGAGCCGGCACCTCGCCTGGGTCAGCGCGCCGGCACGCGCACGAGCATCAGGTCCGCCGTCTCGCCCGCACCCTGGGTGAGCACCGGGTACGCCGTATCGCTGATGAACAGCAGCCGGCCCGCCAGCTCGACGCGCGCCGCGACGGTGCAGCGCATGCGCGAGTCGAGGCGCGCCGCGTCCACCGCGAGTTCGAAGGCGAAGGGCGGCTGGCGGCCACCAGTGCGCTGGCGCTGCTCGGCCAGCACCACGGCGGGCGCGTCGGCGCACGAGACGTCCAGCACGCGGACGATGAGTTCCGCCTCCGGCGGCACGGCGATGCGCTCGCGCCAGGCGACGCTGCCGCGCACCACGCGGCTGGCCGGGGCCGAGGCGGGCGGTGTGCCGCAGGCGGCCAGCATCGACGCGGCGGGCACGGCCGCGCAGAGCGCACGGCGCCGGCGGTTCATGCCTTCGCCCCCGCGGCGCCCGCCAGGTGCCGCGCCGCCAGGTCCACGTACCAGTCCAGGCAGCCCGGGTTGGCCATCGCCTCCCGGTTGACCACCTTCTCGATCGGCTGGCCCAGCAGCAGCTTCTTGATCGGCAGCTCCTGCTTCTTGCCCGAGAGGGTGCGCGGGATCTCGGCGACCTGGAAGATGTCGTCGGGCAGGAAGCGCGGCGACAGGCTGGCGCGGATGGCGTCGCCCAGCTTCTTCTTCATCGCGTCGTCCAGGGCCACGCCGGGGCGCAGCACGACGAACAGGGGCATGTAGCTGTCGCGGCCCAGGTATTCGAGGTCGACCACCATCGAGTCGAGCACCTCGGGCAGCGCCTCGACCGCGTTGTAGATCTCGCTGGTGCCCATGCGCAGGCCCTGGCGGTTGATGGTGGCGTCGCTGCGGCCGTAGATGATGCAGCCGCCGTCGCGGCCGACCTTGAGCCAGTCGCCGTGGCGCCAGACGCCGGGATACGTGTCGAAGTAGCTCGACAGGTAGCGCGCGTTGCCCGGGTCGTTCCAGAAATACAGCGGCATCGAGGGAATGGGCTCGGTGCACACCAGTTCGCCGACCTCGTCGACGACGGGCTGGCCGTTCTCGTTCCACGCGTAGACGGCGGCACCGAGGAAGCGGCACTGCATCTGGCCCGGCACCTCGGGCAGTTCGCGGTTGCCGCCGACGAAGGCGCCGCAGAAGTCGGTGCCGCCCGAGATATTGCACCACCAGACATCGGCCCCCACGCTCCCCGCTTCGCGTGGTTCGCTGCCCCCCGAGGGGGCGCTCGCTTGCTTGGGGCGGCCCGGCGCGGCGCTCGACGCGCGCGCCGCGGCCTCCCTGGCTTGGCGGAGCTGGTCGCTGCCCCAGCGCTGCACGTCCTCGGCCAGCGGCGAGCCGGTGCTGCCCAGCACGCGCACCTGCGACAGCTCGCCGCATTCGCGCGCCTGCACGCCGGCCTTCATGCAGTTGGTGAAGTAGGCCGCACCGGCCCCGAAGAAGGTGACGCGGTGGCGCGCGACGAAGCGCCACAGCACCGACCAGTCGGGCTGCTCCTTGCTGTGCGCAGGGTGGCCGTCGTAGATGACGCAGGTGGTGCCCGAGACCAGCCCCGCGAGCTGCGCGTTCCACATCACCCAGCCGGTGGAGCTGTACCAGTGGAAGCGCTCGCCGAGGCTGTTGGGTGCGTAGCTCGCCCCCGTGTCGTAGTGCAGTTGCGAGACCGCCATCGACAGCAGGATGCCGCCCTGCCCGTGCACGATGGGCTTGGGCAGGCCGGTGGTGCCGCTGGAGTAGACGATCCACACCGGGTGGTCGAAGGGCAGCCACTCGGGCTGGAAAGCGGCCACCTCGGCATCGTCGCGCGCGGTGGCGGCATGCCAGTCGATGTCGTGCGGCACCTCGGCCGCTGCATACGGCGTCTTGAGCAGCAGCAGCTTCTCCACCGTCGGCAGCTGCGCGCGCAGCTCCTGCAGCACGGCGCTGCGGTCGATGGCCTTCTGCCCGTAGTGCACGCCGTCGGCCGCGACCAGCACCTTGGGCTCGATCTGCCGGAAGCGGTCGGCCACGGCGGCGGTGCCCATGTCGGGCGCGCACACGCTCCACACCGCGCCGATGCTGGAGCAGGCCAGGAAGGCGACCATCGTCTCCGGGATGTTGGGCAGGTAGGCCGCCACGCGGTCGCCGCGCTGCACGCCCATGCCCTTGAGCGTGAGCGCGACGGAGGCGACCTGCCGCCTCAGCTCGGGCCACGACAGCTCGCGCACCTCGCCGCGCTCGTTCTCGCTGATGACGGCGGGCAGCCCGGCCGCGTGCGCCTTGTCGACGTGCTTGAACACCTCGTGCGCGTAGTTGACCTGCGCGCCCGGGAACCACACCGCGCCGGGCATGCGGCGCTCGGCCAGCACCGCCGTGTGCGGCGTGGGCGACTGGATGCCTGCGTAGTCCCACAGGCTCTGCCAGAAGGCGTCGAGGTCGGTCACCGACCACTGCCACAGGGCGTCGTAGCTGTCGAAGGCGAGGCCGCGCGCGTCGCGCAGCCAGTTCTGGAAGAGGCGGATCTGGGGGACGTAGGCAGGAGCGGTCATGGCGCCAGGGTAGTGCGGCGCAGCAGGGCGCTCAATGCGGATTCCCCCGGGCACCGTCATCTGCGCGACTTCGGGTTTGCACGCGTGTACAAGTCTTTTGTACAGACGTTCAATATGCGCCATGAACGCCCGGCCGCCCACCGTGCCACGCCCCGCGCGCCGCGCCCGCGCCGTCTCGGCCGAGCCGCGCCCGGACCGCCGCCAGGCCATCCTGCTGGCGGCCGAGAAGCTGTTCGCCCGCCACGGCTACCACGCGGTGAGCATCCGCCAGATCGCCGACGAGGCCGGCGTGCCGCTGGCGCTGGTGGGCTACTACTTCGGACCCAAGAACGAGCTGTTCGAAGCCATCTTCGCGCACTGGAACCACACGATCGAGGAGCGCCTGGCCGCGCTGGCCGCGGTGCACATCGACCCGGCCGACGCGCGCACATTGCCGCGCATCATCGACGCCTTCACCGCGCCGGTGCTGGCCCTGCGCGCCAGCAGCGAGGGCGAGTACTACGCGCTGCTGGTGGCGCGCGAGCTGTACCACGCGACGCCCGAGGCCGACCAGGTGCTGCGCCGCTACTTCGACCCGCTGGCCACCGCCTTCATCGACGCGCTGCACCGCGCCCTGCCGCACGCCACGCGCGGGCAGGTGGCGTGGGGCTACCAGTTCGCGCTCGGCGCGCTGCTGCACCACCTGACCGACACGCGGGTGGAGCGCCTCTCGGGCGGCGAGGACCACGCCGCCGACCCGGCCGCCGGCGCGCTGCTGGTGAACTTCATCGTCGGCGGCCTGCGCGCCGCGCTGCCGCGGCCGCGCGCCGGCCGTTCCGCCGCCACGCCCCCCAAGAAGACCATCCCACGGAGACAAGCCTGATGAAACGACGCACCGCCCTCACCGCGCTCGGCGCGGCCTCGCTCGCCGCCGCCCTGCCCGCCCGCGCACAGGGCACGACGAAGATCGTGTTCGGCTACACCGCGGTGACCGACTTCGCCTCGGTCTTCGTGGCCAGGGAAGAGGGCTATTTCACCAAGCGCGGGCTCGACGTGGAGCCGAAGTTCATCCCGCTGAACTCCACCATCCCGGCGGCGCTGCAGTCCGATTCGCTCACCATCGGCGGGCCGACGCCCTCCGTGTTCCTGCAGGCGGTCGACGGCGGTCTCGACCTGGTGCTGGTGGCCGGCGGCGGCCTCACCTCCAAGACCATCACCGGCTTCGGCCTGGTGGCGCGCGCCGGCTCGGGCATCAAGACCGCGCAGGACTGCGTCGGCAAGAAGATCGGCGTGCCGGGCCTGGGCGCCTTCCTGCACGTGACCTTCCGCGCCTGGCTGAAGGACCAGGGCGTGGACTACCGCAAGGTCAACTTCGTGGAAGCCGCCTTCCCGCAGCATGCGGACCTGCTGCGCGGCGGCTCGGTCGACGCGGTGGTGTCGGCCGACCCCTTCATGAGCCGCATCACCGAATCCGGCGCGGGCTACGTCGCCAGCTACTACTCGACCTTCCTGCCCGAAGGCAACCAGACCATCGTGCACGCCGCGCGGCGCGACTGGGCCGAGAAGCACCCGCAGGCCGTGCGCGCCTTCCGCGAATCGCTGGTGGAGGCGGCCGCCTTCATGCAACAGCCGAAGAACGACGCGAAGGTGCGCGCCATCATCGGCAAGTACATCAAGCTGCCGCCGGACGTGCTGGCCAAGGTGCAGATCTCACCGCCCGGCCCGGTGGTGACGGACAGGCAACTGGCCTACTGGGTCGGGCTGATGAAGGACCAGGAGATGCTGAAGTCCGCGCCCGACGTCGCCCGCCTGATCGCCCGCTGAAGCACGCCGGCCGACCATGGGTGCCTCCGACTTCGTGACGGCCCGCGCCGGGACCGCGGCCGCGCCTTCCGGCAGCGCCGACGCGCCGCTGCTGCGCTTCGATGCGGTGAACATCCGCCTGGGCGGGCGCGAGATCCTCTCGCCCACCAGCTTCGACGTGGCGCGCGGCGAGTTCGTGTGCATCGTCGGCGCCAGCGGCTGCGGCAAGACCACGCTGCTGCGCGCCGCCAGCGCGCTGGTCGTGCCCAGCGGCGGGCGCGTGCTGCGCCACGGCGTGCCGGTGACCGCGCCCTCGCGCGAGATCGCCTTCGTGTTCCAGGACTACGGCCGCGCGCTGCTGCCCTGGCGCACGGTGGAAGGCAACGTGCGCCTGGCGCTGGAGGCCGCGCACGTGCCGGCCGCCGAGCACGCGGCGCGCGCGGCCGAGGTGCTGGCGAAGGTGGGCCTCGCCGCGCACGCGGCCAGGTTCCCGCTGCAGCTCTCGGGCGGCATGCAGCAGCGCGTGCAGATCGCCCGCTGCCTGGCGCAGCGACCCGAGCTGATGCTGATGGACGAGCCGTTCGGCGCGCTGGACGCCCTCACGCGCCAGGGCCTGCAGGACGAGCTGGCGCGCCTGGTGCGCGAGGACGGCCTGACGGTGATCTTCGTGACGCACGACCTGGAGGAAGCCATCTACCTGGGCGACCGCGTGATCGCGCTGCAGGCCAACCCCGGCCCGGGCCGGCCGAGCCTGGCAAGGATGATCGAGGTGACGATCCCGCGGCCGCGCGACCAGCTCACCACGCGCGAGCATCCCGAGTTCCTGCGCCTGCGGCGCGAACTCTTCGCCTTCATCGAGCAGGGCCATGCCTGATACGGCACCGCGTTCCGCCCCACCCACCGTTCACGCTGAGCCTGTCGAAGCGCCGCGCGAGGCTTCGATCCTTCGACAGGCTCAGGACAGGCCAAGCTCAGCCCGAACGGCTCCTGGTTCATCGAGCGCGAATCCGCATGGGCGGCGCAGCCTCCTCGCGCGCCTGCGGCCGTGGGTCGTGCCTGCGATGCTGCTGCTCGCCTTCGAGCTGTACGCGCGGCGCGCGGCGGCGCTGGGCAGCGATGCGCTGGCGCCGGTGAGCGCGGCCGTGAAGGCCTTCGCCGGCGCCGCGATGGACGGCTCGCTGTGGCAGGCCACGGCCTTCACGCTCGGCACCGCGGCGCTGGGCTTGCTGGTGGGCGGCGCGCTGGCGCTGGCCGGCGGCATCGCGCTGGGCCTGTCGCCGCGCGCGGCGCGCATGGGCTTCATGACCACCGAGCTGCTGCGCACGGTGCCCTCGGTGGCGCTGATCCCGCTGGCGATGCTGATGTTCGGCTTCGGCGTGCGCATGGAGCTGGCGATCGTCGCCTTCGCCACCTTCTGGCCGCTGCTGCTGCTGGTGCAGGCGGCGGTGCGGCAGGTGGAGCCGCGCCTGCTGGAAGTCAGCCACGTGCTCGGCCTCTCGGTGCACGAGCGGGCGCTCAAGATCGTGCTGCCGGCCATCGCGGCGCGCCTGTTCGTCGCGCTGCGCCTGGGTGTGGCGGTGGCGCTGGTGGTGGCGGTGACGGTGGAGATCGCCGCCAACCCGCACGGCATGGGCTACGCCATGATGATCGCGCAGCAGAGCTTCGACCCGGCGCTGATGCTGGCCTGGCTGGGCTGGATCGGCGTGGTGGGCTATGCGGTCAACGCCGGCATGCTGCGGATGCAGCAGCGCGTCGCCCGGCGCATGGGGGCCGCGGCATGAAGGCCCCGGCGCGCGGCGGCTGGCTCGGCTCGGCGCTGGTGCTGGCGGCGCTGGTGGCGCTGTGGTGGGCGGCCAGCAATGGCGGCTGGGTCAGCCGCGTCTTCCTGCCCACGCCGCAGGCCACCTGGGCCAGCCTGGCCGAAGGCTTCAACTTCACCGGCAGCGGCCACGGCGAGCTGGCCGCATGGACGCGCGACACGGTCGCCCGCATGCTGCAGGGCTGGCTGCTGGCCTCGCTGCTGGGCGTGGCGCTGGGCGTGCTGGTCGGCGCCTCGGCCGCGGCGCGCGCCTGGCTGCAGCCGATGCTGGAGTTCATCCGCCCGCTGCCGGCCTCGGCCGTGCTGCCGCTGGCGATCTCGATCTTCGGGCTGAGCCCGCGCATGGTGCTGGCGGTGGTGGCCTTCGGCGCGATGTGGCCGGTGCTGCTGGCCACGGTGCACGGGCTGGCGACGGTGGACGCGCGGCTGGCGGAGGCCGCGCGCTGCCTGCAGCTGTCGCGCGCCGCCTTCATCTTCAAGATCGGCCTGCCGCACGCGCTGCCCGACATCCTGGCCGGCACGCGGCTGGCGCTGACCATCGCCCTCATCGTCGCGGTGGTGGGCGAGATGATCGCCTCGCAGGGCGGGCTGGGCCAGGCCATCCTGCTGGCGGCGCGGGCCTTCCGCGCCAGCGATCTGTTCGCCGGCATCGTGCTGCTGGGACTGATCGGCTTCGCCAGCAACGCGCTGCTGGCCCTGGCCGAGCAACGGCTGCTGCGCTGGCAGCGGCCCTGACACCGAACCCACGAAAGAGAGAAGCGCCATGCCCCGCAAGTTTGTCGACCTGTCCATCTTCCTCGAGAACGATGTGATGAGCGATCCACCCGCCTTCGCGCCCAAGATCCAGTACTTCACGCACGAGCACACCTTCGAGCAGATCGAGCCCTTCTTCCCCGGGCTGAAGAAGGAGGACCTGCCCGACGGCGAGGGCTGGGCGGTGGAGCTGGTGCAGCTCTCGACCCACAACGGCACGCACCTGGACGCGCCCTACCACTTCCACTCCACCATGGACAAGGCGCTGGGCCGGAAGAAGCCCGCCATCGCCATCCACGACGTGCCGCTGGAATGGTGCTTCCAGCCCGGCGTGAAGCTGGACTTCCGCCACTTCGCCGACGGGTATGTCGTCACCGCCGCCGACGTGGAGGCGGAGCTGGCGCGCATCGGCCACGAACTCAAGCCGCTGGAGATCGTGGTGGTCAACACCCGCGCCGGTTCGCGCTACGGCCATGACGACTACGTGAGCGCCGGCTGCGGCATGGGCTACGAGGCCACCATGTACCTGCTGGAGCGCGGCGTGCGCCTGACGGGCACCGACGCCTGGAGCTGGGACGCGCCCTTCGTGCACACCGCGAAGAAGTACGGCGAGACGCACGACGCCTCGCTGATCTGGGAAGGCCACAAGGCCGGGCGCGACATCGGCTACTGCCACATCGAGAAGCTGCACAACCTGGAGGCGCTGCCGCCTCATGGGTTCTTCATCAGCTGCTTCCCGCACAAGATCCGCGGCGCCTCGGCCGGCTGGACGCGGGCGGTGGCGATCTTCGACGATGCCTTGATGGGAACGGCAGCATGAGCATGGCACTGAACCATACGCACGACCCCGCCGCGCGCAGTTGGGTGGACAACGCCAACGCGGAAGGCAGCGACTTTCCGATCCAGAACCTGCCCTTCTCGGTGTTCCGGTGCAAGGGCTCGCAGGAGGCCTTCCGCGGCGGCGTCGCCATCGGCGACCAGGTGCTGGACCTGGGCGCGCTGGCCGGCGCGGGCCTGCTCGACGGCTCGGCGCAGCAGGCTGCGCAGGCAGCGGCGCAGCCCGAACTCAATGCCCTCTTCGCGCTCGGCGCCGGTGCCTGGCGCGCGCTGCGGCACGGCGTGTTCGCGCTGCTGAAGGAAGACGCCGCGCAGGCCGACACCGTGCGCGCCTGCCTGGTGCCGCAGGCCGAGGTCGAACATGCCCTGCCCGCGCGCGTGGGCGACTACACCGACTTCTACACCTCGCTCGACCACGCGCTGAACATCACGCGGCTGATGATCCCCGACGGGGACGTGACGCCCAACTTCCGCTGGCTGCCGATCGCGTACCACGGCCGCGCCTCCACCCTGGGTGTGAGCGGCCAACGCTTTCGCCGCCCGATGGGCCAGGCGCTGCCGCCCGGCGGCCGCACGCCGGTCCACCAGCCCTGCGCCAAGCTCGACTACGAGCTGGAGCTGGCCATCTGGATCGGCACCGGCAACGCCGCCGGCGAGCCGATCCCGCTGGCGCGCGCCGAGGAGCACATCTTCGGCATCGGCCTGCTCAACGACTGGTCGGCGCGCGACATCCAGATGTGGGAGATGGCGCCGCTGGGCCCCTTCCTGGCGAAGAACTTCGCCACCACCGTCTCGCCGTGGATCGTGACCATGGAGGCGCTGGTGCCCTACCGTACACCCTTCCCGCGCCCCGCCGGCGACCCGCAGCCGCTGGCCTATCTCGACGACGCGGCGCAGCGCGCCGCCGGCGGCATCGACATCCGGCTGGAGGTGTGGCTGGAGAGCGAGCAGGCGCGGCGCGGCGCGAAGGGCCCGACGCGCCTGTCGGCCACGAGCTTCCGCCACCAGTACTGGACGCCGGCGCAGATGGTGGCGCACCACACCGTCGGCGGCTGCGCGCTGCAGCCCGGCGACCTGTTCGGCAGCGGCACCGTCTCAGGTCCCGGCGCGGGCGAGGCCGGCGCCATCATCGAACTGGCGCGCGGCGGCCAGGCGCCGGTGGCGCTGTCCACCGGAGAACAGCGCGCCTTCCTCGAAGACGGCGACGCGGTGATCCTGCGCGGCTGGTGCGAGAAGCCGGGGCACGCACGCATCGGATTCGGCGAGAGTCGCGGGCAGGTGCTGCCGACGATCGCCGCGCCGGCACGCTAGCCCTCGGCGCCCGCCGCCGCATGGCGCTGCGCCAGCGCCACGGCATCGGCCCCGGCGGGAAAGCGCAACTGCCCGGCCGTGTCGTTCACGGCCCGCCAGACGCCCTCGGCCACGTCGGCCTCGGTCGTCACGGCGGCCGCCTGCGTGAAGCCGGCGAAGACCGATTGCGCGAAGGGCCCGTAGGCCTCGGGGATCAGCCCTTCCATGCGCGAAGCGCCGTTGTGGGCGAAGCGCGTGGTGGGGCCATAGCCCGGCTCCACGAGCCTGACGCGGATGCCGAAGCCCGCCAGTTCGTGCGCCAGCGAGCCGGTGAAGCCTTCGATGGCCGTCTTGCTCGCGGTGTAGGCCGCCACCAGCGGCATCGGCGCCAGCGTGGCGCTGGAGGTGACGTTCACCACCACGCCCGAGCGCCGCGCGCGGAACTGCGGCAGCACGGCCTGCGTCATCGCCATGACGCCGAAGGTGTTGGTCTCGAACACGTCGCGCACCGTCGCCATCGGCGTCGCCTCGAAGGCGCCGAAGAGGCCGATGCCGGCGTTGTTGACGAGCGCGTCGATCGGCCCGCTGGCCTCCAGTGCGGCCGCGATGCTCTCGGGCCGGGTCACGTCGAGCGGCAGCACGCGCAGGCGCGGCGAGGCGGGCAGCAGGTCCTGGCGCGGCGCGCGCATGGTGGCGACCACTTGCCAGCCCTGGCCGAGAAAGCGGCGGGCGGTCTCCAGGCCATAGCCCGAGGAGCAGCCGGTGATGAGGACGGTCTTCATGTGCTTCATGGAAGGTTGGTTTCGATGAAGCAACGATAGGCCTTGGTCTTCGGACTTTCTACAATGAAGCGTCCACATTTGATTTGCCATCGTCCAGACATGAGCGACCCGCTGTCGGAGATCGTCACGCTCCTCAAGCCGCGCGCCGTGTTCGCCAAGGGCATCAGCGGCGCCGGCCGCTGGGGCGTGCGGTACGCCGAGTTCGCGCAGCCGAGCTTCTGCGCGGTGCTCGAAGGCCGCTGCCTGCTGGCCGTCGAGGGCCAGCAGGCCTGTACCCTGGAGGCAGGCGACTTCGTCTTCCTGCCGGCCACGCCCGGCTTCACACTGTCGGGCTTCGAGGCGGTCACGCCCCTGCGCATCGACCCGAAGGCGAGCGCCTCGCCGGCCGGCGAGGTCCGCCACGGCAGGCGCGGCGGGCGGCCCGACGTGCGTCTGCTCGGAGGCTACTTCCTCTTCGATTCGCCCGACACGGCGCTGCTGGTGGCGCTGCTGCCGGTGCTGGTGCACGTGCGCGGCGTCGGGCGGCTCTCGACGCTGGTGCGGCTGGTCGGCGACGAGTCGCGCCAGCGGCGGGCCGGCCGCGAACTGGTCCTCACGCGGCTGGTGGAGGTGCTGCTCATCGAGGCGCTGCGCGCCGCGCCCGCCGCGGACGCCCCTCCCGGGCTGTTGCGCGGCCTCGCCGACACGAGGCTGTCGGCCGCACTGCGGCACATGCACGCCGACCCCGGCCGGCCCTGGACCGTGGCGCAGCTCGCGAAGAAGGCGGCACTCTCGCGCTCTGCCTTCTTCGAGCGGTTCACGCACGCGGTGGGGCTGCCGCCGATGGAATACCTGCTCGCGTGGCGCATGGCGGTCGCCAAGGACCTGCTGCGGCGCGGCGAGGCGGGCATCACGGCCGTCGCGGAGCGGGTCGGCTACGGCTCGGCGAGCACCTTCAGCACGGCCTTCCGCCGCCACGTGGGCGAACCGCCGGGGCGCTACGCGCGCCAGACGTGAATCGTCAGGGCGCCGCCAGCCGGAACAGGCTGGTCACCTCCGTGTCCAGCACCTCGGCCCCATGCTGGTTGAACAGCCGCCAGCGCCAGCGCAGGATGCCCAGGGTCGGCTTGCTCTCGGAGCGGCGCGCCTCGATCACCTCGGCGCGCAGGCGCAGCAGGTCGCCGGGCCGCACCGGGTTGGGCCAGCGCACGTACTGCAGGCCGGGCGAGGCGAAGGACTCGGAGCCCTCCAGCGCCGCCTGCACCACCAGCCGCATGGCGATGGCGCAGGTGTGCCAGCCGCTGGCGATCAGGCCGCCGAAGATGCCCTCGGCGGCGGCCGCGGCCTCGGTGTGGAACCACTGCGGGTCCCACTGGCGCGCGAAGCCGGTCAGCTCGTCCTCGGTGACCTCATGGGGGCCGGCCTCGATGACCTGGCCGGCGAAGAAATCGGCAAAACGCATGGGATGTCAGCTTAATGTCGGAGGATGGCGACGATTCAACCCAGAATGGGCATCTATCAACCCATTCTGGGCATAATGTGCCTGCCATGGAAACAGACCTGTCCTCGTCTTCGAAGGCGCCGCCGCCGGCAAGCGGCATGAGCCTGGCGGATGCCTTGTTCACCGGCACCCAGCAGCGCGTCCTGGCCGTTCTGTTCGGACAGCCGCAGCGCGCCTTCTACGCCAGCGAGATCATCGCCCTGGCCCGCAGCGGCTCGGGCGCGGTGCAGCGCGAACTGGCACGCCTGGCGCAGAGCGGACTGGTCACCGTGCAGCAGTCCGGCCGGCAGAAGTACTACCAGGCCAATCCGCAAGCGCCGATCTACGAGGAACTGCACGGCATCGTGCAGAAGACGGTGGGCCTGGCCGGGCCCTTGCGCGCGGCGCTCGCTCCGCTGGCCGGCCGGATCCATGCGGCGTTCGTCTTCGGGTCCGTGGCGAAGCGGCAGGACACCGCCAGCAGCGACGTGGACTTGATGGTGGTCAGCGACGAACTGAGCTACGCCGATCTGTTCGGCGCGCTGGAGTCCGTGGGCCGGCAACTGGGCCGCCCCGTGAACCCGACGATCTACACGCGCGAGGAACTGGCGCGTCGCGTCGCGCGCCAGGACGCATTCGCCACCCGCGTCCTGCAGCAGCCGAAGATCTGGTTGATGGGAGACGAGCATGCCTTCAGCGT
>Ga0182738_1004815_pt1 | contig 14688 bp, 11 predicted proteins | sample eDN5th30CBELigMG_FD_128876 | JGI IMG/M metagenome (GOLD analysis project Ga0182738, IMG submission 128876) | Enriched Miracle-Growth compost microbial communities from Emeryville, California, USA - eDNA 5th pass 30_C BE-Lig MG (version 2)... ... | reverse complement strand
TTCATTCAGGTTCAAAATTTATTCAAAAACAAAGATGAACAGAGAGGTTAAACTAGCAGAGTCAAAGATGAAAGCGAAACCCTCTTAATTTCACAAGCCCTCTCTAACTTAATCTTATTTAATCTGACGAATTTAGAAATTCCTCAATCTGCCTCCCAAAAATAAAAAGTTTAAAGCAAAACTGCTTACCTTTTTCGTCGATTTTAAATTTTAATACGTTTCTGTCCTTCCCAACTATAATCACTTTAATTAAAAAAACACAAGACTCACCAAACCTTCCTTCCCTATTTATGAGATTCCTAAAGAACAAGATTGCCAAAGCCAGAGGCTTATCTCCTCAGCCCGACTCCCCTATTCAAAATCCTGCAGAAATCGCCCAAATTCCAGTCGAAATCCCACCTCCAAACCCAATCATGCCAAGATCACAGAAAATCAAAAATGAAGCCACATTTCCAGAGCCTCCAGTGGCCCCGAAGAAGCACATTTCTGGCGATAATATCATAAAGAATTACGGGAGAGCCATGACGAACTTCGCAATGTCAAATATGGCCAAGCAGTATTTGATGCCTATCACAAATCAGCTCAATATTACTCTTAAAGACTTTCAAGATTACATTGAGAGGAAGAAAAAGTCAGCAAACTGTATAAAACAGCTGAGAAACATGTTGCCGGTGGGAGACGACCCAAGAGACCCAGATTTGAATTTCAAGAAAGCTTTTCAAAAGATTTGTGTGGTTTTCTTAAAGTTCTTTTGTGTGAACTGGCTTTATAACAGCAAGATTGCTGAAAAGATCGCGCATTTGAAGTACAGGTTCAAGATCATGAGAAGAATAAAGAATCCACAGTATTTTACGTATTTGAAGGACTTTAATGATCGAATATAAGAAATCAAATAAATCAAAGCCGTCAAGAGGAAAGTTATCATTTTCCAATCAAGAGCTTAGTTTTGCATATTCTTGTATAAATAGATAATAAGAGTTTTCTTATTCTAATATTTGTCTGTTCTCTTCGTTTATTTTATTGTGTATGTCTCTTATTGAGAGCAAAATTACCCTCAAATAATTAGGATATATATTTTCTGTCTTTATTCTCACTCTTCTATTATATGCACTGTAAAACTAATACAGAGTCATCAAAATTTCTTTGAAACTCCAAACCTGAAAAATTAGCAATCTTTTTGAGGAGCTTCCGGCCTTTCTTCAGAAAAATAATCACTCTCTGAGTCGAATGAAGAAGTCTTCTGGAAGATCTTCACTCGAGACTTATTCTACATGACATCCTCCTTTGTCCTCAAGGAAGCTTTCTCTCAAAGGTGAAAATTTAAGGCCTTTTGAGGGAAATCAAAGGTGAGTTGTAAATACCTTTGAGTTTGCTCAAGAAAAAAACTCTATTTATTCAGAAATCTTTTCATGAGTTTTTCGAGAAGCAGCAGCTTTGTAATCTACAAAGAAAGACTGAGAAACATCAAGAAACCGAAAGAGGCCTTTCGAAGAAGACTCATTAGGATTTTAATTTTCAAAAAGAGTGAGATTTTGATTGATTAAATTCGTTGTATTTTAATTTTTTTAATTCATCTTTGATTTCGCCAAGAACACTTTATTTTTCGCCTGGAGATTCTGTCTTTTTTAACTTTTCTGACGCAATGAATAAATTGTCAATCAAAAATGTTTAAGCCTCATCTTGGCGCTGGAATTGCTTCCAACGATTTGTCATTAATAGAAATGAGTTTATTTGGCAATTTTGAAGCAGTTTGGTTTTTCTCTTGTGAAGAATAAATTTCTCATACCTTCCTCCTTGAAATATTTTTTTCCTCAAAAACAAAATTCAAACTCATGGCAAGTCCTTTCATCGCTCAAGTGTCGACTCAGAAAATAAAATTAGATCTATCTTTCTGTGTTTGGCTAAAAGAGAGGATAAGGGAGAGATAATTTTCAAAGGAAAGAATGGTTCGCACTGTATAATTTTTAAAAATTACCCTTCTTCTTTACATGTATCTAGCCTTGAGGAGATCCTTTTTTGCTGAATTTGTCTGCCGTTTTGGGGCTGTCAGACTCGAAAAGGCTGGCTATTTTAAGATTTAGCTGGACCATCTGATAAGGCAGGCCTCAACACACCCCCAAGTCAAAGAGCAAACTCCATTGAATAGGAAAAATTATAAAGATTTTTTCTTGCGAATGATGAGGTATCAAACAAAATTAAAGGGAAGAATTTTTATGAAGAGAAAAAATATGAGAAATATGAGAGAGGCATTTTTGAATGCGGAGAAAAAAATGGGTCAATCAGTCAGGCCTTAGATTTTTAGGAAATTTTCACACTACTCATTTGGAGACTCTTTTTTCAAAAATATAGGATTAAACATCTCCGATTCTAACTCTACTTGAGCTTGATAAAGTGTTCCTTTGCCTTTTGTAAAAGAAGGAGATTCCAAAACTCAGAAAAATTGGGTCTTTTCTTTTTTTCAACCACTCTTGGCAAAAAAAATTTGCTTTGATTGAAGAAAGATTTTTGGACTGAGGTCTTTTCTGAAAATTATACTCTAAAAAGACTTCCCTAAAAATTTTCTCCTATTGAAACACCAAACAAAATGTGTGGGTTATTCGAAAATGGGCTTGAATTTTTTTAAATGGAAATTTTATTTCAGAAAAATTTGGGACAACAATATTAAAACTTTTTTTGTTAGGATTTCTCTTTTCATCAATCCTCAAAAGGAGGTTCTTGCCAAAATAATTTCCAAATTCATTTTTCATAGGCAAGGTTGATATAAATTCGAAGAACAATCTGCATGGAAATTATTTGATTTCACCTGAATATTTAATAATGTTTTATGAAAATTTCTGTATTTCCCATCTTCTATAAATAATCTTGCCTCCTCTTTGGCTAAACTATGGCTCACCCGAAGGTTTTTTTATGCTCGTATTCTCAGAATTCCTCTCATATTTATAGAATTGTTGTTGTTGTTTCAATCTTGCCTTTCTCTTTTCCGAAAAAAGATGTTTAATTGAAGAAGATTTTTTCAGGTTTCTTGAAGAAAAATACAAGAATCATACAATTACTTCTTATAACTCTCACTCATTTATCCATAAATTTACTCCATTACATCAAATAACACAAATTTCTTTATTTCCATAAGTGAGACCTCAATCAATAGTAGCTTCAATTTCCATTGATCTCATCAATAAAAATGAAGAAGAAAATAGTAAAATCCTAGAGGCTTATTTTTGATTGTCCTTATTCACTTTTCTAACAAGAGATCCTTTCTCTTCATCCAAAATCTCATCTCTCCAATTTCCTCCATCCTAAAGCACAAATAAGACTCGTCCATAAAGCCACCAATTACCTTTGATTCATCAAGTTGAGTGTATGGGCCCATTTCAAGACCAATTCCAGATGTATTTGAAGTAGGAGGATCTAAGAAAGTAAGAGATGAGAACCAAAAGAGGAAAGTACTGTAGTCATCTTCTTCAAGGGCTTTGCTCATAGCTTGAAGTTTATTCAACATTGAGTTAAGTTCTTTGTTTGACATTTGAGAAGTAAATAGAAATTTTTTTCAGAGGGAAATTTAGTTTTGATTGATAAATTGTTTTTGTAAAGAATTATCCGATTTTTTTGAATACAAGTCCATACAGAAAAGTGTCAAAAGAGATAGAGATTTGGTTTCCCTTTAAATTTCTTCTTTACAGGAAAAATCAAGCCGGGAAGAACTCAAACTGAAGCTCAAACAAATTTCTTCAAAATAATTTTGCTCTGAACATGGATCATAGCCACTTCCCTTAAGAGACCAATTTCAAACATTGTTTTGAAGTAAAAAAAATAGCAGACCAAACATAATAACATATTATGCAATCATATAGATAAGAGTAATCCAAGAGGTCAGATGAAGGTTTTCTTCTCTCCCTCTTCAATAAAAAATATCAATAGATCAAGTCAATTTCTCTTGACTCATCTTTATGAATAAAAACATTCCTTCATTATTCATTCATTTCACCGTAACAAGTAAGGCATTCATTCATTCTATTTATAATAGCCAAAAAAATATAAGACACTTGTCTTGTCAATTCAATATAAATCAATTCACATTTTTCAGCTCCTTAGAGCCTCACCCAATCCCAACACTTAGAATCGGATGAAACTTTGTAATCTGTTCAAGTTTTCGACATCACCTTGCTTCTCATAAATCTTCTTCAGTTCTCTTGTATACTTTCCCATTTCCACATGCCCAGCTCCATATCTTTGTAATACAATCTCCATTCCTTGTTGCAAGACCCCAGCAGATTCCGCTAAGCTTCCCTTCTCTTTCAAAGCAGCGGCCAAATCGAAATACAACGACGCAATATAATCATTTTGAGTCCCCAGCTCAGGAATCAAGTACCCAAGCGCCTTTTTATGATTATATATCGCTTCTTCCATATTTCTCTGTCTATAATAAGTATTGGCTATTCCGTGATAAGTATAGCCAAGACTGTAATGTTCTTCTCCCAAAGCCTTTATCTGGTTAGCTACAGCGCTTTTATAGAACTCCACGGCATCAGAAAAGTTATTCAAGAAGGAATTTATTGAGCCCAAAGCCATGTAAAGCTGGTTCACGTCATGACTTTCCACACCAAATTTCTTCACACAAAGCTCCAAAGCTTCAATGTAATACTGCTTAGCTTGAACAAATTTCTGCTGTTCGAAGAAAACAAGACCTAACATCTCATAAAATTCATACAAACTGGGCCCTCTGCCTGTCTGAGTCGACTTCTTTATTGCTAATTTGATTCCTTCTTCGAGGTTTTTGGCTGCACTGTTGAATTCCTTCAGCCTCAAAAAGACTCCTCCAAGCTTATAATAGCAATAGGAGCTATCAGTACTTCCATTTTTCTGCTGTTTCTTGTTAATTTTTAGCGCAGTTTCGTAATGCTCAATCGCCTTCTCAAAATTATCATTCTTGCAATATAAATCTCCGAGGGTAATATTATCATTTGCCACCTTCAAATCGTCTTTACCATAAGCTTTCTTATTCATTTTAATACTCTTTGTTATGTAAAAACTGGCCTTTTCGAGATTCCCTTCTACGCCATATACAGCTCCAATGTTCGCATAACATTCTGCAAGGCGAATATCCTTCTCTCCAAAGAGTTTCTCACGGATTTTCAAGGCTTCACTGAAACTTTGAATAGCTTCAGTGTATTTTTGTTCGTTCTTTAAGGCTTCGCCGAGGATCATGTAGGCGTCAGCAGTTTCTTCATGGAATTCCTCGCCAGATTTCACGCGAATAGAAACACAGTCACGTAAGATTTCCAAGGCTTCTTGGTTCATTCCCATGGCAGTAAAGGTCACGCTCATTTCATGATAAATCTTCACAAGAGGGATCCACATTTGGTACTTATGATAAATCTCTACAGCCTTGTAGTAATATTCAAGGGAGTGTAGATAGTTTCCTTGTTCATAGTTTATCGATCCGATATTATCATAACATTCAGCAACAGCTGCATTTTGTCCTTCACAGGCCAGAAACAAATCCTTTGCTTTGGTGAAATTCTCCAAAGCAGACTCCAGGTTATTCTGCAAATAACGAATAGATCCTTTTCTCAAATGAATCTCAGCCATTGTTAATCTTTCTTGGCAGGCCGCGGAAGGCTGGGTATGAACGATATTTTGAAGTAATTCAAGAGCTTTACCGTAATACTCAAGAGCTCCTTCAATATTCTCAGCTTGGTTGAGCTCCTTTGCCATTCCAAGGAGGTCGTTAACTTGGAAAGGTTGGTTTGAATTTGAAGAGGAGGATGTGGAGTTGAAGTAGAGGGAGACAGGGGAGAAGAGGCGAAGGGAAGTGGAGGTTTTGAAGGCGTTTTGGAAGGTGAAAGGGGAAAGTTTGATGAGATTTTTGAACTTGAACATGGTCGTTATTCTTTTTGGCTATTAATTGTTTGAATTGCAAAGTTGGGAAGATTGTAGGTTAGATTAAGATTAAAGGAGAATTAATCCGCCAATCATAAAGGAGAGAAGTGCATTGGAAAGGCGGAATTTGATTAAAAGACCGTTAGGGTAATTTTGATGTTTAGTTTTTTGTAGAATGAGGGCCATTATTCGGGAATGGGAAGAGGAGAATGAAGTCTTATGAGAGTGAAAGAGATGGTATCAGGGAAGAGGAGAGGACATTGGAAGAGATAGAGATGAAGTATTTTGTGGATTTATTGAATTGGAAGGGAAAGAAGGTCTATTTGTTAAGTTTAGGCAATTCTTTTTTTCAGTTAAGAATTTAGTCAAATTCAACTGAGACTCGTAAGAGATCATCTCGAATTTTTAAAGCAAATCCTTAGAAAACATGTTCTCAATATCTCAAAACAGTTCTAGCAGAATTGCCTGAAAAGCACATGAAGCAGACAATGGCTCGAAATCAGTTTGATTGGGGGTGAAATAGAGAAGAAGAAGATCTTTGGTTTTGTAGGGAGGTCATGGATTTGAGTAGATGACCTTTGTGGGAAAATCGTTTGATATGAGTAAAAGGTCTTGAAAGGGTGAGGATAGCTTTTTCTCTTTTTTTTTTTTAAAGAGTTTTTTAGCCAAGAAGGAGTTGAGAATATGGAAAGAAAGAGCCTTGGAATTTTTCAGAGAAATGAAAAAAAAATGGAGTGTGAAAAAGTATTTTTTTGTTTGTTTTGCCTTTTATTTTTTTGTGAAGTGATTTCCTTCAAAAAATAAACCTGAAATTTATTTTTAAAAAATTAATTAAAAGATTTTTTTTGAAAAAGAAATGGGTTCACTTGAAATTTAAAAGAAAGATTAATCGCCCAAATTTCTAAAAAATTCTTTTGAATTCAAGTTAAAAAAAAAATTTAATTAAATTAATTTTTTGCAATAAAGAATTGATTAATAAATACTTTGAAAAGTAAATTTCACAATTTTCCTTTCTTTTCAGGTAAATCCTTTCACATTATTTTACTCAGCAACTCCATATTTGACAAGGAGGGAATCACTCCCTCATTGCCAGCTTATTATTTTTCAGAAATCATAGGTACTAACGGATAATAGGGAACTTTTGCACACCAAAAATTTCTTCTTGAAATTGAATTTCAAATTAAATTTTCATTTATAAAAAATCAAATTCTCCCAATATTAATCAAGCTTTACAAGTCATTATTTCGAACACATACCTCCTGTGATGACCCTTCAAAATAGCCTCTTTCTTGAGAAGCTCTTGTTCTCTCAAATTCCCTGCTCCTCTCAGTCAAGTAAGACGTTTATAGATCTTTTAGGAATTATCTTGAATACATACAAAACTCTATGAAGCCCTCATACAGAAAATGAATCAATAAAATATACAGAATCTCTTTCATTTATACATTTATTTTTCTTTACCACAATACACAAAGCTCTCACTTCTTTAAGAAAAAAAATCGAATAGTCACAGTAAAATTTCTTCTTATAAATAGACACACAAGAAACAAATTCATTGAGCAGTAAAAATGCTCTATAAAAAATTTTTCAAACAAGCAAGTCCAATCCCAAGCCTATCAATTCTTTCTTTTGTTTTTTTTTTATCTCTTCACATCCAAAAGCCTTCCTGTTGACTTGCATGAGATTATTCCTCAACAATATCCCCATTTCTATCAAAATCTTCTTCATCGTCACACTGATCCCCTGTAATCTCCACACTCCATCCTCCACATTCTGATCCAAAAACTCTCTCCATAATCCCCTCACCACTCTACATACGAATCCGTGCTCTTCATTCTCTCCACCTCCCCAACATCCGCATACCTTAAAGCCTCTTTTTAAGCTCCTATTTCCAATCATTTTCACAGCTTTCTCAAACTCCTTAAATGTACATCTCCAACTATCTTCATGCCTTCTCATCTGCTGTCTCATCATTTTCTTGCTATTTTTCAGCCCCAAAAACCTCACAAATATCTTCTTCATTATCCTCTTTGCCTTTTCTATCACCTTCCCAGTCCTTCCTCGAGATCTTCTTCTGGGGTTTCTCAAGCCCTTTGGGCCCAAAGGCTTCGCTAATAGCTCTTTGAGTCCCTCAGGCTCTCCGCTTCCCAGCCCTTTGAATAATTCATCAAGGCCTGTTGTGTCAAAAGAGCCATTGTTTGCACATAAAGAGTTCTCAGTTGAGGCTGTATAAATGGAACAGGCAGGATTTCGCGGTAAAGCAGCGCTGTGGACGTGTTCAGCCCAGGCTGAGGTCTCAATATCGTCGATTGGGTGAATAGAATTGTCTTCTTCGTTTTCGTAAGAGTTGGATTTAGAAAGGAGATGGTCTAGAAGAGAGAATTTGAAATGGTTTTCGGAAGGAGTGTCGTGGTTGTAGAAGTCGTTGGATAAAAGAAAAGTTTCCATTGAAAGAAAAAGAATGAAGTGAAATGGTTGAAAGCTGATGATAAAGTGGAAATTTTTTAATTATATAAAGAAAATCGACTTTAATTATATTGTAAAATCAAACTTTATTATTATTTCTTTACTGAAACAACCCCTTTAGAATAAAGAAATTAGCTGCAAAATCAGCGTTAGTCTGTGGAATAATCGCTTACTATGAAGGTTTAAGCTTGAATTTGAAGAAGGATTTTGCTTGGAGAGGATTCTAGCTGGACTTTAACAAGGCATTAGAGATTTCCTCTTTATCAATATGAGGTTGTTATGTAATTAATTATTAAATGTATAATAACAACTCCGCGCTTTTTACAGGATAATACATTAGAATAAAACAAAAAAGCCCCATGATGAGGGGAAGTGAAGGAGATGTTTGTTAGGCGAGAGGAAAGAAAAACCATTGAAAATGGAGGGATAACGGGAAGTCGAGGGAAGGTAAGTTTTTGCCAGTTTTTAATTAATTTTTCTGGAGAAAAGTTTATTATTTAGGAGGCGAATCAGTCAACAAAAACCAACCAGAAAATCAACTTGGGGGCTTCAATCTACTTCAACAGGTTTTCACTCGCAGAAAGCACTCAGAATATGCCTGCTGAGATCCTGAAAAGTGTGACTAAGGAAAAGAGGATTTCATTCGGTTGCGGGGTGTGCGAAGAATATGAGATGAAGTTTTGAGAACATTCTATGTTTTCTTCTGTGACTTTGCTATTTAGGCAAAGGAAAATTATCCAAGTTAATCAAAAGGATATTTATTTGAACCCATCTACAATATTAAGTTGATGCTAAATTTTGTGAAGAACCTTCTATTTCTTATGAGAAATATTCCAGAAAGCCCTGAAAACTTCATTTTTTAATGTATGAGAACATCCAGATATTGTCAAAAGGACAACATATTTTGCGCAGGTTGAGTCACATTAGCTCGATTACCCGATAAACAAAATAGTCAAACTTACATATAGCTCTCTCCTCTCACCAAAAATGTTATTGATTGCTTGAAATCTTTTTCTTCCTTTTCAAATCAGCTTCTCTTCTGGCTCTCATATATACAAATGAAACCTCCCTATTTCAATTATATTATTATTATCAGGGATTTTTGACAAAAAAATTTAACAAATATTTCAATAAAATCCCTTAGTCTCAAATGCAATCCCATCATCCAAATCCCCAACCGATCCCTTTAAAATCCCTTTCCAATCCCATCTCCCGCCTCCACAAAACCCATCTATCTTTCGACCCTCTTATGCAACCCATTCTGAACCTGAAACGCAATAAAAAAATTGGAACTCCATCTGGAATAAAAAGCCTGATATTGGATCTTGAAAAGAGCGCCTTGGTTCTCAGAAGCTCATCGCCAAGGAAGTTCTTCCTTCAGTTTCTCAAAGAATTTCGAGACCTTGAGTCTCTCAAAATTACAAGCATTTCATTCAAAAATTCCCCTATTCTCATGAAGGCACTCAGAAATTTCCGAGGCCTCAAAGACCTTGAAGTGACTTTTACAAGGGTTGCTGCTAGATATTATCGAGGAGATTACCTTCAGGATTTCATCTCAGTGCTCTATAAATCCTGCCCAAGGCTTGCTCAGCTGAGGCTAAATTTTCAAGATGATCTTCCAATCACAACATGGCGAGAAGATTACTTTGGGTCTCCATTAAAAATCTGGAGACTCAAGAGGTTAAGCAATTTACAAAGGCTAACAATTCATTTTCCAATCTCAACATTTATGGGAGAGAAGAAGATTCTCAGAGGAAATCTTCGCTCGACAATAAAATACATGGACCTCTCTGCAATGAAACGATTCAATAGGCTCAAAGCTCTGGACCTTGCGCTAATTCAACAGCCTGGTGACGAATATTTGCAATTAAATACAACAGAGCTTTGTTTTGACCCAAACAAACTTTTCCCAAATGTAAAGAGATTCACATGGTGTGTTATCAGCTCAAGGGCCATGAAGGTTAAAGAGCTCGACATAATAGGACCTCAGATCGCTTCTCAATTAAAATGCCTTGATGATTTCGGGCTTGGATTCAGGCAAGATCACGCAAAGGCTATCCGTAATCTGAGTCAATGTCTTGTGACTTTAAATAGAGATTTGAATCGCTTATTTTTTGTGTATACTTGCGAAGAATTAGCTGTTCAAGATGCAAACGCCTTTATCTATGAGCTCTCATTGAAAAGCCTTGGGAAACTATCGACGCTTTCCTTGGAGTTCAAGAGTTGTAAAAGGATTAAGAATGGGTTTTTGGTTGATTTAGCCCAAGCTATAAGCCAAAATTTGGCCGAGTTACGGTCATTAAGACTTTGTTTTGAGTCGGAAAAACAACGACCAAGGAGTGTTTGGATGGCTGTAAAGGCGACATTTGGATGCAGAGAGATTTCGGATCAAGGGATCAAGCAATTTGCGGATATTTTATCAAAAGGATGTGAGAATCTGGAGTTTGTGAGCCTTGAATTTGAGAGGTATTCAGAGATTTCGGATAAAGGAGTCGAAAGTTTGTGTCAAAAGCTCGATAGATTAAAGAGGCTGAAGGTAGTGTGGGTCAGGTTTTGTGATTGTATGGGCGTGACTGAGATGGGTTGTGAGGAGGCTGCAAAGTTATTGGAGACTGCTGATCGAAAAGTTATGTTCAGAGTTTGAAAAGTTGGAGGATTGAGGAGACTGAAGCGTTTCAGGAGCTGTGAAATTTTGAAGACTTATCTCATTGACAGGCCTTGCATTTTTTTATGCCTGATAATTTGTAACTTTGCCTCTGAGCAGGGGCATATATGTAGAGATAAAGACATAAAAACATAAATGATTTCCTTAAAACTCTCTTGCGAATTTTTTTCGTTCACCTTTGTTAATTTCAAGTCTTTTGCAAATCTGTTCCTCTTCCCAAAAAACTTTTCGCTCATAAACAAAACTCCTCAAATCATTATCGAATCTCATCTCGATAAAAAAGTTTTCTTATCAGATAATTATTCTCGAACATTTAAAATTGTTTCCTAATACAATCTCACCGTCCAAATACTCAACCCATCCCTTCGATCCTTTCGATTCCTCCAAGATCTACCTCCCGCTATCGCAAAACAACATTCAGATCCTACACAACTCCCCTTTTTATTTATCTTCCCCTGTAAGAAGAAAGCCTGACGACATCATTATTTGCACAAAGACGCAGTAAAAAGCGTCGAATGCCATTGGGAATAACAAGGCTCACAATCGATTCTGGTGAACGATCCTTATTCGCTGACTCTTATCTGCAAAGTAAGTCAAGAAAGATCTTTCTCAATCTTCTCAAAGAATTTCGGGACCTACAATCGCTCAAGATCACCTGTGCTTCATTTTCAGACCTTCCAGTCCTCAAGAAGGCATTCAAAAGCTTCCGAAGCCTTAAAAGCCTTGAAATTACTTTTGATAAGACCTCTTGTACATCTGATAGAAGCTGCCTTCAGGATTTTATTAAAGCATTCTCCCAAAGGCTCAATCAGCTCAAAGTGGCCTTTCTTGAAAGTCATTATCTCAGAGGTCAACGTGGGGACTGTCGATCCTACTTGAGAAATTGTCATATAGATCGATTGAATAACCTGCAAAAATTATCTCTTCATTTTCCAATCTTCACAGTTTTGCAAGAGAAGAAAAAGGATTCCAAAGGAAGATTTAACCCAATAATCAGATATATTGATCTGTCTCCTATGAAAAGACTAAATAGGCTTAAAAGCTGAGATCTTGCTCTCACTTACTGGGACAAAGATGAAGATATGCAGATCGATGCAAGAAAGCTTTACTTTGACCCAAATAAACTTTTTCCGAATCTAAAGAAATTCACATGTAAAACCTTCAAGATCAAAGAGGTTGAACTCATCGGGCCTCAGATTGCTTCGCGGTTACAATATCTTGATGATTTTGGACTTGGCTTCACACAAGACAGAGCTCAAGTTGAAATCACAGAATTGGGCCAATATTTTGGGACTTTAGAGACAGATTTAAATCGCTTAACCTTTGTCTATGATGGCACAGAGTTATCTGGACAAGATGCAAAAGCTTTAATATATGGGCTATCATCCAAAAGACTCCAGAAATTGAATACGCTTTCGCTGGAATTCAATCATTGTAGGGGGGTCACTAATGGATTTTTGACAGATTTAGCTAAAGTTTGTGGGAAAAATTGTATTGGACTGAAATGCTTGAGACTTTCTTTTGGGTCGTTGTTTGAAACGGAATTCAAGATTACTTCTTTGAAGAAAGGTATATTAGGAATTTATGGACTTTCAGATCGAGGAATCAAAAATTTTGGAGAGAGATCTTGTCAAAGAACTATCTACAGTTAGAGCTTGTGAGCCTTGGATTTAGAAAAAATTTACAAATTTCAGATAAAGGAGTCAAGAGTATGTGCGGAAGATTAAATAGATTAACGAAACTACAAACAGTGCGGATAAGATTTGAAGGTTGTTGGCATGTGACAGAGAAAGGTTGTGAGGAAGCTGTGAAGTCATTGGGTGCTCATCGACAAGTTCTTGTTGATCAGTGGAGAAGTAAACTATTCTCTAGCTATTTCACATAAAGGAGTGGAGACTCTGTACAACGAGGCCTAAAAAATTTTGAATAAAGATATTAGGTGCTCATGAACAAGGAGAGGTTTTTGTGTTGAGATTTATAATTTTTGATTTTGTCAGGAACCTCTGTGAGATGTGGAATGGTCTTTCTTCGCAAATTGATTGAAAATTCTGTAAATTTTGTTTTTTGTCATCATACTCGTATTTTGGATCTGAGAGAAAAAAAATGTGTCTAGTTCTGGAAAAAAACATTCCCCTTCTTTCCACTCAAAAACTTTCAAGACGGAAAAAATATATTTCTTTTGGATTTTTCTGATCCTTTTCATTGTGTTTTCATGTTGCCAAAAAAATTCATTCATCGAAATAGAATCTTGCAAACCCATTTCTCCTATCATCTTTCATATAGACAATGAAAACTTCCCGATTTCAATCCTATTGTCAGAAAATCTAAAGATAAAATTGACGATTTATTCATATTTATTCATTTCCATTGAAAGTACATAATCAATCCATCCCTTCTCTTTGTTCAAATTCCCCTCCCATCCCATCATTCGACCTCATTAAGCTCGTCTTTCTCTCACGTACCTCTTTTGTGATGAACGCGAATCAACGATATCATCCTTCTCAAACAGCTTGAGAATCAGGAAAAAGCTTCGAATTCTATCTGGAATAAAAGTCTCACTCTAGGTTTTGACCAAAATGTGAATTAAGTCAATGTCTTGCGACTTTAAATACACATTTGAATTGCTTAGATTTTGCATACTACTGCAGAAAATTGTTTGAACAAGATGCAAAAGCTCTAATATCTGGCTCTCGTTAAAAAGACTGAATAAATTAGGGTCATTATAAACACAGTACAAATTTGCAGTATTTTTTGTGAAAATGCAGTATCTCAATTATTCCCCTTACCTCTCACAGAACTTTCATTTAAACGTCATAGGAATATTCTTTGTCGTGAATGATCAGTGATACATCCTTTTCCTTGAAAATATATTAATTTACAAAAGAGAAAAAATAAAAACTAGTCTCATAATCTCTTTGTCTTTTTCTGATCTCTTCTTTTTGGTGTTTTGCATCTCCGCTCCAGAGTTTCAGCGATAGATCTCCTCCTCTGAAGAACGTTTTGGAGTTCCTCCAGGCCCTTTAACTATCCTTGGGTTCTCAACCTCTCTTGGTCCCTATTTACGATTGAGCAGAGTCAAAGAGAGTTTCTACTTCTAATTCGTCTTCTTGTTCAAGGAAACACGAAATCACTAGAGGATCATTAAAGTCCTCAGGTGCCTCTTGAATCCCCCGGGTGCCGAAAAATTTTTTTTTTGTTTATTCTCAAAAAAAAATTTTGAACAAAAGATTTTTGAAGAAAAACCTTTGCAATTTCTCAAGCGCTTCCTTCTGGAAAAAAAATGTTTGGCAACGCGAAAAATTTTGCTCTCGAAAAGAGAGGCAAGTCTTGAGCTGATTTTTTTTTTCGCGGAAAGACGCTAAAATAAACAACTTTTTTCTGACTAAAGTCCAAAAAAAAGAGTATGCTTCAAACGAAGAGCAGAGCTCCTATTCGAAATAATTGAAGGTATTATCGTGATTAAAATAAAGCTTCTATGAAGGAGAAAGGGAAGAATTAAGATACTGTGATCTTTTGTACAAATACTGTAATTTTCACAAAAGTACGGTAGTTTTTAGAAAAAACACTGCAAATTTGTATTGTGTTCACTTTCACTTGAATTTAATCGTTGTATTATTATTATTATTTGAGTCCTCAGACTCGGCAATCCATACAACATACATTATATGAACGCCTAT